>Ga0335396_10000346_pt1 | contig 63355 bp, 53 predicted proteins | sample FRY02_FD_205743 | JGI IMG/M metagenome (GOLD analysis project Ga0335396, IMG submission 205743) | Freshwater microbial communities from Lake Fryxell liftoff mats and glacier meltwater in Antarctica - FRY-02 (spades assembly) (version 2) | ecosystem: Environmental > Aquatic > Freshwater > Ice >...
GTACTTTTTTTCCAGTAACAGTCGTTACTTTTTCAGTAGTAACCATTTCTGAAACATGTTGTAAAATTTTTTTCGGATTGGTTATAAGAGCCTCTTTTTCTTCACGAGAAACCAAACTTAAGACATCGTTGTAATTTCTATCTGCGAAAGCTTCATAAACAATGGAAAAACCATTTTTAAGCGCATTCTTTTCTATGGCTGAATTATAGGGTACATATAGTTTTACTTCATTTTTATAAGGCATTATTGCATCTAAAAATTCTAAAGATAATTCATTATTTTTTGCAATATCATTATACAATGCTCCGTGTGGTTTTATATGATTCATTGTCGCTCCCTGTTCTTTAATTATTTGCAGTAACGAATTAATTTGTTTTTGAATGGTTCTCTTTAATTCATCAGGATCCAAAATCATGGTTTTTCTTCCAAAATTTTCTTTATCAGGGTATGAAGGATGCGCACCTATTTTTACATGATATTTTTTAGCCAATAACACAATGTTTCGCATTATTTTTTCGCTACCCGCATGACCTCCACAAGCAATATTACAAGATTGAATGTATGGCATTAATTCAGCTTCATTATTCAAGCCTTCTCCCACATCACAATTGACATCAATTTTATTCATTTTACAATAATTCAAAAACTTTTAAAATACTTTTAAAACCTAAAACTATAGTAATCAAAATTATTATGGCTGAAATTATATTTTGTCCTAATTTGTTTTTGTACTTGCCTAAAACAGAAGTTTTATTAACAACCCATAATAAAAATAAAGCAATAATAGGCAACAGAAGTCCATTTGCCACTTGCGCAAATTTTATAATTTCAATCGGATTGAATTGTAAATATGAAAATAACACGCCAACTACTAAAATAACACACCAAAACAGTCTAAACTTACTGTTTTTTAAGTTATCATCCCATCCAAAACAACTGTTTGCAACGTAAGCCGCAGCCAATGGTGCAGTAATGGCCGATGTTATTCCTGCAGCGAATAAGCCTATACCTAAAAAATACTTGGCATATTCACCATACAAAGGCTCTAAACCTTTTGCTAAATCTGCAGCGCTATTAACATCTTGTCCATTAATGGCGGCAGCTGCAATTATGATTGCCATAGATACAAAACCACCTAAAACAATAGAAATCAAGGTGTCTTTTCGGGCAAATTTTAAATCACTTTCATGTTTCCATTTTTCTTTTACTAAAGACGCATGTAAAAATAAATTATATGGCACCACTGTTGTTCCAATCAATCCTATGATTGTTAACATACTTTCTTCGGGAAAAGAAGGGACAAACATTCCTTTAAGCATTAATCCAATATCTGGTTTTGTGATTATGGCCGTAAGTAAAAATGAAATACTCATAATTACAACTAAAGCTATTAAACTGCGCTCCAATATTTTATAATTTCCGATATAAAGTAGTCCAAAAGATAAAATTCCAATTACAATAGGATAAAAGTTAAAAGAAGGTTCGCCTGTTATGGCAACAATCCCCAAAGAAGCTCCGCTTATGTTTCCGGCCTCATAAGCTGCATTTCCAATCACAATTGCTGATAAAATTAATATAACAGCCAATTTTTTTAGTATTGGAGAGGTTATTTGCTCTTTTATTACTGCTGCCAATCCCTTTTGAGTTATAATTCCTACTCTTGCGGCCATTTCCTGTAATACAACTGTTGCAATAATAGATAATGTCATTGCCCAAAGCAGTGTATAACCAAATTTAACACCTGCCAATGTGCAATATGTCACTGTTCCAGGACCAATGAATGCTGCAGCCACTAAGGCTCCAGGGCCTGCATTTTTAAACCATTTTATCATATTTTATAGTATTTCTTTTCAAAAGTTTTATGGGTTTAACTTTTTTAGCAAACTCTATTTAGTATTTCAATTCCTCCAATTCTTTAAAAGGGGAAAGCTCCATTTTTTCCATGGCGTTTTTGTAATTTACCCAATCAGTTTTGTAAAATGCATTAATTTCGGTAATTACTTTGCTTACCTTTTCATCGGCATTTTTAACTAAAGTAAGTTCAGTTTTTCCCGGGTGTTGCAATAAATCATCTATGTAATTAGCAGCGGAATATAAATATGAAATTGCATTTGGAAATTCAGTTGCTGTAATTCCTTGTCGTTTATCTTCTTTGCCTAACACCCCATCAAGTAAACCCTCTATTTTTTTTAAAATTTCTGAATGCAAGCTAATTGTGTCTTTCTTGCTTTGCTTTTCATTGGAATCTTTATTTTGGGCTTTAATGCGTTTTTGAAAATCTTCAACAATTTCTTTTGAAGCCAATAAGCGTTGTGTGGCTTCACCCGCAACACCTTTTTTATTTTCAAGTTGTTTAAGTAAATCATACTTGCTTTTTAACACTTCAAAAGGCATGTCAACTCTTGGGTCATAACCCACTTTTATAGTTTCTGAAGCGGTCTGATCTCCAAAATTAATTTTTATGGCATAAGTTCCCGGCAAAACAGTAACCCCGCTTGGTTCAGAAACACCTGGTTTCTCTTTTTTTCTGGAAGGTCCTCTTTTTCCTTTCTCGGCTAAATTCCAAAATAATCTGTGTACACCATTTTCTTTTGGTGCGGCTGAAGAAATGCTTCTTATCAATTCATTTTTATCATTAAATACCTGAAAGAAAATGGAGTCTAATTTTACCAAAGGTTTTTCAGATTTAACTTCATTTACAGCTACAATATTTTTTGAGTTCTTTTTCTTTTCAGCTGAAGCAGCTTCGGATTTTTTCTTTTCAGGTTTATTAATACTGTACGTAATCATCGCACCTTTGGCTCTGTTTTCGCCGTTAAAAATTGCGTTGGCACCAAATCGTGTTCCTGCAGCTTCTTGATTTTGAGTAATAAAAGCGTTTGGAGGCGTAAACAAATGTAAAGGTTTGTCCAAAATTTGTTTACCTTCTTTTGCCATTGCTCTAAAAGGCCTGATGTCATCTAAAACATAAGCGGCTCTTCCAAAAGTGCCAATAATTAAATCGTGTTCTCTGGGATGAATGGCCAAATCCATTGTTGAAACCGTAGGATAATTGTTTGTCCATTTTGTCCATGTTTTTCCTTCATCTATGCTTATATAGAGTCCGTTTTCAGTTCCCAGAAAAAGCAAATTGGAAACTTCTAAATCTTGGACTACAGAAAGGGTGTAGCCAAAGATTTCATCTTTTCCTGCCAATAAATTTTCCCAGGTTTTCCCATAATCTCGGGTTCTGAACAAATAAGGTTTAAAGTCGAATTGACGATAATTATTTACCACCGCATACGCTTCCCCTTTATTGAATTTTGAAGCTCTTATTTGTGCCACCCAACTTTCTTTAGGCATGTCTTTTATATTTTGAGAAACATTTGTCCAAATAGTTCCTCCGTCTAAAGTCAGTTGAATATTTCCGTCATCAGTACCTGCCCAAAGTATGTTTTCATCTAAAACACTGGGTTCAATGGCTAAAATGGTACAGTGATTTTCAGCTCCAGTGGCATCCATGGTAATGCCGCCACTTTCATGTTGTTTTTGTTTTTCTTTATTATTTGTAGTCAAATCAGGCGAAATGATTTCCCAGGTATGCCCTTTGTCGGAAGATTTATGGACAAACTGACTTCCAAAATAAAGGGTTTCATTATCTGTTGGATTTATGGCAATTGCCGAGTTCCAGTTATATCGAAGTTTTATATCCGGATTGGGATGTGTAGGTTTAATATTTTTTGCATTCCCTGTTTTACGGTCATACCTTCCAACATTACCTTGTTGTGACATTGCATAGCCAAAACGGGAATCTTTCGGGTCTGGAACCACATCAAAACCGTCTCCAAACATCACTTCTTGCCAATAAGAATTTCTAATTCCCTGTGATTTTAAAACATACGCAGGACCAGCCCAAGAGCCGTTATCCTGCATTCCGCCATACACATTATAAGGAAATTCCATATCTACATTAATATGATAAAATTGTGCAATAGGCAAGTTTTCTGCAAAACGCCAAGTTTTCCCTCGGTCTCTGGTAATGTACAATCCACCATCATTTCCGTCAAGCATAAAATTTGGGTTATTGGGATGAATATACCAAGCGTGATGATCGGGATGAATGCCTTTTGAAGTTTCATAAGCAGGCATTAATTGTCGAAATGATTTTCCGCCATCTTCACTTACGTTTACATAAGTAAAAAGGGAGTAAATTCTGTTTTCGTTTAAAGGATCCACAAAAATATCTGCATAATAAAAAGGTCTATTTCCAATGCCATCAGCACTTCTTCCGCTCGATTGATCGTTTACCATTTTCCAGGTAAATCCACCATCTTCAGATTTGTACAACGCGTTTTTTTTGGCTTCAACCAAAGCATACACAAATTTTGGATTGCTTGGTGCAATCGCCAAACCTATTCTTCCCAAATTCCCTTCGGGCAAGCCTTCTTTTTCAGTTAATTTTTTCCAATTTTCTCCGCCGTCATGAGTTATATATAATCCAGAGCCTCCGCCACCAGAATTAAAAGTCCACGGTTTGCGTTGGTGTTCCCACATGGCGGCGATTAATTTATTAGGATTGCTTGGGTCAACAACCAAATCTGCAACGCCTGTTTTGTTGTTTACAAAAAGTGAATTCGTCCAAGTTTTTCCGCCATCTGTTGTTTTAAAAATGCCGCGTTCAGGGTGTTCTCCCCATGGAGAACCTATGGCACCAACATAAACGGTATTAGGATTATTTTTATCAATAATAATTTTATGAATGTTTCGTGTTTTTTCCAAACCCATCAATTTCCAGGTTTTTCCGGCATCTAAACTTTTGTATAAACCATAGCCGCCGCTTAAACTATTTCTCGGATTTCCTTCACCAGTTCCTGCCCAAATCACATCGGGATTGCTCTGTTGCACTGCAACTGCACCAATAGATCCCACAGCCTCGTTGTCAAAAACAGGAGTCCAGTCTATTCCGCCACTTTCGGATTTCCATAACCCGCCAGAAGCAGTGCCCACAAAAATAATATCTGGATTGTTGGTTACCACATCAATGGCTGTAACTCGCCCACTCATTCCTGCCGGACCTATGGAGCGTGTTTTAATGTTTTCAAATTTCTTACTGTCAAATTGTTGTGCATTTATTGTTAATGAAAATAATAAAATTAGGGAAGCGATTTTTTTCATAAGAATGAAGTTTGGTTAAGGTTATGATTTCGCGAAGATATCATTTTTTTAATAATCATTCTAAATTTACAATTTGATTTAATCAACTAAAATTTAGTGAATTATTTTAAAAAAAAACGTGTGTATTTCTCAATAGTTTTAACAGTTTCCTCTGATACTATGTATTCCTATATAATCAATGGTTGGTTTCATTATCAGGAGCTAGATTGTTTATTCCTGCCTGTCCATTGTATTATTTTTTCATATAATATTTTTTGACTAAAAGGTTTTGATATATAGTCATTCATCCCCATTTCAATATATTTTTCTGCTTCTCCAACCAGTGCGTTGGCTGTCATCGCAATAATAGGAATCTGTGATGTAGGTAAAGACATATTATTACGAATGTGTTTCGTTGCTTCACATCCATCCATTTCAGGCATCATTATATCCATCAGTATAATATCATAATCTGCCGTAGCTAGTTTATCTATCGCAATTCTTCCATTATCAGCAATATCAACTTGACAATTATATTTCCCTAATACTTTTTTTGTCAGCAACTGATTAATAAGGTTGTCTTCTACCACCAAAATCTTTAAACCTTTTGCTTCTGAATATGAAATATAATTTTCTACTGTTTTTGCGGGAATACTTTCTGCATCACCTTTTCCAAAAGGTAATGTAAAAAAGAAACAACTTCCTTTATTGGGTTCACTGCTAACCGAAATAGTTCCACCCTGTAATTCAACCAATTGTTTTGTTATTGTCAAACCAAGCCCTGTTCCACCATATTTACGATGAGTGTCGCTACTTCCTTGCGTAAAACTTTCAAAACACTTGACAATTTATCGCTTGGAATACCTATGCCTGTATCTGTTACTTTAAAAATCAGCGTGTAAATATCGGCTGTCTGATTTTTCAATTGAATGTCAATATTCACATTACCAACCTTCGCCTACTTTTTCGCCACGAGTAATAATATTGATTTCCTGACAAGTAGCGTAAAATTTATAGTTTTAAAAACAATTGAAACCATTATAACAAAGAGAGAATTAAGTCAAATTTAAACAAAATGAGCCCGATACAATATCGAGCTCATTAATTATAAATTTGTCTAAACTTTTTGGAGCAGTCTAAAAAGTTGCTTTTTTATTTATTTTATTGTAAATATTATTTACCAGATTGTTTTTTCATTTCTTTTTCAATCATATCATAAAACTGGTCAATCTTAGGCATAACAATAATTCGTGTTCTTCTGTTGGCTGCACGATTTTCTGTAGAATTATTAGCAACTAAAGGTAAAAATTCACCTCTACCAGCTGCAATTAATTGTTTAGGGTTTACTTTATGTATATTTGTTAAAACACGAACAACAGCAGTAGCACGCTTTGCACTTAAATCCCAGTTGTCTATTAATACTCCATTATTATAAGGTACATTATCTGTGTGACTTTCTACCATACATTCAAAATCTGGCTTGTCATTTACTACTTTAGCAACTTTACCTAAAATTTCTTTAGCTCTATCGCTAATTTCATAACTTCCAGATTTAAATAATAATTTATCTGCAATAGAAATCATTACAACTCCTTTTTCTACATTAATTTGGATGTCTGGATCGCTAATTCCAACAGCACTTTTTAAACTAGTAACTAAAGCTAAAGTAACACTATCTTTACGAGTTAATGCGTCTTGCATTCTGTTGATTTTTAAATCTTTCTCCCTAATTAATTCCAAAGATTTTTCAATATTTTCAGCTCCTTTAGCAGTTAATATCGTCATGTCTTTTGAACTGCTTATCAAAGTTTGGTTATGATCTTTTAAACCAGAGACAATGGCATTAAGACCATAAATAGTGGCACTAAGACCCGCTTTTTCTTCCAAACAAGAATTTAATTTTACAGTACAAGTATTTAATAAATCTTGAGTTTCTTTGTTCTTAGCTTCTAAAGTTGCGATTTTCTTTTTAGCTCCACACGAGCCTAATGTTAACGCTACAATTGATAATAATAAAACCACTTTTTTCATAATCTTTTTTTTTAAAATAATTTAAATTTAATATTGGTACTAGTTCTTGTTAATATCAACAAACATGCCGCTTTTAAAATAATTTATATACAATATGCTTTTGGTATAATAGTAATTATTTAGTTGATGTTTGTCTCTTTTTTTTAATGTTCTGAAAATCATATTGTAAAAAGAAAAATGTGCATTTATTATTGCTAAAAAATGTTTAAATTTCCCTTCAAGTAAAAATTTTATTCCTGCAATTCCATCTAAAATTAATCTTGTTAAGATAATAAAAAATATTTTATTTTTAGGTATATTTTTTAAAAGCATTAGTAAAGAATTTCTGAAATTAAGGTATGTTTTTTTAGGATTTGAAGCATTAAGAGTTGCACCACCTATATGATAAACAGTAGAATAGCCGCAATATTTAATTAAAAACCCTTTGTTTAATGCTCTCCAGCACAAATCTATTTCTTCTTGATGAGCAAAAAAATCAGAATCAAAACCATTTAATTTCAAAAATACTTCTTTTTTAATAAAAAAACACGCTCCAGAAGCCCAAAATATATCTATAACATCATTATACTGATTTGTATCCTCTTCTATTTTATCAAATATTCTTCCTCTACAAAAAGGGTAACCGTATTTATCAATAAAACCTCCCGCAGCACCTGCATATTCAAATTTAGATTTATCGTTAAAATCTTTAATTTTAGGCTGAATAATAGCAATTTCAGAATCTGAATTATATAAATCTATAATTGGTTGTAACCAATCTTTAGTGACTTCAATATCAGAATTAACAAGTGCAAATATATCTTCTTCTACGCTTTTTAAAGCTTCATTATAACCTTTTGCAAAACCATAATTCTCTTTATTTTGAATTATTTTAACAGTTGGAAAATTTGTTTTAACAAACGCTACAGAATCATCTGTAGAACAATTATCTGCAACATAAACTGTAGCTTGGTTAGAATATTCTGTTATAGATGGCAAAAAGTGTTCTAACAACTTTTTTCCGTTCCAATTTAAAATTACGACTGCTACTTTTTTCAATGTTATATAGAATAATTTGGTAAATCTTTTAGGAAACGATATTTTTCATTTTCAAAATCCATAATACAAAAGTAATGATTCAATCCGTTTGTTAGCATTAAATACTCTGCTTTTAACTTTAAATTATATCTAGCTATTTGATCAAATGTGTCTTGAGAGATTTTAACTTCTGGAGCTTTACATTCAATTAAAATTTTTATTGTCCCATCAGTATTAAAAACAACTATATCATATCTTTTTATAACTCCGTCTAGTTTAATTATTTTTTCTACGTTAATTAAAGAAATTGGATATTTCTTTTCTACTATTAAATATTGAATAACATGTTGCCTAACCCATTCTTCTGGAGTTAAAGCAAGAAATTTTTTCCTTATTTTATCAAAAATCTTTACTTTATTTTCGCTATTTTTGAAGCGAAAGGTATATTCTAAAAAATTCAATTTTTGCATATACAAATATATACTTTAAAAGAATAGACAAAAAACTATGGATGAAATTGTTAAAATTATCAAGGATATAGAAAAAGGAAACATCAAACCTATTTATTTTTTAATGGGTGAAGAAGCTTATTATATTGATAAACTAACAGAATACATAGAAAAAAATATTTTATCTGAAGAAGAAAAAGGTTTTAACCAAACGGTTCTATATGGAAAAGATGTAACTATAGAGGATGTTATTTCGACTGCCAAGAGATATCCAATGATGGCGGAACGCCAAGTGGTAATTGTCAAAGAAGCACAAGAACTTTCTAAAACAATAGATAAACTAGAGTCTTATATAGAAAACCCTCAAACGAGTACTATTTTAGTTTTTGCATACAAATACAAGACATTAGATAAAAGAAAAAAGATATATAAGCTATTAGAAAAAAAAGCCGTTTTATTTGAAAGTAAAAAACTATACGAAAACCAAGTAGGAACCTGGATAACCCGCGTATTACAAGGCAAAGGTTATGCAATTGAACCCAAAGCAGCTGCAATGTTAGTAGATTATTTAGGTACCAATTTAGGTAAAATTAATAACGAATTAGAAAAACTTCAAATTATCTTACCAAAAGGAACAACATTTACTCCAAATCATATAGAAGAAAATATTGGATTTAGTAAAGATTATAATGTATTCGAATTTCAAAAGGCAATAGGTGATAGAGATGTTCTAAAAGCCTATAGAATTGCAGAACATTTTTCTTATAATACTAAAGAGAATCCAATGGTATTAATTACTAGTAGAATATTCTCATTCTTTTCGCAACTATTAATGTTTCATGGGTTAAAAGATAAAAATCCAAGAAATGTTGCAGCAGTTTTGAAAGTAAACCCATATTTTATAAAAGATTATGAAATTGCAGGAAAAAATTATCCAATAAAAAAAGTAAGTTCTATTATAGAAGTTTTACGAAGTATAGATGTAAAAAGTAAAGGAGTTGGAGCTAATTCTCTTAAAGAATCCGATTTATTAAAAGAAATGCTTTATAAAATATTTAATTAGAGGTTAAAATTTACGATATTTGCATCTCAAGAAATATAAAAACACAAGATTATGGGAATGAATAAAAACACCATTCTAGGATGGGCAACATTATTAATGTTAGTGATGGGATTACTACTTATAGCATTAGGAGCTTTTAGATATGATGATGTTGCAGGATGGGGATTTGCGGCAACTGGAATTGGATTTTTAGCAATAGCATGGGTTTTTAGCTCATTAAAAGGCAGAGTTTAAAAATTGTTTTAAATGTTGAATTTTAAATTATAAGCTAAAAATGGCAGACGATAAAAAAGTAATATTTTCGATGCAAAAACTGAGTAAAACCTACTCAAGCAGCGACAAACAAGTTTTAAAAAATATTTATTTGAGTTTCTTTTACGGAGCAAAAATTGGTATTTTGGGTCTAAATGGTTCCGGAAAATCTTCACTTTTGAAGATTATTGCTGGCGTGGACAAAAATTATCAAGGCGATGTGGTTTTTGCACCAGGTTACACGGTGGGTTATTTGGAGCAGGATCCACAACTGGACGATTCTAAAACAGTTATCGAAATTGTGAAAGAAGGAGTTGCCGAAACTATGGCAGTTCTTGATGAATTCAACAAAATTAACGACAGTTTTGGTTTGCCCGAAGTTTATGAAAATGCTGATAAAATGCAGCAATTAATGGATCGCCAAGCTGATTTGCAAGATAAAATTGATGCACTTGGAGCTTGGGAGATAGATACAAAGCTAGAAATTGCCATGGATGCATTAAGAACTCCAGAAGCAGATACGCCAATCAAAAACTTGTCTGGTGGAGAGCGTCGCCGAGTGGCTTTGTGCCGTTTGTTATTGCAACAACCTGACGTTTTGCTTTTGGATGAACCAACGAATCACTTGGATGCCGAAAGTGTACTTTGGTTAGAACAACATTTAGCTCAATACGCCGGAACCGTTATTGCCGTTACTCACGACAGATACTTTTTGGATAATGTTGCGGGTTGGATTTTGGAACTCGATAGAGGAGAAGGCATTCCGTGGAAAGGAAATTATACTTCTTGGTTGGAACAAAAAACAGGTAGAATGGCTCTTGAAGAAAAAGTAGCTTCTAAAAGAAGAAAAACTTTGGAACGAGAATTGGACTGGGTTCGTCAAGGAGCAAAAGGTAGACAAACTAAACAAAAAGCTCGTTTACAGAATTACGATAAACTTTTAAATGAAGATCAAAAAACTCTAGACGAAAAATTAGAAATTTATATTCCAAATGGTCCAAGATTAGGAACTAACGTAATTGAAGCCAAAAATGTAGCAAAAGCATTTGGAGATAAATTATTATACGACAATTTGAATTTTACTTTGCCACAAGCTGGAATTGTTGGAATTATTGGCCCAAATGGTGCCGGTAAGTCTACAATTTTCAAGATGATTATGGGCGAAGAAAAACCAGATGGCGGCGAATTTATCATTGGTGAAACTGTGAAAATAGCTTATGTTGACCAAGCGCATTCGAATATTGATTCCAATAAATCAATCTGGGAAAATTTTTGCGACGGTCAAGAATTAATAATGATGGGAGGAAGACAAGTAAACTCTAGAGCCTATTTAAGTAGATTTAATTTTGGTGGTAGTGATCAAAATAAAAAAGTATCTTCTCTTTCTGGAGGAGAAAGAAATAGACTGCACCTTGCTATGACGCTAAAAGAAGAAGGAAACGTACTTTTATTAGATGAACCTACAAATGATTTAGATATTAATACACTAAGAGCATTAGAAGAAGGATTAGAAAATTTTGCTGGATGTGCTGTTGTAATTTCTCACGACAGATGGTTTTTAGATAGAATTTGCACTCATATATTAGCTTTTGAAGGAGATTCTCAAGTGTACTTTTTTGAAGGTGGTTTCTCTGAGTACGAAGAAAATAAACGTAAAAGACTTGGAGGTGATCTAACTCCAAAACGTATTAAGTACAAAAAGTTAATTAGAAATTAAATTTAAGTTGTAACTAAAATTCCAATAATTGCTTTTGATAAAGGAGAAGTTGAGGCAGAAAATTTAAAATCTGGAATGAACAATACTTAAATCAAACATTTTGAAGGTAATAAACTTATAAAAATAAGAAACGCTGGTAATAAATTAATACCAGCGTTTCTTATTTTTTTTAGATGCTACAGATTTTCTAGAATTTGAAGACGTATTATTCGAACTATTTTTATTTCTTAAATCAGGTTTTTTATTTTCTTGCTCTTCTTTTGTTTCTTCTAACCAAGGAAACGGATGGTCTTTAACAATTTTTACATTAACTCTAATGTGTTTTTGTATATCTTTCCAGTATGTTTCTTCATCTTTTGCACAAAAAGATAATGCAGTTCCTTCTTGACCAGCTCTACCAGTTCTCCCAATTCTATGTACGTATGTTTCTGGAATATTTGGTAAATCAAAGTTTAAAACATAAGGTAAACTATCTATATCAATTCCTCTTGCAGCAATATCTGTAGCAACTAATATTTTAATTTCGTTATTTTTAAAGCTGTCAAGAACATTTTGTCTAGTGTTTTGAGATTTATCTCCATGTATTGCTGCACATGTTACACTATTTTTTTTTAATGCTTTTACAACATTATCTGCCCCATGTTTTGTTCGAGTAAACACAAGCATTGGAAACATAGCCTCATTTTTAATTAAATGATATAACAGTTTTCTTTTATCTACTTTATCTACATAATATAAATTTTGCTGTACTGTTTCTGCTGTAGATGATATTGGATCAACCGAAACATATTTTGGTTTTTGTAAAAATGTATCTGCAAGTTCTCTAATAGCAACTGGCATTGTTGCAGAAAACAATAACGTTTGCCTATTACTTGGAGTTAATTTTACAATTTTTTTTACATCATTAATAAAACCCATGTCTAGCATTAAATCGGCCTCGTCTAAAACTAATGTATGTAAATGATCTAAATCTATAAAACCTTGTTTGTGCAAATCTAAAAGTCTACCTGGCGTTGCTACTAAAACATCTACGCCTTTTCTTAATTTGTCTGTTTGGGGCAATTGATTAACTCCACCAAATACAGTAACTTGTCTTATATTGGTATATTTTCCATAAATTTCAAAACTTTCGCCAACTTGAATGGCTAGTTCTCTTGTTGGTGTAACAATCAGAGCTCTAATGTGTTTTGTTTTTTTTACAGAACCAACAATTCTATGAATATTGTTAATTATAGGAATAGCAAATGCACCCGTTTTGCCTGTGCCGGTTTGAGCACATCCAACGATGTCTGATCCTTCTAAAATTATTGGAATTGCTTTTTGTTGAATAGGAGTAGGAGTATTGTATCCTATTTCTTCTAAAGCGTGTTGTATATTTTTAAGTAAATTTAAATCTTTAAATGTCATATTTATATAATAAGCCACAAAGATAAGATTTAAATGTAACGTTACTTTAAAAAATAAGCAAGTTGTTTCGAGCTTTTATAAAATCTGTAACTAGATATCCTATAAGTTTTCCTGTTAAATGCTCGTTTTTTTCTTCACTTAAATTTGGAGCTCCTTCGCAAATATGTAAATAAGTAGCATTCGGAATGTTTCCAAAATTATAGACAAATTGCCTCGCTTGTTCTACAGAGAAACCGCTTAGCGTCATTGCACTACTTGGAATATTAGGTATTGCATCAAGATCAATTTCTACTCCAAAAGGCTCGTCACTTATAAAATTTTTTGCAATTGTTATTTCTTCTTGATAATTCTTTTCTCCTCTAATTGCAATTTCATCATATGTATTAAACTTAATTCGGTCGTTAAATTGCTTAAGTTTTAATAAAATGTTTTTAGAGGTGTAATTTTCATGAATTCCGAAGATAAAATACTTTTTAATAAAACCTTCATCAAAAGCATACGAAAAACCGTTTCCGCTATGTCTTCCTTCTAAATCTCTAAAATCTGTATGTGCATCAAAATTAATAACATTTATAGGTTTTCCTTTAGCTAATGCCGCACCTTTAATATTACCATATGCGTTATTATGACCTCCACCTATAACAATAGGCGTTTTGCCTGATTTTAGTATGTTATATATTATATGTGATACTTCTTTATCAATTTTTTCAATAATTTTAGAAAATTTAGTTCTGTCGGTATTAATTGTAATATCTAAATCTTGCGATTCTAATATTAAATTAGAAACATTTAAACTTCCTAAAATTAAAATCTGGCTTCCTTTACAATACTTATTATGCTGTAGGTTTGCTATGTTTTTTATTGCACTTTGCCATGCTAAACTTGTACCTAATCTGCCAAAATTAGCTCTAACACCAATATCTTCTGGTATGCCAAAAAGCACAAATTGAGCATCGCATTTATATAAATAATCTATTGGATTTAAATTGGTTGGAACAGTTTGCATTTTTTCGCCAAACTTTATTTCGCCGCTTCTATGGTTTGTAATTGTGGCTAAATCTATAGTAGAAAAAGGAATTATTGAGTCCATTCTTTAAAAATAAAAGGTAAATATAGCTTTTTTGAACAATAAAATTGTTTAAATTCGGTTTTTACTAAAAAAAACTTAACTTTGGTAAAAATTTAAAAAATAAAAATGGAAAATCGAAACAACAACTCTAAATTAAAAACTGTAATTTTAATTTTATCTTTATTATTAGTTACTAGTTTAGCTTATATGTTTAAAATGAGTACTGATGCTACTGATGTAAAAACAGAGTTAACTAAAGAAACTGCAGAAAAAGAAACTGTTTTAAGCGAATTAGCTCAATTAAAAACAACTTACGATGCTGCTATTGCTGAAAATACATCTTTATCTGATGAATTAATTACTGAAAGAGATAAAGTAATAAAATTAATGGAAGACGTTAAAAAATCTAACGGAAGCATTTCTTCTTTCAAAAAACAAATGGCTTCTTTACAAGAAAAAATGAATACTCTTGTTAGAGAAAATGATGCTTTGACGAAAATGAATCAAGCTCTAACTACAACTGTTGATAGTGCTAAAACTGTAATTGTTGAAGCTAAAGAATACAACCAAGTATTAGTAGGGCAAAACGATGAATTATCTAAAACTATAGAAAAAGGTTCTATTTTAACGGTTTTAAATTTAAAAATGACTGCTTATAAAGTAAGAAATTCTGGTAAAGAAATAGAAACAGAAGTTGCTAAAAGAGCAGATGTTTTAAGAATTGGCTTTACTGTTGCAGAAAACAAAATTGCTAAATCTGGAGACAGAACATACTATATTCAGGTTATAGATGCTAGCAATAATGTATTAGGTGATAAAAAAACTATTGAGTTTGGAGAAAAACATTTATCTTATAGCTTTATTACAACTATAAAATACGAAAATAGTACAGTAAACATCTCTGAAAACTTAAAAGGTTCAGCTTTTGTAGCAGGAACATACTTTGTAAATATTTTTGACAAAGGAACTTTAGTTTCTAAAACTAGTTTCTTGCTAAAATAATAACATACTAAAATATAAAAAAGGGACTAATTATTAGTCCCTTTTTTTATGCTTATTATTCAACAATCTTGCCTTTAATTAGAACTTTATCTATTAAATTATTTCCAAACTCATACGGAATTTGATAATATGATATTAATGGTTTTGTTATTATTAAATTGGCCATTTTGCCTTTTGTTATACTGCCATGTGTTTTAGAAATTCCCATTGCATAAGCTCCATTTAAAGTGGCTGCATTTATAGCTTCTTCTGGAGTCATTTTCATTTTTATACAAGCAGTTGCAACTACAAAACTCATGTTTCCAGATGGTGTTGTTCCTGGATTGTAATCTGTTGCTAATGCTAAAGGTAATCCAGCATTTAACATTTTTCTGGCTGGAGTATAAGGTATACTAAGAAAATATGAACAAGAAGGTAATGCTACAGGCATTGTATCTGTATTTTTCAACACTTCTATATCTTCATTTGTTACAATTTCTAAATGGTCTACTGTTAATGCGTTAAGTTCTACACATGCTTTTATCCCATTTATTGCTGTAAATTGATTAACATGAATTTTAGCTTGTAAACCGTATTTTAATCCAGCTTGCATTAGGAGTTTAGTTTCTTTGACAGAAAAATAACCTGTTTCTAAAAAAACATCTATATAATCTGCTAATTTTTCTTTTGCAATTAAAGGAAGCATTCCATTAATTATTAAATCTATGTAACCTTTATGGTTCTCTTTATATTCTAACGGAAAAGCATGAGCTCCTAAAAAAGTAGCTTTTATAGCTATATTAAAATTTTCTTTCAATCTTTTAATTACACGAAGCATTTTAATTTCTCCTTCTATAGTTAAGCCATAACCCGATTTAATTTCTATTGCTCCAGTTCCTAATTTTATAACTTCTTGTAACCTTATAGCAGATTGATTATAAATTTCATCCTCAGATGTATTGTTTAATTTTTTAGCCGAGTTTAAAATTCCACCACCATTATTTGCAATTTCTTCATAACTTAAACCGTTAATTCTATCAACAAATTCTTGTATTCTATTTCCAGCATAGACAATATGAGTATGACTATCGCACCAAGTTGGCATTACTACTTTATCTGTTGCATCTATAACTAAATTTGTATTTATATTCGGACAATTCTTCATTTCTCCAAAATCTTCAATAATATCATCTTTAATTAAAAGGTAAGCATTTTGAATAGAAGGCAATACAGCCATTTCTTTACCAGAAACTTTAGTTGTTAAACCATCTCTAATTTGTAATAATTCTTTAATGTTTGTAATTAATGTTATCATTTTAAAATATTAATTTCTGTAAAAATAGAATGAAATAATTAAATCTCTTATTTTTATACAAAATATTAGTAAATGAAACGATTAAGGTATAAAAAAGGTAGAAAGGTTCAGTCAAATTATTTTGAATATACAGGAGCTCATGTTTTAGAATCTATTTCGCTACAATTATTTGAATATAATATAGAAAATTATAAAGAAGATAGTAGTTTTAATTTAGATTCCTTAAAAACACGATTATCTAATAAAAACAATGTTTTATGGCTTAATATACATGGTTTACACGATGCTAATGTTATTAAAAACATTATAGAAACTGTAAATATTGACCCATATATTGTTGCCGATGTTCTAAATGTTTCTAAAAGAACTAGAGTAGAAGAGTTAGAAGATTTGCTGTTTTTTAGTATTAAATCTATTTTACCAGAAAAGGATTTAAACGCTGTAAGAATTGAACAAATTAGTTTTATTTTAAAAGACAATTTATTAATCTCATTTCAGGAGAAAAAAGGAGATTTTTTTACTCATATAAGAGAAAGAATTAGAACTAATTCTGGCATTGTTAGAAAAAAGAAAAACGACTTTTTATTGTATTTAATGCTCGATGCAGTTATTGAAAATTTTTATATTTCTATTGAAAAATATGAAGACGAAATAGAAAAACTTATTATAGAGTCTAAATCTGTTTCTGGAACTGTTGTACTCGATAAAATAGAAAAATGCAGAGAAAATTTAAATTTTTTAAAACGTTCTATAATTCCGTTACGCGATTCTTTATTTTCTTTAAAATCATTTGACGAAGAACTAAACTTTAAAGGAATAGATAAAACCAATGTTAGTTTTTTTACAAGATTGTATCAAAAAAGTTTAGAGTTATTAGACCAAATAGATTACGATTTAAGTTCTTTAGAAAGTGCTTCAACCTTTTATTTTGCTAGACAAAGTCAAAGAATGAACGAAATAATGAAAACATTAACAATAGTTTCGGTAGTATTTATCCCGTTAACTTTTATAGTTGGAATTTATGGAATGAATTTTGAAAATATGCCAGAATTAAAGGCAGAAAACGGGTATCAAAACACGCTGTTTATTATGTTTGGTTTGCTAATAATTATGTTAGGATATTTTAAATTTAAAAAATGGTTTTAATTAAGAGTTAAGGCTCCTAAAATCTCTTCAGAAATAAATGGTCCGCCAGGATATCTAGCAGTATAATCTAGATTTAACCAAATCTGACCTCTTTCGTCTATATGATAATGAATTTCTTTTTCTAAACTTTCGTCTACAAATAATATTTGTTTTATTAAGTAATTAGCAGCTTCTAAATCGCTCTTTTTACCTATTAACATTTCTGGATAAATATGACCTCCTGTATGTATTAATCTTGGAGTTCCGCCAACTGCTCTAATAGATGCTGCCATTAAAATAGCATGATCATCGCAATCTCCAGAAAAATGCTGTAAACTCTCAGATCCAAAGGCAATATATTCTTTCCCTTTTGGGTCGTTTACATAATTCCAACGATTTCTAATTTCTTTAAAAACAGCAAAACTCTGAATCATTTTTCTGTGTTCTTTTTGGCCTTCTACATCTTTAAAATGTTTTGTTGTAGCCATTAAAGCAAAGTTTCTAACTTTAGGATTATTATAATCAACTGCTTTTAATATTTGCGTTTTATTAGGAAAAGGGAGCAATTTAGAGATAACAATATCTTGTGGATTTGGATTATCTAACATGGAATATATCATATATCCATAATCTTGAAATACAATTGTAATTCCATAACCTCCAAAGATAGTACCGTATATTAAAACTAATAGATAAAGAAAAACGCCAATAATTAAAATAGTTTTTATTAGTCTTAAAATAAGCTGAATTAGTACTAATATAATAATTGCTAAAAATATTCTATCCAAATCTAAAATCCAACTAGGATCTTTTAGATTTTGATGTGCTATAATAAATAACGGAATAGTAATTAAAATATTAAGCACAAAAATAATTACATCATCCCATGGTTTTTTAACCTGAAATTTTGTTTTTATATTTTGATAACTAATTTTTTTATTTGTAGGCATTAATACACAAAAGCTATTACTAAACGTTACTTATAATTGTAGCAAAAATACCTTTTTTATTAATGATTTTTAAGTCAAGTAATTGATTTTGAATTTTGTTTAACATATTAGCAGATAAGTTACTTTGAGACCATTCTGTAATTACTAACCAATCTCTAACTTTATTAAAATCTAATTTATATTTTACTGCTAAAATAGAATCTATGTTGTTTATTTGTTTAAAAGTTTTAGTAGTTGTATTTATTATTTTTAAGATTGTTTTAAGAGATTCTTTTTCATTTTCTAAAACTTCGTTTCTAACAGCAATTACAAAGCAAGGCCATGGAGTAGGGCATTCGTCTATTCTTCTAAAAATATTTTTATCTACAAGAGGTTGTGTTGTAAATTTTTCCCACATAAAATAATCTGCTTCTCCTTTTGTAAGTGTTTCTACAGCATTATCTAATGTATTTACAACATTAAAATTTAGATTATCAACACTCCAATTATTGGTTTTAGAATATACATAAGACATTAAATGAGAACCAGAACCGTATCTACTTATTGCAACTGTCTTATTTTGAAGGTCTTTTTTAGACTTATAATCAGATTTTGCAGCAACATGAATTCCCCAAACCAAAGGAGATTTAACATAAACCTGAATTATAGAGCAATTGTTGTTGTTTAAAATCTCTTTTACAATTCCTTCGGTTAAAACAATTGCTAAATCGGTCTCGCCATCTTTAAGCATTTGGCACATTTTACCTGTGCCTTCTGGAACATCTTGCCATTTTAAATCAATATTATTTTTTTTAAATAATCCTTTATTTATACTTAAATGCCACGGATAATTAAAATGTTCTGGAACTCCAACTATTTTAATCGACTTCATAAATTATTTTTTATCGGACAACAATAATATTAATTAGATATTTTATCTAAAGTATATTTAATTAATTCGTCTACAGCCTTATAGGGATCATCACTAAAAGTACCATTAGCTCTATTTGCAATTATAGCATTTAAAGATAAACATTCATGACCTAAAAGTTTACCTAAACCATAAATAGCAGCAGTTTCCATTTCTAAATTAGTCATTTTTATTCCGTCATAATTAAAACTATCCATTTTATCATTTAATTCTACGTCTTGAATGTTTAAACGTAAAACACGACCTTGAGGACCATAAAAACCACCAGCTGTTCCAGTAAATCCTTTATGCATTTTTTTGCTTTCTAATCTTGAAGCTAAAGTTTCGCTACATTTTATTACATAGGGTAAACCTTTTTTTAAATCCCAATTTGTATGCAATACAAAAGCATCTTCTATCTGTTTTTCTGAAACTCCATCAATTAAATAAGATCTTAACATATTATCTAAACCTAAACCGTATAAACTCAAAACAAAGCTATCTACAGGAATGTCTTTTTGTAAAGAACCAGAGGTGCCAATTCTAATTATATTTAAAGATGTTAATTCTTTTTTAGGCAAACGAGTAACTAAGTCAATATTAACAAGAGCATCAAGCTCGTTCATTACAATATCTATATTATCTGGTCCAATTCCTGTTGATATTACAGTGATTCTTTTTCCTTTTAATGTGCCAGTTTGGGTTTTAAATTCTCTTTTTTGAATTGTAAACTCTATAGAATCAAATAAAGAGGTAATTTTTTCTACTCTATTTTGATCTCCTACAAAAATTATATCTTTTGCAATATGTTCTGGCCTTAAATTTAAATGATACACGCTTCCGTCTGGATTTAGTATCAATTCTGATGATTTTATCATAATTTATTGTTTTAAAGTTTCAGGTTTAAAGTTTCAGGTTGTAGAATTGAATAGATACTTTTTTTAGTATTCCAACAACTTTAAACCTGAAACCTGAAACTAATTTTTATTATCCACCAACTCTTTTGGTTTTGAATCCTTTTCCTTTTAAAATTACCATTATTTTATCGCGGTAATCTCCTTGTATAATAATGGCTCCGTCTTTAAAACTACCTCCAACGCTTAGCTTTGTTTTAATTTCTTTGGCTAAGATTTTAAAGTCTTCGTCTTTGCCTCCGTAACCTTCTATAATAGTTGTTGGTTTGCCTTTTCTTTTTTCGTACTTACAAATTACGGGCTCTTTTTGAACGTATAATTCATGTTCTAACTCTTTAATATCTTCCGGTTCATTAGAAACTTGATGATCTGGAAATAATTTTTTTAACTGTTCATTTAAATCCATGTTTGTATAAAAATTTAAATTCCAAATCTTCGTAAAAAACGAGATTTGGAATTTATATTAATAAATGGTCTCTTATTCTTTAATAAGTCCCAATTCAATCAATCTTTCATGTAAAAATTCACCCGCTGTAATATCTTCATACAATTTAGGGGTTTCGTTATTTACACAATTTTCTAAGCAATTTAGAGACATATCGCTAACAGGATGCATAAAAAATGGTATAGAAAAACGCGATGTTCCCCATAATTCTCTTGGCGGATTTACAACTTGATGTATAGTAGATTTAAGTCTGTTATTAGTATGTCTAGATAACATATCTCCAACGTTAATTACTAATTCGTCTGGTTGAGCCACTGCATCAATCCACTCTCCTTTATGGTTTTGAACCTGAAGGCCTTTGCCTTGAGCTCCCATTAGTAAAGTTATTAAATTAATATCGCCATGAGCCGCAGCTCTTACAGCACCATCTTTAGGTTCATCTGTAATTGGCGGATAATGTATAGGTCTTAAAATACTATTACCGTCTTTTATGTAATTATCAAAATAAAACTCGTCTAATCCTAAAAACAAAGCTAAAGCCTGTAAAACACTAACCCCTGTTTTTTCTAGCATTTGATAAGCTTCTTTACCAACTTCGTTAAATCTAGGTAATTCGTTTACATTTACATTGTCTGGATATTCATTAGCGTATTTAGAACCTTTGCTAACGTATTGACCAAAATGCCAAAACTCTTTTAAATCTCCAGCAGAGCGACCTTTAGCATGCTCTCTACCAAAAGAAACATAACCTCTTTGACCTCCAGATCCAGGAATTTCATACTTTTCTTTAGTTTCTACAGGTAAACTAAAGAAATTTCTAATTTCTTTATATAACTCATCAACAAGTTTGTCATCTAAAAAATGACCTTTTAATGCTACGAAGCCTATATCTTCGTATGCTTTTCCGATTTCATTTACAAAATTTTGTTTACGTGTCGGGTCATCCGACAGGAAATCACGCAAGTCAACACTTGGAATGTTTTGCATATTGTTAATATTTGTTAATAACTCAAGTAGTACTTAAGCCTTATTAACACAAAAATAAGCATTAATTTTTAATTGTAAAAATCAAAGTTATCAACATTATATTATGCTGCTCAATTATTTTTTAGAAAGTTAATTTGTTTATGTTTTATGCCTTACATTTACAGATAAATTAAAATATTTTTTATAACATTCAACTCGTTAACGGTTATAATTTTTATATTTTTGAATTCTATTACAACAAACAACAATATCTATGATTTTTGATAGAAAAAACCTGACCGATAACAATTTACTTGAATTATATAAATCAATTTTAAAACCAAGATTAGTAGAAGAAAAAATGCTAATCTTAATTAGGCAAGGCAAAGTATCTAAATGGTTTTCTGGAATTGGACAAGAGGCTATCTCTGTTGGAATTGCTTCTGCATTAGACAAAGACGAATATATTTTGCCACTGCATAGAAATTTAGGCGTTTTTACTACTAGAGAAATTCCGTTATACAGATTATTTTCGCAATGGCAAGGTAAAGCTAACGGTTTTACAAAAGGTAGAGATAGATCTTTTCATTTTGGAACACAAGAGTATAAAATTATTGGAATGATATCGCACCTTGGTCCGCAATTAGGTGTTGCAGATGGCATTGCTTTGGCTAACAAACTTAAAAAAAATGGTAAAATAACAGCTGTTTTTACTGGTGAAGGTGCAACTTCTGAAGGAGATTTTCATGAAGCTTTAAACATTGCTTCTGTATGGGATTTACCTGTTTTATTTGTTATAGAAAACAACGGCTATGGATTATCTACACCAACAAACGAGCAATATAGATGCGTAAATTTAGCAGATAAAGGTATTGGTTACGGCATGGAAAGTCATATTATAGATGGTAACAACTTATTAGAAGTTTACAATTTAATATGTGAATTAAAAGCTTCTATGATTAATAATCCAAGACCTGTTTTATTAGAGTTTATAACTTTTAGAATGCGTGGTCATGAAGAGGCAAGTGGTACTAAATATGTTCCGAAAGAATTAATGGATATGTGGGCAATTAAAGACCCGGTTAAAAATTTTAAAAAATATCTATTTGAACAAAATGTGCTTACAGAAGAAATAGATACTTTTTATAGAGCAGAAATTAAAAAAGAAATAGACACAGATTGGGCAAGAGTTCAAGAAGAACCTAATATTGAGGCAAATTTACAAGAAGAGCTAAACGACATGTATAAGCCTTTTGAATATGTCGAAATTTCTCCTTCAAATGATATAGAAAGTATTAGATACATAGATGCTATTTCTAATAGTTTAAAACAATCTATGGAAGTACATGACAATCTTGTTATAATGGGACAAGATATTGCAGAATATGGAGGAGCATTTAAAATTACAGATGGTTTTGTAGCTGCATTTGGCAAAGAAAGAGTTATAAATACACCAATTTGCGAAAGTGCTGTAGTTTCTGCTGCAATGGGTTTGTCTATAAATGGCTATAAATCAGTTATGGAGATGCAATTTGCAGATTTTGTTTCTACAGGTTTTAACCCGGTTGTTAATTTATTGGCAAAATCTCATTACAGATGGCTAGAAAAAGCTGATGTGGTTATAAGAATGCCTTGTGGAGGCGGCACTCAAGCAGGACCATTTCATTCGCAAACAAACGAGGCATGGTTTACAAAGACTCCTGGATTAAAAGTTGTTTATCCAGCTTTTCCTTATGATGCAAAAGGCCTTTTAAATACTGCAATTAACGACCCAAACCCTGTTATGTTTTTTGAGCATAAACAACTATACAGAAGTATTTCTCAAGATGTGCCTAAAAATTATTACACTATACCTTTAGGTAAAGCTTCGTTAATTAGAGAAGGTCAGAAAGTTACAATTATATCTTTTGGAGCAGGAATTCATTGGGCAATTGATGTTTTAAATAAAAATCCAGAAATATCTGCAGACTTAATAGATTTAAGAACATTACAACCTTTAGATTTAGATACAATTTATGCTTCGGTTAAAAAAACGAGTAAAGTAATTATTTTACAAGAAGATACATTGTTTGGTGGAGTATCTAGTGACATTTCATCTTTAATAATGGAAAATTGTTTTGAGTTTTTAGACGCTCCTGTTAGAAGAGTAGGAAGCATAGAAACTGCAATTCCGTTTGTAAAAGCATTAGAAGATCAATATCTACCTAAAGTAAGATTTGAAGAGGAGTTAAAATCTTTATTGGCTTATTAATATTTTCCACTTAACAATTCGCCACCAATGCCCGACTTCGCTTCTATGCCAAGTTTCTTCATCATTTGATATGCAGTACAAACCGCAGCCGAAGTTACTGGAATTCCGATTTCTGCCTGAATTAAATCAATAGCTTCCAAAGATGGCATTTGAACACAAGCTGAAACTACCAAAACATCAACATCAGTTAAATTCAATCGCTTATATATTTCTAATAAATTCATCGGATTTTGTGCTGCAACTTCTAAATTATCTGGAATTTCTAACGCTATACTTTCTTTCACTTTGATTCCTTGATGTTCAATATAATCCACAACCATATCGGTTAATGGTCGCATATAAGGTGTGATAATCGAAATTTGTTTCGCTCCTAAAACTCTCAATCCATTAATTAATGCTCCAGCCGAAGTTACTATTGGAGTAGGGAAACTATTAGCGACTGTTTCCTGATGCAAATTTACTTCCGAAACACAATGATAACCGCGTCCCATACTCATAATCGCCACCAAACACGCATAACCCATAACATCTACCTGAGCATCTGATAATTCTTGAGCGCATTTCAAACTCATGGCATCCATGGCTTCGAGTTCTTCTTTGGTTACTTTTTTCATCCGCATTCTGCTACTGTGAAACGTAAAACGCTCGGGCAATATCGTTTCTCTGGAACGGAAAATCGCTGGGATTTCGGTTTCCATAGTTACGTTTGACGATGGTACTATTTGTCCTATTCTGTATTTTTTCATATTGTCATTGCGAGGAGTTGCGAGGCACGAAGCAAAGCAATCTTGTCCTCTTTAATTTTTTTTAACCAAAAAGTTCATAAAGGTTTTACGCAAAGTTCGCAAAGTCTTTGTTCTTTTCTCTATTTTCTTTCTTCTAAATCTCCTTAACCGTATTCACAATCGTTCCAATTCCTTCTATAGTTGCTTCAATTACATCGCCATCATATAACCATTCCTGAGGATTTCTTCCTGCGCCAACACCTGATGGTGTTCCGGTGGCAATAATATCGCCAGGTTCAATAGTGAAAATCGTACTTAAATCTTCAATCAAATCGTTGATGTTGAACAGTAAGAATTTGGTATTCGAATTTTGTTTTTCAACTCCGTTTACTTTTAAGGATAAATTCAAGTTGTGCGGATTTTCGATTTCGTCTTTGGTTACCAAAATTGGTCCCATTGGTGCAAAAGTATCTTGCCCTTTAGAAACTATCCATTGTCCTTCTCGACGGCAATCACGAGCAGAAATGTCATTGATAATGGTGTAACCAAACACATAATCCATAGCATCTGCTTTGGAAACATATTTTCCTTTTTTGCCAATTACGACTGCCAATTCTACTTCCCAATCCAATTGTGAAGTCAGTTTGGTGTTTTTAATAATATCTGTGTTAGTAGCGGTAACGGTTGTTGGAGGTTTGGAAAAGATGATTGGTTTTTGAGGAAGTTTTCCAGTTGTATCTAATGTTCGTGCACTTTCGGCAACGTGTTCGGTATAATTTAAACCAATTCCAATAATATTTTTTCTTGGTTTTGGAATAGGAGCAAGGAAGGTTACTTCGTCCATTTTGTATGCGATTTCTTCAAAGGAAGCTGGTTCGGTTTCCGCAATCATATCGTTGAGTTCTTCCACCAGTTCAAATCCCATATCGATTAATTCCAACATGGTTGTTGGCAATGGAAAATTGGATATTTCGCCAAAATCTTCCATATCAATCACTTGGTTATTGTGGATAAATCCTAATCGAGGTTCTGAATTTTTGGTAGTGTAGGTGAGGAGTTTCATTTACTTGTTTTTTATTTCAGTTGTTTCGTTTTCTGCCATATTTAGATTATACCAATCAATTTTTCTGGAGAAGTACATTACTAATCCAAGAATTACAAATATTCCAATGCTTCCGATTAGTAGCGCAAAATCTTGAAGTTGAATGATAATAAAAATAAAAGTGTACAGAATAAACAAAATACCACTTATCAAATAGGTAAGCGGATTTGACTTTAAAATTGCTTTTACATAGCATGCAATTAGTAGCAAAGTGGCAATAGCTGAAATTATAAAAGCTTTGTCAAATGATAAATGTTCGGATATAGATAATAGCATAGTATAAAAGACAATGAGTGCAATTCCAACTAAAATATATTGTATTGGATGTATGAATTTTTTGTTTAAAACTTCAATAAAAAAGAAAACTAAAAATGTAAATCCAATAAACAAGATAGCATATCGAATTGATCGATACGTTTTTTGATAATTGTCAACGGGCAAGATAAGGTCGATGCCAAAACTTGATTCATCAATAGAATATGTGCTTCCAATCCAAGATTGAGGATAGTTTCTATTAAGATGCAAAACATTCCAATTTGCAGTAAAACCAGCATCAGAAATGGTTCTAGAATCAGGTAAAAAGGAACCATTAAAACTAGGATTTTTCCAAGAAGATGTCATTGAAACATCTGTTACTTTGCCAACAGGAGTAAAATAAAGAAGTTGACTTCCTTTTAAATCTAAATCAAATGAAAAAGTATATGAAGTACTATCTTTAGGTTTAACCTCTATTGGAGAATTTATACCACTTTTTACAATATCATTTGAAATAACGCCAGGATTAAATGAGAATTTTTTAGAATTCCAATTCAAATTGATTTGTTTTTCAATTCCTCTCAAATCATTAATTCCCAGAGACAGATGTGCTTTGTCAAGTTGAATATCTTTTTCGGGAATATCAAATTCTGACAAACCTAAATTATTAAACTTTCCGGCAATATTAATTTTCGAATTGTAAACTACTATTTCATAAATCCCTCTGTTTCGTTGCTCAGGATTAATTTTTCCTGTTATTTTTAGTTCCGATGGAAGAATATGAATATACTCCTTTAGTTGAACAACTTTACTTGTTGAATCTTTTTTGGAAAATTCTTTTATATACTTATAATAAGGTATAGAAATAAATGGTCCAGAAATGGTCTGTTCGTTAGCCCATTTTGAACTTACTTCGCTTATTGCTTCTTTTTGCGTAAATTCTCTTTCAAAAATTAAATTTTCAATCATTGACGTTGGAATCAACAAAATAAGTGCAATAAAAAAGATAGTCCCAATTTTAAAATAGATGTTTGTTTTAAGTGATTTCATAATTATTGTTTTATTTGATTTCCATTATTTTCTTCTAACTCTTTCTCTTGATACAATCCCAGTTTTTCTATTACAGGCAAATCGTTGAACGAAAACAAACACGCATCTTCAGTTTCGGAACCATTATGATGCTCGTGAAATGCCCAAGAAGGAATACAGAAAATGTCTCTTTCCTTCCAGTCAAAACGTTGTCCATTGATGATTGTGTAACCGCTACCTTTGGCGCATTGATATACAAAAGAACCCGTATGTTTGTGTGCTTTTCCTTTGAAACCAGCAGGCAATAATTGCATACTCGCACTCATCGTTTGCATAATATGTCCACCAGTCAAAGGATTGGAATACTGCATCAAAATCCCATCAATTGGATTGATTTTAGTAACTTTCAAAGCTTCTACTAATGCTGGATAAACGGTTTTCCACGAATATTTAAACAATGGCGAATAAGGTTTATCCCAAGCAGCATCTGCTGGAAGTAATCCGGCGCAACTGTATGTTATCGGAGAAAAATTGACTTCGTTTACCAAAGATTGCTTTCCATCAAAAATCGCATAATCATTGGCTTCCAAAGCGTTTATCAACGGAATATCCAAACCATCTTGCCAAATGCAAGTCTTTCCATTGGCATCAACGCCGTGTTCGTGCCAAGTGGAATTGGGTGTTATGACGAAATCATTGACTTCAAAAGTAATTTTATTGCCATCAACAACAGTATATCCGCCTTCGCCTTCCATAATGAAACGCAATGCCGAAGCTTTGTGTCGGTGAGCCGAAGTGCTTTCGCCTGGACGTGTAACTTGAATTCCTGTGTATAACCAACCCACAGCAGCGCTGACATCTTTACGCTTGTCGTTTACCAAATAAACTACTCTTCGTCCTGCTTGTTCGGGAGTTACCAATTCGGATGATTTTAAAACTAAATCACGCAAATCATCATATTTCCAAAGCATTGGAATGGATGAACTTCTGGGTTCCCATGGTTCAATATCGTTGGCAACTGTCCATAATGCACCAGCACCGAGTTTTTCGAGTTCTTTGTAATATGCTTTTAGTTCTGGTGTGTCTTGAACTCTTGCTCTACCAATTTGGTCGTCTGAATGTTTTTCGTTCATGTTTTTTTTTATTAACCCTGTTAGGGTTTCAAACCCTAACAGGGTTGACTTGGCTATCTTTTATTAAACTCCTCGTGATTATCTATAAAAGTAATGTTTTTTGTTGGAGCCGTATTCACTCGCAAATCAAAAATATCAAAGCGGTTGTAATGTCCCAAAATGTCGTGCATTTGCTTGGGTTGAATACATTTTTCCAAATTAATATCGGCATAAACAATTCCTTCATCGTCTATTAATGGTTGCCCAACCACAGCACCATTTGGACCAATAATTCCTGAAAAAGCGGAATTTTTCCGTGTTAATAATTCATCTACATTAGGAACATCTGGACGTAATGCATCCATAATTTCTTTCGAAATTGTAGAACACGAAACTATTGTAAATAATTTTCCTTCAAATGAATGTGCGGCTGCTCTAATTTTTATTGCTTCTGCCATATCATAATCTGGTGGTGCAACTGGAAGCGAAATATAATTGGCAATGTGAATTAATTCGCCTTGAGCTAAAAGTGTAAAACGTGCTAAAGTATTGGTGTTTTCGCCACATGCCAAAGTTCCGATTGGACCAATTTCGGTATGGTAAACTTTCAAAGAAGAACCATCACCTGATGTCCAAGTGAGTTTTTCTGCCCAAGTTGGAACTAGTTTTCTATGTTTTCCAATTAGTTTTCCTTGATTGTCAATGATTAAATTGGTGTTGTAAATTTCGCCATAACTATCGCCGCGTTCATTAATTCCGATGACGATGTGACAATTGTGATTTTTTGCAGCTTGATACAATGGTTGCATCACGGCATCATCAACTTTCACAGCCGATTTATATAATTCTTCATACCATTTGCTTCCTTGAATTGGTGTCATAATCCAATTCCAATACGGATAACCAGCAACAAAAACTTCGGGAAATGCAACCAGATTTGCTCCGTTTTCAGTTGCTTCTTTGACAAAAGAAATGGCTTTGTCAATCGTTTTTTCTACGTTAAGAAAAACGGGTGATGTTTGGATTGCTGCGGCTTTGAATTTTGGGAAGTTCATTTTTAATTACAATTTAATTTGAATTCTTCTATCAACTTTATAAATGGTTGTGACTCTTTTTTGATGTCTAAATCATCTATTTTACGATGCTTTTCAAAATCATTTAGATTAGATTCTTTAATTTCCTTAATTTGAGTATCATAATTTGTAGTATCATCAACAAACGATTTGTAATTCCATTTTTTATTTTTCATTATCTTATCCAAAAATGATGGACATTCTTGAAAAATATATTCTAACACTTTGCCTAGATAGGCATCTCCAAGATTTGGCTTTGACATTCTTGGTTTTAACAAATCATATACTTCAAAAGCAATATTTTGTTTTTGATTACTCAAATAGGTAAGTGTGAAAAATTTTTTAGTTTTTTTGGTAACATAATCTTTTTCTTTCCTACTGTATTTTTGAATATTCGTATAAATATTCATTTGGTATAAACTTATTACATCATCTTTTATTACAGGTAACCAAGCTTTTTTAGATGTATTTATTATTGTTCCATCCTTATTTATTTTTTTAATATCCATCAATTTATAAGTTTTTATTACATCTAATGAATAATAAACTTTAATCATTTTGATATTTTTTTGCGACATATTTTTAGGAGTGTCGGATACGGATGTTTTAAACTCCCAATTATTATCATCTAAATTAAACATTCGCTCTATTGAAGAAGATAAAATATCTTCTTGATCATTATTGAGGTTTTCAAGAAAAAAGGCAATATATCCGTCAACAACTTTATTGTCATTATACGTAATTTCGCATTTATTAAATATACTAGCATGTTCCAAATCTTCTATTTGTGCATTTGCTTTACAACATAGTAGGAATAAAATAAAAATAAAAATAATTGGCTTCATCCTCTATTGATATTTTTTAATCTTCTCCCTTATTTCGTCATTAAAAACTTCCGCTTTAATGTTGCTTCTATCTTCAGCAATGGCTACGTTTACCAAAGTAACTTCGCCTTCCAGACAGGTTTTTCCTTGTTCGTCTTCAAAACGAAAACCACAAGTAACGGAAGCACTGCCAAGTTTTATTACCCAAAGTTTTTTGGTTAACACTTCGCCTAAACGTGCGGGTTTTTTAAATTGTATTTTTAAGTCAACGGTTGGAATTCCATTAGTTTCATGGATTTTTGAAAATGGTCGGTCGAGTGCTTCTTCAAACCAATCTTCAACCAAGTCGTTCAGCATTTCCAGAAATCTTGGATAGAAAACAATTCCAGCATAATCAACATGCTTGAAACGTATTTTTTCTTGTTTTGTAAAAGGTTGGTTCATTTGTTATTTATTTATTTTAACCGCAATCCCGAAAGCTTTCGGGACGCAAAGGTTTCAATCTTACTACTTTCAATCTTACTACTTAATACTTTCAATCTCACTACTTATTTCAATTTAAATCGTTGTATTTTTCCTGTTTCGGTTTTGGGTAATGTTTCTGTAAAATATATTATTCTAGGATATTTATAAGGTGCAGCTACTTCTTTGAACCAGTGTTGAATATGGCTTTTCATTTCTTCTGTAGCTTTACTTTTTTCTTTGAGAACAATGTGAGCACAAACCAACATTCCTCGTTCTTCATCGGGCAATCCAACTACGGCACATTCTAAAATATCTTCGTGGGTTAAAAGTACGCTTTCTACTTCAATCGCAGCAATATTATAACCAGAAGAAATAATCATATCATCGCCACGAGCCACAAACCAAAAATAGCCATCTTCGTCCTGGCGAAAAATATCGCCCGTAATGTTCCAACCGTTTTCTACATAGTTGCGTTGTTTGTCAATTCTATTCAAATATTTGCAACCAGTAACGCCTCTAACTGCTAGTCTTCCCGATTGATTTTTGGGCAATTCCTTTCCTTTTTCGTCAATAATTTTGGCTTCATAACCCGTAATTGCTTTTCCTGTTGCGCCTGGTTTAATATTATTTTCGTTAGATGAAATAAAAATATGCAACATTTCGGTAGCGCCAATTCCGTCTATGATTTTTAATCCAGTCGCATCATACCAATCTTGCCAAACCTTTAACGGCAAGGTTTCGCCAGCCGAAACACATTTGCGTAAGCTAGAAATATCATATTCTTTTACTTTTGAAGTTATCACACGCCAAGCTGTTGGTGCAGTAAAGCAAATCGTAATTTCATAATCTTGAATAGCTTGTAAAAGTGCGTCTGGAGTTGGTTTTTCTATCAAGAAAGTGGAAGCACCAAAATACATTGGAAACAGCACCAATCCGCCCAAACCAAAGGTAAAACCCAATGGCGGACTTCCTGTAAAAATATCATTTGTAGTTGGTTGCAAAGAATAATTTGGAAATGCTTCGCAAATATTTAAAATATCTTTGTGATAATGTGCTGTCATTTTTGGCAAACCTGTTGTTCCAGATGTAAAACCGATTAATGCAATGCTGTCCGATTTTGAATGATAATTGGTAAACGTTTTTGGTTTGGATAGCATCAAGGTTTCTAATTCATCATAAAAAGAAGTTCTTTTCAGGAAATCAGATTTGACCAAGTTCATTTCCTCCTGCAAAGTTGTATCGCACAAAGCATGTGAGATTTCGGCACAATCAATTATCGTGGTTAATTCTTTAGAACGAAGCAACGGCATCGTTGCAACCACAATTCCGCCAGCTTTCAAAACAGCAAACCAACATGCCACCATCATCGGATTATTGGCAGAGCGAATTAAAACTCTGTTACCCGATTTCAATCCTAAATCATCAACTAAAACATGAGCAATCTGATTGGCTTTTTCGTATAAATCTTGATAAGACCAAGTTGCATCAAAAGTTCGGATGCAAGGATTATTTCCTCGATCTTCTTTGATATAATTGTCTAATAATTTTTCAACACAATTGAGCATTTCTGGACGGTTGAACTGTGGTAAATCCAAGAAAACATAATCGGGGAAGTCCAAGCTTGGTAAATTATCGTGAGCGAAATTGTCTTGGTAGTGTTTCATTGTTATTCAATTAATTTTTGAATAATTTTATTGGATGAAATAGATTTTAATTGAACTATTGCAGTTTGATTCAATTTCAATAATCGTTCGTTTTGGGGTAAGTTCATTCGGATGAATTCGGCATTCAAACTCTCAATATTTGCTAAAACCAATAATTGCTCAATAGTTGCATAATCTCTAATATTTCCTTCTAATTTTGAATTTTCATCACGCCATTGCTTAGCTGTTTTTCCAAATAAAGCAACGTTTAAAACATCAGCTTCACTAGCATAAACATAATTAGCTTGTTCTTTAGTAATATCATTTGGAATAATATGTTCCCTGATTGCATCTGTATGAATACGATAATTAAGTTTAGACAGTGTTCGATTTACATCCCAAGCCAAAGATAATCTGCTGTTTTCATCTTCTTTTAAACGTTGAAATTCTTTAATAAGATATAGTTTAAATTCTGGACTTAGCCAACTTCCAAATTCAAAAGCCAAGTCTTTATGTGCATAAGTTCCACCACCATATCTTCCTGCTTTTGATTGAATTCCAATTGCATTTGTTGCATCAATCCATTTTTTAGGAGTTAAATGAAATGAATTTAATCCCGCTTCTTTTTTAAAGGTCTCGAATTTGCCACCTTTAAAAGTTGTATTATGCATTTGCTCCCAAATCCCCAGAAATTCTAATGTATTTCTATTTCTCATCCAACTATAAATCAGGTCATCTCCGCCAAATTTATTAGCCATATTAGTTAGAGAAATGAAATCATTGTCTTTTTGAGAAAGAATATTAATTTCTGTTCCTTGAACATTAATTGTTGATTTTTTTGCTTTCATAATTACTCTTTCTTATTACTCTTCGGTTTCAACGCTTTTTTCATTCCTTCCACTTGTTTTCTTTCCGTAGTCTTTAAAGGATACAAGTGGGAACTTCCAGCTTTGTACTGATTTGGAATATCCGAAGTTTCAAAATTTTCATAAGCTTGTGCATTTCTAACAAAATTAGCATCGGCTAATAATGGTCTGCCCAATGCAACCAAATCGGCTCTGCCATTTAAAATAATAGTGTTTATTTGATCAATATCTTGGATGTAACCCGATGTAATGGTTGGAACAGAAACCATATTTCGAACTAAATCAGAAAATGGTGTTTGCCACATTCTACCAACTTGTGGTTTCTGATTTGCAACTGTATTTCCTGTAGAAACACTGATAATATCAGCTCCGGCTTTTTTGAAAGCTTCGGCAATTATCAAAACATCTTCTTCAGAAATTCCGTTTGTTGCCCAATCAGTAGCAGAAATTCGAACTGACATTGGCTTTGCTGACGGAAATACTTTTCGCATTTCGTTGAATATTCGTAACGGAAACTTTAATCTATTTTCGATGCTTCCGCCAAATTCATCCGTTCTAATATTCGTCAAAGGCGAAAGGAAAGAAGCCAATAAAAAGCCGTGATGCGCTTGCAATTCTATCATATCAAAACCTGCTTCGTCAGCATTTTTTGCAGCTTGAACAAATTGAGAGGTTATCAAATTCATATCTGTCAAAGACATTGCTGTAGGCACAGAAAATTTATCATTAAAAGCTATTGGCGAAGCCGAAAGCAATTCCCAAGTATTTTCTAAAGGTTCGTTTGCAGCTTCCCAAGGTTTTTTTGCTGCACCTTTTCGACCTGAATGTCCGAGTTGAATTCCGATTTTTGTTTGCGTGTTTTTATGTATAAAATCAGTAATTGTTTTCCATGCAACTATTTGTTTTTTAGTATAAATTCCAGCACATGCTAAAGTGATACGACCTGTTTCTGAAACGGCAGTCATTTCGGTTAAAATCAATCCAACGCCACCAGTTGCCCGACTTCCATAATGCACCAAATGCCAATCGTTGACTAATCCGTTTTCTGCTGAATATTGTCCCATTGGCGACATTATAATTCGGTTTATCAAAGTCATTTCACGCAAAGAAAATGGTGTAAAAGCAGCAGGCACTTCGTTCCTCGATGACACGCTTGATGTGATAAATTGATTTTTGCCATTGCCATTGAAATTGAATTCTTCTAAAACTTTATCGGTAAACGATTTATCACGCAAACGTAGGTTTTCATACGTTACTTTTTTGGCTCGTGTCATGCATCCGAAAGCAAACTGATAAAATGGATGCTGATTATTTCTATCCATATTTTCAAACCAATCTAACGAAACTAATGCGGCGTGTTGAATCATTTCAACGGTATTTCTTCTGGTTTTGTCATATTGTTCAAAAGCAGCTTGCACATTGGTTGGATTTGCAATTACAGCGTCAGATAAACCAATGGCAGAATCCATTGCTAATTTGGTTCCCGAACCTATAGAATAATGCGCTGTAGCTTTGGCATCGCCCAATAAAACTATATTATTATGACACCATTTTTCATTGGTTACATGCGGAAATTGTCGCCAATGCGATTTGTTAGAAATCAATGAATGACCATCTAATTCTTCTTTGAATAGTTCGGATATTTTGGCAATCGTAGCTGTTTCGTTGGTAATTTCAAAGCCGTGTTTTTGCCACGTTTCGTCGCTACATTCAAAAATTAAAGTGCTCATTCCTTTTTCATATTGATACGAATGAGCCACAATAACTCCGTGTGGCGTTGTTCGGAAGAAATAAGTAAATGCGTCTAATGGTTTGGTTGAACCTAGCCAAACAAATCGGTTTTTCTTTAATGAAATTTTGGTTCCAAATTCAGCAGCAAATTGCGTTCTGATGGTGCTTCCAATTCCGTCGCATGCCACAATAATATCGGCAGCTGCAAATTGAGATAAATCTTCAATGTTTTGTTCAAAATGCAGATTTACACCTTCTTCTGTGCATCGTTGTTGTAATAATTGCAATAGTTTTTTTCGAGAACAACCACAAAATCCGTTTCCGGCAATGTTTACAGTTTGTCCATCTCTGGCAATAATAATATCGTCCCAATAGGCAAAGTTACTTCTGATTAATTCATAAGATTTCAAATCTCTTGATAGAAATTCGCCCAAAGTTTCATCTGAAAACACCACGCCGAAACCAAAGCTATCATCTGATTTGTTTCGTTCATATACATCAATTTGGCAATTGGGCATTGCTTTTTTGGTTAATATCGAAAAGTATAATCCGCCTGGACCACCACCAATTACTGCTATTTTCATAATTTTTTAATAAATCCCTGACAGGGTTTTAAACCCTGTCAGGGATAAAGTTAATTTCTTTTAACAGAGAAAAGTTCGCCTATTTTAGCATAGTTAGATCCTGCTAATCGTGCAACTGGTTTATATTTATCTAAGTTAATTTTATTTCCTTCAATTAAAATTTCATCATTAATATGCATGGTTATAATTTTACCAATTACAATACAAGCACCGCCATTTTTATGATCTTCTAAAAAATAATGATGTACCATTTCGCATTCAAAATGCACATAACTTTCTTTAACTCGTTTTGGTTTAATAAAAACAGAATCTATTGGTGTTAAATTAGCCAATTCAAATTCGTCTATCTCATAACTAACAGCTTGTGATGTTATATTCATCTGTTCTACAACTTCTTCGGTTACTAAATTTACAACAAATTGCTTATTATTTAATACATTATTTAATGTGTCTTTATTTTTATTACCCGTTCTAACAGTAGAAAACATTACATGCGGCGGATCATCGCCAACCGCATTAAAAAAAGAAAATGGAGCAAGATTATTAATTCCGTTATCATCTACAGTTGAAATCCAACCAATTGGTCTTGGTATAACAGTTCCTGTTAATAATTTATATAAAGTTGACGAATCTGTGTCTTGAGTATTAAATTGCATTTTTGTCTATTTAATACAAATTAAATAAAATTTTATGGTATAATTTATGAAATTACAATTAAATAAAAGGAAATATTATATTTATTGTTATTATTATTATATTTGCATACATTGTTGTGACAACAATTGTTTTTTATACATTTGCCCTAACTAATTATTAAATTTTTATGAAAAGAACTTTACTTTCTAACAATGTTTTTTTAATGTTGTTTTCTTTGTTTGTTGCTTTAGTAAGTACAAACAATTTGTCTGCACAATCAGACTTTTATAATGTTATTTCAGGTAGTAGTACTTCTGCAAACGGAAGAGCACCTCAAGCAGCCAGAAATATTTCTAGATCTGTTTATTTATTAACAGCTACAGAAATTGGCAATGCAGGTTTGGTAACAAGTGATGTATTAAATGGTATTGGGTTTACTTACTCAACTGCTTCAGATGTAGCAACTTCGGGTAATATAACTATCTATATGCAAAATACAGCAGATGTTACTAATACAAAAAGTACAACATACGCAACTGCTATAACAGGAATGACTACTGTAAGTAATGGAGCTATTACAATTCCAAATGTAACAGGCGATTTTAATTATTCATTTATTGGAGGTTCTCCGTTTACTTATACAGGAGGTGGAATTTACATTGCATTTGATTATCAAAATCTTGCAAATCCAGTAGGAACAGTTACTAATATTGCATTGTGTAATACTTCATTAGCTAACGGGTTACTAGGAGCAATTTCTGCTGCTGGATCTACAACTCCTCCAGCAACTTTAACAGTTTCTGCTTTTAGACCACAAACAAGATTAGCTAAAGCTGTTTCTTGTACAAGACCAACAACTCTAAATGCAAATTTTACAGCTGCAACTTTAACAAGTGCAACATTAACGTGGAATCCAATTGGTGGTGCTAATGTTGATATAGAATATGGTCCTTACGGATTTACTCAAGGTAGTGGTTCAAGTTTTACAAACGTTACACAACCTTACCTTGCAAGTGGATTAACAAATAGTTCGGTATATCAATATTATGTAAGAACAAACTGTGGAACAAGTTATAGTGCTTGGGCTGGTCCTTATCCTTTCACAACAGTTCATACAACTGTTTCAGCACCTTATACTACAAGTTTTGAACAAGAAGTTTTACCATTTATTGGATGGTCTATTCCTAATAGTCCTGCAATAGCTGGAGATTGGGCAATTGCTAGATATGGTGCTGGTTCTTTAGTTCAAGATGGTGTTGCTTCAGTAGTATCTATTACTCCAGCAGCTGCCGCAGCTAATAACTGGATGTTTTCTAAAGGAATAGAGTTAACTATTGGTAGTACTGTTACAGTTTCTTATTATGCTAGTAATTATCAATCATCTACAACTAAATTAGGAGATTACGAATTAAAAGTAGGTAATGCTGCAAATGTAGCTGCTCAAACAACTTCAATTACTAATGAAGTTGGTTTAACTGGGGCACCTTTTGTATTAAAAACATTTAATTTTACTACAACTTTTACAGGAGCTCATTACTTTGGTTTTCAAAATAAAACTACAGCAAATGCAACAGGAACACACGCAGTTATTATAGATAATTTTACTGTCACAGAAACATTATCAACAAACGATATATTAAATACAAAATTATCTGTTTACCCTAATCCAGTAAATAATATGGTAAATGTTTCTAATTCTTTAAACGTATTAATGAATTCGGTTTCTATTACAGATATTAACGGTAGAGTAGTTAAAAACGTAGTTTTAAGTAATGTTTCTGATGCTCAAATTAATGTAGCTGAATTAAATACAGGGGTTTATTTCTTAAAAATAGAAACTAACGAAGGTACTGCAACTAAAAAAATAGTTAAAAACTAATTTAGTTTATAAATAAAAAGACTAAGCAAATGCTTAGTCTTTTTATTTATAAAAATTTATTTAAGTTTTTTGAAGTAGGTATCATGCATTGGTCTTTTTTACCATACCATTTGTATCTATTTTTTGCAATAAAATTATATAAACAATCTAAAGTATTTGTTGGTAAAAAGGATACTATTTTAAATATTGAATATATTCCGCCTAATTCTGAAGCAATTTGTAAAGCAGCTTCAGATTTTACATAGTAAGAAACTCCTGGTTCGTATAAAATTATACTATCTGCCAAATTTGTATCTATACCAATGTGTTTACTTATTTTTTGACCTAATTCAGATTGTAAGGCTACAAATCTAAACATGTCTTTTTTATCTTTTTTAATAATTGCTTGTACAGTATTGTTACATAAATTACAAACTCCATCAAAAAGTATTATTTTTTTATCTAAAGGCAATTCTTCCATTATTTTTTCTTTAAGATTTCTACAAATTCTAATTCTTCCGTTTTTACTAAAGAAGTAAAGATACCGTAGTTAACGATTGCTTTATTTTTTTCTAATTTATCTATTGTCCCTATTGCTTTGCCGTCTATCATTCTTACTCTATCTCCAATTTTTAGAATAGGTTTAGGTTTGTTTTCTTCTAATTTTATTGCTTGAATCTTTTTTTCTTTTTTAATCTTTCTAATTTGCTCAACTTTAGGTTTTATTTCTTCAAGAAGTTGTTTTTGTATAATTTCTTTTGTGTTTTTCTCTTTAACAGTTTCTTTTTTACGTTTAGAGTTCTCTATTTCTACAAGTTTAAGTAATTCGCCAAGTAGATCTTTTTTGTTCTTATTATTAAAATATTTTTTGGAGAGATCGTCTACTTTTTGACCCATATAAATTAAACGTTGGTTTGCATCGTATAATTCTTGGTAGCGTTCTAATTTTTCTTGAATTTTTGCATTTATAATTTCCATCTTTTTGCCTTCTTCTCTAGTTTTAGACTCTTCTTCTTTAAGATTTTGTGATGTTTTTTCTAATTTAGAACGTTCTTTTTGTAATGTAGCAATTGTTTTATCGAATCTAACTTTACCTTTTTCTATCTTCTTTTTTGCACGATTTATTAATCCAAATGGTATTCCGTTTTTTTGAGCTACTTCAAACGTAAAAGAACTACCAGCTTGACCTAAATGCAGTTTAAACAATGGCTCTAACGATTTTTCGTCAAAGAGCATGTTTGCATTGGTAGCAAAAGGTAATTCGTTTGCTAGTATTTTTAAATTAGAATAATGGGTTGTAATTATTCCAAAAGCTTCACGATGGTAGAATTCTTCTAAAAATGTTTCTGCCAAAGCTCCACCTAATTCTGGGTCAGAACCCGTACCAAATTCATCAATTAAAAAAAGTGTTTTTGCATTACATTTCTTTAAAAAGAAATTCATGTTTTTTAATCTATAACTATAGGTGCTTAAATGATTTTCTATAGATTGATTGTCGCCAATATCTGTTAAAATTCTATCAAATAAAAATGTTTCGCTACGTTCATGAACAGGTATTAGCATGCCGCTTTGAAGCATTAATTGTAATAAACCTATTGTTTTAAGCGAAATTGTTTTACCGCCAGCATTTGGTCCAGAAATAACAATTATTCTATTATCTTGAGTTAACTCTATAGTTTGAGGATAAGTTATTACCTTTTTTTGTGTATTATTTAATAATAGAATAGGATGGAAGGCTTCTTTAAAGTATAATCTTTTCTCGGCAGAAATTTTGGGTAAAATTCCGTTTATTCTATTTGCATATTTAGCTTTAGAAGCAACAACATCAATATCACTTAAAAACTCTTGATAGTTAGATAATAAAGGCGTAAAATGTCTAATTTCGTTAGATAACTTCTTTAAAACACGAACTACTTCTTCTTTTTCTTCGTATCCTAAATTATTAAGTTCTCTAGAATATCTAAGAGTAGCTTCGGGTTCAATGTAAGAGATGCTTCCGGTTTTAGAAAGGCCTAAAATTGTTCCTTTTACTTTTCTACGATACATTGCTAAAACAGCTAAAACCCTTCTATTATCAACAACACTTTCTCTTATATCGTCTAAATAACCTTGTCCGTTATACTGACTTAACGCAATAGTAAAGCTCTGGTTTATTTTGCTTCGTACTAGATTTATACTTTTTCTAATTTCTTTTAATTGTGGAGAAGCATTATCTTTTATTTCTCCATATTTGTCTACAATTTCATCAATTTTTTGAATAATTACTTTAGTATACTCAACATTTTGAGCTTTTTGGTTTAGTTTAGGATAATAATTGTTAAACTTTTTAAAAAAGACTAATAATATGTTTGAAGTTTCTGATATAGTTGCTATTTTTTTAAAGCCACCTGTTTCTAAAAAACTATCTTCTATGTTTAAAAATTTAATTTCGTGAGATATATTTTCAAAATTATGATTTGGAATTGCATTATTATTGGTGTAAGATGACACATATTCAGAGGTTTCAAATAAAGCATCCATTAAAATACTTTCGTTTTTAAAAGGTTCTATCTCTAATGCTTTTTGTTTACCAATATCTGTTGTACATTGGTCTGATATTGTTTGAAGAACAGTATTAAACTCTAAATCTTGTAATGTTTTTTTTGTAATTGAAATCATTTTATTTTATAGAAAGCTCAAAGTTACAAAGGATACTAGTTTTAAAGTAATAGAAATTTATATTTTTGAAAAAATATTATTTATGAATTATAATATAGAAGCTTCTTGGAATGCTTTTTTTGAAGCAGAAACTAAAAAAAAATATTTTATTGAGCTACAAAACAAAGTAGATGTTGCTTATAAAAACAGTATTTGTTATCCGCCAAAAGATTTAATTTTTAATGCATTTAATAAATGCCCCTTAAATAAATTAAATGTTGTAATAATTGGTCAAGATCCTTATCATGGATCAAATGAAGCTAACGGATTATGTTTTTCTGTAAATGATGGTATTACAATTCCGCCTTCGTTAAAAAATATTTATAAAGAAATAGCATTAGACTTAGATACAGTTTTTGCTCCAATTAACGGAGATTTAGAGCATTGGGCAAAACAAGGAGTTTTATTATTAAATGCAACTTTAAGTGTTGAAGCAAACAAAGCAGCTAGTCATCAAAAAATGGGTTGGGAAACTTTTACAGATGCTGTAATTGACTATATTTCTACAAATAAAGAAAATATTGTTTTTTTGCTTTGGGGTGGATTTGCTCATAAAAAAGCTAAAAATGCAGACAGAACAAAGCATTTTATATTAGAATCTGGACATCCATCACCATTAAGTGCTAATCGCGGATTTTGGTTTGGTTGTGAACATTTTAGTAAAACAAATGTGTATTTAAAATCTATAGATAAGAAAGAAATTATTTGGTAAAAAATTGCATCAAACGGTTTTATTTCTAAAGGTAGGTTTTATAAACTATATTTTACCAATCATGTCTTCTGGTTTAACCCAAGCATCAAAATCTTCGGGAGTTACATAACCCAATCTAACGGCTTCTATTTTAAGAGTTGTTCCGTTTTTATGGGCAGTTTGAGCAATTTCTGCAGCTTTATAATATCCAATTTTAGTATTTAAAGCAGTTACAAGCATTAAAGAGTTATCTACTAATTCTTTAATTCTACCATAATTTGGTTCAATACCAGCAGCACAATTATCGTTGAAAGACATACATGCATCGCCAATTAAACGAGCAGATTGTAAAAAGTTAGCAGCCATCATTGGTTTAAAAACATTTAGTTCGTAATGACCTTGAGTTCCACCAACAGTTATAGCCACATCGTTACCTATAACTTGAGCACAAACCATAGTTAATGCTTCACTTTGTGTTGGATTTACTTTCCCTGGCATTATAGAAGAGCCAGGTTCGTTTTCTGGAATAATTAATTCGCCAATTCCAGATCTTGGGCCAGATGCCATCATTCTAATATCGTTGGCAATTTTATTTAAAGAAACTGCGAGTTGTTTTAAAGCACCATGCGATTCTACAATTGCATCATGTGAAGCTAAGGCTTCAAATTTATTTTCGGCAGTAATAAAAGGATGTCCTGTAAACTTAGCAATATATTTAGCTACTAAAACATCGTAACCATCTGGAGTATTTAAACCAGTTCCAACAGCAGTTCCTCCTAAAGCTAATTCTGATAAATGCTCTAATGTATTTCTTAAAGCTTTTAATCCATGATTTAATTGAGATACATATCCAGAAAACTCTTGCCCAATTGTAAGTGGAGTAGCATCCATTAAATGTGTTCTTCCAATTTTTACAACATGTTTAAATTCTTCTGACTTTGCTTTTAGTGTATCTCTTAATTTTTCAACTCCTGGAATTGTAACTTCTAAAACTGTTTTATAAGCAGCAATGTGCATTCCGGTTGGGTAAGTATCGTTAGAAGATTGCGATTTATTTACATCGTCATTTGCTTTTAAAACGGGTTCGCCTTCACCAATTTCAAAACCAGCTAAAACTTGAGCTCTGTTAGCAACTACTTCATTTACATTCATATTGCTTTGAGTGCCAGAACCTGTTTGCCAAATAACTAACGGAAACTGATCGTCTAGTTTACCTTCTAAAATTTCATCGCAAACTTGTGCTATTGCGTCTCTTTTTTCTTTAGAAAGAACACCAAGATCATGGTTTGTATATGCAGCAGCTTTTTTTAAATAAGCAAACCCCATAATAACTTCTTGAGGCATAGAACCTGGAGCTCCTATTTTAAAATTGTTTCTAGAACGTTCTGTTTGAGCTCCCCAATATTTATCTGCAGGAACTTTAACATCACCCATGGTGTCTTTTTCTATTCTGTATTCCATTATATATAATGTTTTAATGTGCTGAGTTAATAATTACAAAAATAATCATATCAAATCGAATTAAAAATAATTTTGCTATAATTATTGGTTATAAGTATTTAAAAATTATCTTTGTAATTGAATTCAAAAAATTCCAAAAAACATGTTTGATTTTCAAAAGTACTTAGGTTTTATTCTTTTTCTAACCATATTAACTATAGGTTTTTGGTTAATGATATTTTTGATAGGTTTTGTTCATTATTGGATTGCTGGAGCTATCAAAGAATTAATCAATGAAAAAAGAGCCAAAAAACTACAAGAAAAAGAACAGTCAGTTTAAAAATATTTAATTTGATTGAAATAAAAAGGGATGCAATTTGCATCCCTTTTTATTTGTTATCCCATAATATCACCATCTCCGCCATCTTCTCTTCGTGGTTGTCTTTCTCTTTCGTTTTTCTTTTTATTAAATCTATATGTAAAAGAAAGAGTTAATTGTCTTTGTCTAAATTGCATCTCATTATAAGAATTTAATATATTAGGTAAATTTGTTTCTACAATTCTTTTTCTCGAATTAAACAAATCGCTTACGTTTAAAGCAATTGTTCCTTTGTCTTTTAATACATCTTTACTAAAAGCTAAATTAGCCGAAAGAATACCTAAAGACCTACCTTGAGCTGTATTTTGAGGTGCATTATATGTGCCATTTGTTTGCCAATCTATTTTGTATGGTAAAGTTACTTTAGAGCTAACTCTAGCAAACCAGCTAAATGCTTTGTTGTCAAAATTTTGTACAACTTCTGTACCAACAAAGTTTGTGTATTTAAATTCTCCTTTTGTCTCATTACTAAAGAAGTTAAAGTTACCATTTAATTTCCACCATTTGTAAGGAGAATAGTTTAAGGTAAATTCGAATCCTGTTCTATATTGATTTGCTAAATTTATAGGAGAACTTAATATAATTGGTGTTAAAATTGTCTGACCACCAACAATTGTTTCTACAAACTCACCACTTTCTCTTCTTGTAAATTGAAAAGAGTCTTGCGTTAAGTTAAAATAAGCAGAAGTGCTAAATGTTAATTTATCCCACCTTTTTATATATCCTAAATCTATAGCATGAGTTAAAGCTGGATCAATATCTGGGTTGCCTTGAAAAATATTTATGTTACTTGATAAGTTTGGAAACGGATTCATAAATCTACCTCTTGGTCTTTGTATTCTTCTACTATAACTTAAAGACGTACTGCTTTTTTCTGAGATTTCGTAGTTAATAAAAGCACTCGGAAAGAAATAATTATATTTTTTAGTATTATAATCGTTAGTAACTAATTGGTTAACTTCTATGTTAGAATCTTCCCATCTTAATCCAAAAAGATAAGAAAGCTTATTTACTTTAAATCCGTATTGAGTATAAAACGCATTTATTTTTTCTTTATATTCTAATATATTACTAATGTTAGAATTTAAATCCCAATTACTTGTTGTAGAATTATAATGTTCTGCAGAATAATCTGTTATTACTTCTGTAAAATCTCCTCTATAACCTACTTCAAATCTATGATTGTCTCCAATAGGTAACACATAATCTGTTTGAGCTAAGTGTCTTTTTTGACTTTGATCGTTTATAGTTCTATCGTTACCATAAACATTATCTGTAATTGTAGAATTATCTAATTCGGAGTTTGCAGAAAAAGAACCATCAAAAGTTAATTGATGCCCGTCTTTTTTAAACTTTTTAATAAGGTTTGTAGAAAGATCTACATCTTCTCCGTAATTTTTTTGATTATTAAAACGAGCTCTAGAAAATTGAAAAAGCGAATTAGCATCAAAGTTATTAAATAGTACATTATCTGGATTATCTCCACCATTTTTTCTGTAAGAAAATGTATTAGTCCAAGTAGTGTTTTTATCTAAAGACCATTCAAAACCAAAATTACCATTATAACCTTCGCTTAATCTTTCATTTTTACGAGTTTCGTAGATATAATTTTTTGTAGTTCCGTCAGAATTTAAATATTCTGTATTTGTTATAGAGTTTCCAGGAGCAACTCTATAATTATAACCTTGCGTTGTGAAAAGATTAAAGCTTTCTGATTTATAATTTAAATTACCAGAAAGACCATAACTTTCTGGGTCTCCAACCGAAGCAGTAAATACACCATTTAACCCTTGATTTTTTCCTTTTTTAAGAATAATATTTATAATACCTCCGCCACCTTCGGCATCGTATCTTGCAGAAGGATTTGTAATAACTTCAACTTTATCTATAGATTCTGCCGGAATAAGTTTTAACGCAGCTGCTACATTTATGCCAATTATGCCAGAAGGTTTACCATCTATTAAAATTCTAACATTATCGTTGCCTCTTAAACTTACATTACCTTCTACATCTACAGAAACAGAAGGTACATTATCTAAAACATCGCTAATAGTCCCGCCTTTTACTAACATATCTTGACCTACATTATAAACTCTTTTATCAAGTTTAATTTCTACAGTGGATCGATCTGCTCTAACTTCTACTTCATTAAGCATAGTTGCGTCTTCTGTAAGAACAATTGTGCCTAAGTTTGTATCTTCTTGTAAACTTTTTTGTTTTAACTCAACAGATTTAAACGAAATAAATTCAAATTTTACACTGTATGTACCTGCAACAATTTCAATATCGTAATCTCCATTAGAATTTGTAATGCCACCAGTTAATATTTCTGGTCTTTTATCGTTTTGAAAGATAATTGTAGCATATTCTAATTCTTGCCCAGAAAGTTTATCTGTTACTTTACCTGTAATTCTAATTTTTTTAGGCATTGCCCTTTCTTGAGAATAACTTAATGTTGAGAATATAATCAACATTAAAAAACCAAATAATTTTAATTGTTTCATTTTAATTGTTTCATTTTAATGAGTTAACTTGTAAGATTGCAAAAATAGCACATGGTTTAAGGGCATTCTATTAAATGTTTGTTAAAATATTTAGGATAATATTTCTTGTATTTTTTTTAATGGTCTTCCTATGGCGGCTTTATCTCCGTTTACTACAATTGGTCTTTCTATAAGAATTGGATTGTTAATCATTGCATCTATAATCTCGTTATTAGAAAGAGACTTGTTTTTATAATTTTCTATCCAAATTTTTTCTTTAACTCTTACTAATTCAATAGGTTTTATTTTAAGTTTTGATAGAATAGATGTTAATTCTTCTTTAGAAATAGGGTTTTCTAAATACTTTATAATTTCGAACTCGTATTTAGCGTTGTCAAGAAAAACAAGACAATCTCTTGATTTTCCGCATCTTGGATTATGATATACTTTTACTTTTGTTTTCATGCAACAAAGAAAAAGTTTTTAGATTTAAATTTTGTTAAAGAAATTGTAATGATTTATTGTAATACTATTATATTTGAACAATAAATTTTCTTTTATGTATATAGAACAAGTAAATAATAAGCACTTTAATCCCTTTTTATACATTCCGATTCCGTTTTTATTTTTAGGATTAATAGTATTAAACTTTTTTTCTACTCAAGATTTAGATGTAGATAAAATAATGCATCAAATGATTAAGACTTTTGGAGTAAACGGAACATTTGTTTTGTTAATTGGGCCATTATCTTTTGCTTGTGTAATGTTGTTGTTATGGGTAAAATACATTCACAAACAATCTATTACTAGTTTAACAACAGCAAGGCGAAAAATAGATTGGAAAAGAATTTTTGTTTCTTTTTCTATATGGGGAGCAATTTCTATAGCATCTACTTTAATTGTATTTTATAACAATCCAGACTTTTTATTTATAAATTATAATCCAGAAAAGTTTTTCTCCTTTTTAGCAATAGCAATAGTTTTAATACCGTTACAAACCAGTTTTGAAGAATATTTTTTTAGAGGTTATTTAATGCAAGGAATAGGCGTTGTTACTAGAAGTAAGCTATTTCCGTTTTTATTTACATCTATAGCATTTGGTTTAATGCATTTAGGAAATCCAGAAGTAGAAAAAATGGGTTATATAATATTGATATACTATATAGGAACCGGATTATTTTTGGGCATAATTACTTTAATGGATGATGGTTTAGAATTAGCTCTTGGTTTTCATGCTGCAAATAATTTAATTGGAGCTTTGTTAATTACAGCCGATTGGACAGCTTTTCAAACACATTCTATATTTAAAGACGTCTCAGAACCATCTGCTGGTTTTGATGTGCTTTTGCCAGTTTTTGTAATTTTTCCGATACTACTTTATATATTTAGTAAAATGTATAAATGGCCAAACTGGAAAGAAAAACTTACCGGAAAATTACCTTTTGTAGAGAGGTATTAAAGAGAATAAACTTCATTTTTCATGATTAATTTATCGCATAATAATATTCATAATAGATTTAAATTAAATGGTAAATATTTAAACAGTAATGAGTTATGTGAAATTGCATACAGCTATATAAAAGAAGGTTTAGATTTTGAAAAAACTCTAGGTCTTTTTATTTTAGAATGGTTTGATGCTAATAATTATATAGAACTTACAACTTCTGGTTCTACAGGAAAACCTAAAACTATTAAGCTTTTAAAAAAAGCAATGATTGCTTCGGCAATAGCAACAGGAGATTTTTTTAATTTAAAACCAGGCAATACATCTTTACATTGTTTACCTTCTAATTTTATTGCAGGTAAAATGATGCTTGTTAGAGCATTGATATTAGGTTTAGAATTAGATGTCGTTAATCCGTCTTTATATCCATTAAAGAACAATAAAAAAAAGTATCAATTTGCAGCAATGGTTCCCTTGCAAGTAGAAAATTCTATTTGTGAAATAAATCTAATAGAAAAAATAATAATTGGCGGAGCTCTATTATCTAAATCATTAAAAGTAAAACTGTTAAGTTCTAAATCTGAAATTTATGAAACGTATGGAATGACCGAAACCATTACGCATATAGCAGCTAAAAGAGTAGGAGAGACGGCTTTTAAAGTTTTACCTAACATTACTATTAGTGTTAACCATGATAATTGTTTGCAAATAAATGCTCCTAGAATAAATAAATCTATAATTATTACAACAGATGTTGTAGAAATTGTAGGTAAAAATAGTTTTATTTGGAAAGGTAGATTAGACAATGTTATTAATAGTGGAGGCATTAAATTATATCCAGAAGAAATAGAAGAAAAGCTATCAAATAAAATTAATACTAGATTTTTTGTTTCTAGTATAAACGATGAAATTTTAGGTTCTAAACTTATACTTGTTATAGAAGGAGAAAATTATAATTTAGACACTTCTGTTTTTTTAGACTTTACAAAATACCAAATACCTAAAGAAGTATATTTAATTTCTAAGTTTAAAGAAACTCCAACCGGAAAAGTAAAAAGAAAAGAGACATTATTATTACTAGATAAAGCAATTAAAATTCCATTTTAAAACATTAATGTTGTTAAATATTATTTATCAATGTTAAATAACATTTTATTTGTGTCTATTATAATATAATTTATAGATTCAACCTTAGGCAAAGTTGCCCAATTATTAGTGATTAATATGCGATTATTTTTATTTTTAACGCTATATTCTATTGGCATTTTGAACATAGTAACATCTGTTTTCCATCTTACTTGAAGCTTTTTGTTTTCTATTCTATGTTCTAAAACTGGTAAATCTTTATAATTTAAATATTGATTTATAATTTGCGTAAGGTCTATACCACTTTTATTGTTAAAGAATAAAATAACATCTTGAGTTTCAATTATTTTATGTTTAAAAGTCAAACTATATTCTTTTAATAAATTCCACCAAATAACATCATTATTAATAATATGTCTAATAGTGTTAAGCATTAAAGCACCTTTATAGTACATGTCTGAATTACCAGTTTTAAAATTTACTCCAAACTGACCAATGATTGGTTTTTTGTTAGCAATCATCTTTTTTTGACCATTTATGTATTGAATAGCTTTATCGTAACCAAACTCACATTCTATAAAAACACTTTCGCTATAAGTTGTAAAACTTTCGTGAATCCACATGTCTGCAATATCTTTTGATGTTATACTATTTCCAAACCATTCGTGTCCAGTTTCGTGAATTGTAATAAAGTCAAACAATAAACCAACGCCAGTTCCAGATATATCATTGCCCAAATATCCTTTTAAATATTGATTGCCATAAGCTACAGCACTTTGGTGTTCCATGCCCAAATATGGAGTTTCTACTAATTTATAGCCATCTTGAATAAATGGATATTCTCCAAATTTTTCTTGAAAACATTTCATCATAGGTTTAACTTCTTCAAAATGTTTAATGGCTTTTTCTTTGTTATCTCTTAAAACATAATAATCTAAACTTAGGTTATCAATTTTATCGGAAATATGTACATAATCGGCAATATTTATTACAATATTGTACGAGTTTATAGGGTTTTTAACTTCCCATTTCCAATTTACATAACCATTATTTAAATCCTCTTTACCTAAATATCTTCCGTTTGAAACATTCATTAATCCGTTTGGAACAGCAACATTTATTGTAGCACCAAAATCGGGTTCATCGCTTTGCGAATCTTTTACAGGATACCATAAACTTGCTCCAGTGCCTTGAACAGCAACGCCAACAAACGGATTGCCATTTTTGTCTTTTTTCCAAACAAAACCGCCATCCCAAGGAGCATTTTTAGCAACTTTTGGTGTTCCAGAATAATAGAATTTTAATTTATGAGAAGAATTTTTTACAAGTTCTTTAGTAAAATCAATAAAAACAGCATCGAACTCTCTGATGTATTTAAGCTTATAATTATTGTAGATTATAGAATCTACTTGCATGTTATTAAATAAATCTAATTGTATTTTAGAGGTATTTTCTACAACATTAAAACTTATTTCGTTAAACCCAACAATAGTTTTATCGTTTGTGTTAATTTTTACATTTAAGTTATAATGTTGAACATCAAAACTACTTCTTTCAACCCTCATTCCTCCTTGAAGAGAATCTCTTCTGGTTGTTGCTTCTTGGGCAAAAAGCCATTGGAAACTGATAAGTATAAAGCAGAGGATAAATATTTTTTTCATGGTATAAAAATAGAAAATATAAAGCATTGCGATTTTTAAATTAACATTTAACGTTTGTTTTGTCATTCCGAGGAACGAGGAGTTTCATAATGTGAGCAAATAATAAGATTCCTCGTTCCTCGGAATGACAAGTTGGGGGTATTGTAACGGATTGAAAATTCGCGTTGTCGGGACGTTCAATTCTTGTCAAAATATTTTTCCTTAATCTGTTTTATAAATCTAAATACAACATAAAGTATTGCTATGCCATTTATTCCTAACCAAATATACCATCCAATGTAAGCAGCCTTTTGCCCAAAAGTCATACTGGTTAAACTCCAGGATTCTCCTTTACTTTCATCATAAAAGTCTTCATATCCCAGTATAACTAAGCCAAGGAAAATATATATGGCTAAATCAATAAATATGATTAGCAAACCAATCCAAAACTTTTTCCAATTAAATATCATAAACTACACCTGTATAACGCCTAAATTAAATTTCTTTTCGATAGGCGAGTGGTTAGCCGCTTCGATTCCCATAGAAATCCAAGTTCGTGTTTCTAGTGGGTCAATAATTGCATCTGTCCATAATCTAGAAGCAGCATAATATGGCGATACTTGTTCGTCATATCTAGCTTTAATTTTATCAAATAGTTCTTTTTCTTTTACATCGTTTACAACTTCGCCTTGTTTTTTTAATGAAGCAGCTTCTATTTGGACTAAAACTTTAGCAGCTTGAGTTCCGCCCATAACTGCAAGTTCTGCACTTGGCCATGCAAATATTAATCTAGGATCAAAGGCCTTGCCACACATTGCATAATTACCAGCACCATAACTATTTCCTATAATTACTGTAAATTTTGGAACTACCGAATTGGCAACTGCATTGACCATTTTAGCACCATCTTTAATAATTCCGCCATGTTCAGATTTGCTTCCTACCATAAATCCAGTTACATCTTGTAAAAAGACAAGGGGAATTTTCTTTTGATTACAGTTTGCAATAAAACGAGTAGATTTATCTGCACTTTCAGAATATATTACACCTCCAAACTGAACTTCGCCTTTTTTGGTTTTAGAAACGGTTCTTTGGTTGGCAACAATTCCAACTGCCCAACCATCAATTCGGGCATAGCAAGTTATGATAGATTTTCCGTAATCTTCTTTATACATATCCATTTCAGAATTATCGACCAAGCGTTTAATAATTTCCATCATGTCATATTGGTCAATTCTCGATTTTGGAATAATTCCATAAATATCCTCTTCTTTCAAAGCTGGTTTTTGAGGAGTTTCTCTATTGAAACCTGCTTTTTCATAATCGCCAATTTTACCAACTATACTTTTTATTCTATCCAAAGCGTCTTTATCGTCTTTGGCTTTATAATCGGTCACTCCGCTAATTTCGCAGTGTGTTGTTGCTCCGCCAAGTGTTTCGTTATCGATATTTTCGCCAATAGAAGCTTTTACCAAATAGCTTCCAGCAAGAAAAATGCTTCCTGTTTTATCTACAATTATCGCTTCGTCACTCATAATAGGAAGATAGGCACCACCAGCAACGCAACTTCCCATAACAGCAGCAATTTGGGTAATTCCCATACTACTCATGATAGCATTGTTTCTAAATATGCGTCCAAAATGTTCTTTATCCGGGAAAATTTCATCTTGCAATGGTAAATAAACACCAGCAGAATCTACAAGATAAATTATTGGCAATCTGTTTTCTATTGCAATTTCTTGGGCTCGAAGGTTCTTTTTGGCAGTAATAGGAAACCATGCTCCAGCTTTTACGGTAGCGTCATTGGCAACAACAATACATTGTTTGCCTTTTATATAACCAATTTTAATAACTACACCACCAGATGGACATCCGCCATGTTCTTTATACATTTCGTCTCCAACAAACGCACCAATTTCGATACTTTTAGCTTTCGGGTCAAGCAAATAATCGATGCGTTCACGAGCAGTCATTTTGCCTTCGTCATGTAGTTTTTCGATACGTTTCAATCCGCCACCAACTTTTACTTTTGCAAAGCGTTGTCTTAAATTTGAAAGTAAAAGCTTGTTGTGGTCTTCGTTTTTATTGAAGTTGATATCCATTGAGTAATAATTATTTTTTGCTAAAATAAGAAAAGATATTGTTATTTAAAACAATGCTATTCGGTTTCTTTTTGTCCCATCATCATCAAAAATGCTTTCAGAAACTTGTCGATTTCGCCATTCATAACACCATCAACATCGCTAGTTTCGTAACCGGTGCGAACATCTTTAACTAATTTATAGGGCTGCATCACATAATTCCTGATTTGCGAACCCCATTCTATTTTCATTTTCCCAGCTTCAATATCGGCACGTTGCGCTTGTTGTTTTTTTAGTTCAATTTCGTACAATTGAGAACGCAACATTTGCATCGCACGTTGGCGGTTATCTTGTTGAGATCGTGTTTCTGAACATTGAATTTGGATTCCTGTAGGCTTGTGAACTAGTTGCACTTTGGTTTCCACCTTATTTACATTTTGTCCTCCAGCACCACTTGAACGTGAAGTCGTGATTTCAATATCGGCAGGATTGATGTCAATTTCAATGCTGTCATCTACTAGCGGATATACATAAACAGATGCAAAAGACGTATGTCGCTTGGCGTTGCTGTCAAAAGGAGAAATTCTAACCAATCGATGCACACCGTTTTCGCCTTTTAGATAACCAAAGGAATAATCGCCTTCAAACTCTAAAGTCACGGTTTTTATTCCCGCAGCTTCTCCTTTTTGGAAATTCAGTTCCTTAATTTTGTACCCATTTTTTTCGCCCCACATCATATACATTCGCATCAGCATTTCGGCCCAGTCGCAACTTTCTGTTCCGCCAGCACCAGAGGTGATTTGTACTACGGCACTCAAACTGTCGCCTTCGTCAGAAAGCATGTTTTTAAATTCTAGGTTCTCTATTAAAGATGTAGTTAGATTATAATGATTGTCTAATTCTTCTTCGGTAGCATCTCCTTCTTTGTAAAATTCAAATATTACTTGTAATTCTTCCAGTAAAGATTCTCCTAAATTATAATCTTCAACCCATTTTTTCTTTCCTCTAAGAGTTCTAATGATTATTTCGGCCTCTTTAGAGTTATTCCAAAAATCTGGAGCAAAGGTTTTTTCTTCTTCGTTTGTTATCTCGATTATCTTATTATCGATGTCAAAGATACCTCCTCAACGCACCAAGACGCTCTACAATACCTTTTATTTGTTCGGTATTTGTCATAATTATTGTATTTTTGTTTTTGTAAAAATAAGTTATCCTTTTGATATTATGGAAATAAATTTAATCAGTGACACCGTTACTCGCCCGAATCAAGAAATGTTACAAGCCATGTTCAATGCCAAAGTGGGAGATGATGTGTTCAAACAAGACCCAACGGTTAATGCTTTTGAAGAAAAAGTAGCTGATTTATTTGGCATGGAAGCGGCTCTTTTTTTTCCATCTGGAACTATGGCCAATCAAACGGCAATAAAATTGCATACCAATCCTGGCGATCAAATTATCTGTGATAAATGGTCGCATATTCATTTGTATGAGTCAGGTGGTGCATCGGCGAATAGTGGAGTGAATTTTAATTTATTGGACGGACATCGCGGCATGATTACTGCCGAACAAGTAGAAGAAGGCGTAAATGACCCTGATTTTTATCATATGCCGTTATCAAAAATGGTAGGTATTGAGAATACTACGAATAAAGGAGGTGGCGCTTGTTATGAACTAGAAGAATTACAAAAAATAAAAAAAGTTTGCGAACAGCATCAGTTAAAATATCATTTGGATGGTGCTAGATTATGGAATGCAATGGTTGCTAAAAATCAAACGCCAAAGCAATTTGGCGAACTGTTTGACACGATTTCGGTTTGTTTTTCAAAAGGTTTAGGTTGCCCGGTTGGTTCGGTTTTAGTATCTGATAAAGCAACTATTTATAAAGCTTTACGTCAACGAAAAATATTTGGGGGTAATATGCGTCAAGCAGGTTATTTGGCTGCAGCGGGCATTTATGCTTTAGACCATAATATCAATAAACTAGCAGAAGACCATCGAAGAGCAAAAGAATTAGGCAATGCATTAATAGCATGTAATTGGGTTACCAAAGTAGAACCAGTAGAGACCAATATTATTATTTTTTCGGTACAATCGCATATTGCAGATGCTTTAGTATTAGAAAAATTAAGACAGAAAAACATTGCAATTAGTTTATTAGGTAAAGGAAAATTGCGAATGGTGACGCATTTAGATTATAAAGAAGTAATGCATACGTATGTTTTAGAAACATTAGAAACATTACAATTAAACTAACAAAACCTTATTAGTTAGATTTTATAAATTTAGTTACTGTTAAATTAAATTTATTATCTACAATTTCTTAAATTGCATACAAATATTATTTATTATGAAATACAATTATTTTCTAATATTACTTTGTCTTATTTTTGCAACTTCATGTTCAAAAAAAGAGAGTAAAATGTCAGATGAAATAAAAGCTCCAATAGCTTTAAAAAAAGATACAGTTTTAGAGAAACACGGAGATAAAAGAATAGATAGTTACTATTGGTTGAACGATAGAGAAAATCCAGAAGTAATTAAGTATTTAAATGAAGAGAATGCGTACTATCAAAAAATGACAGCTCATACTGTCAAATTACAAGGAGAGTTGTTTAACGAAATGAAATCTAGAATAAAAGAAGACGACGAGTCTGTACCGTATTTATATAATGAATATTATTATATAACAAGATTTCAAAAAGGCAAAGAATATCCAATTTACTCAAGAAAAAAAGGAAGTTTAACTGCCAAAGAAGAAATTTTATTTAATTGTAACGAATTAGCAAAAGGACATTCGTACTTTAAACTAACCGGTTTAAGCGTAAGTAGAGATAATAAATTTATAACATTTGCTACAGATAAAGTTGGAAGAAGAATTTATGATGTGCAAGTAAAAAACTTGGAAACTGGCAAGATTTTGAAAGATAAATTATCAAAAGTTACAGGAAATACTGTTTGGGCAAACGATAATAAAACTATTTTTTATACTAAAAAAGATTTACAAACACTTCGTGCAGATAAAGTATATAAGCATGTATTAGGACAAGATGAATCTACAGATGTATTGGTTTATCATGAAAAAGATGACACTTTTAATCTTTCTATATTAAAAACAAAATCGCACAAATATGTAGTTATTACAAGTAATAGCACATTAACTTCTGAAATGCAAATTTTAGATGCTTCTAAACCAAACGAAGCTTTTAAAATTTTTCAGCCAAGAGTTAGAGGTTTAGAATATAGTATTTCGCACTATAATGATAGCTTTTACATTTTAACTAATAAAGATAAAGCTACAAATTTTAAGGTGATGAAAACGCCAGAAAATGCTACATCTAAAGAAAACTGGAAAGACCTAATAAGTCATAGAAAAGACGTATTAGTAGAAGGAATAGAGATTTTTAAAAACTATTTAGTACTAGAAGAAAGATCTAATGGTTTAAACAAAATTAGAATAATGCCATGGAGTGGAAAAGGAGAATATTATTTACCATTTGAGTTAGAAACTTATTCGGCTTTTGTTAGCACAAATGTTGACTTTGACACAGATATTTTAAGATACGGATACCAATCTCTTGCAACACCTTTTTCTATAATAGATTTTAATATGAAAACTAAAGAGAAAGATGTAAAAAAAGAACAAGAAGTATTAGGAGGAAAGTTTGATAAAAACAATTACAAAGAAGAAAGAATTTGGGCTACAGCAACAGACGGTACTAAAATACCTATTTCTTTAGTTTATCATAGAGACACAAAAAGAAGTGGTAAAAATCCGTTGCTTCAATATGCATACGGATCATACGGTCATTCTATGGATCCAAGTTTTGATTCTACCATTCTTAGCTTATTAGACAGAGGATTTATTTATGCAATAGCACATATAAGAGGCGGCGAAGATATGGGAAGACAATGGTATGAAGATGGAAAATTACTTAAAAAGAAAAATACATTTGAAGATTTTATTGAGTGTTCTAAACATTTAATAAATCAAAACTACACTTCAAATAAACATTTATATGCACAAGGAGGCTCTGCTGGAGGTCTATTAATGGGTGCTGTTGTAAATATGGCTCCAGAATTATACAATGGAGTAATTTCTCAAGTTGCATTTGTAGATGTTGTTACAACAATGTTAGACGATACAATTCCATTAACAACTGGAGAATATGACGAATGGGGAAATCCAAACGAAAAAGTGTATTATGATTACATGAAATCTTATTCGCCTTATGATAATGTTGTAGCTCAAAATTACCCAAATATGTACGTTTCAACCGGTTTACATGATAGCCAAGTACAATATTGGGAACCAGCAAAATGGGTTGCAAAACTTCGGGAGAAGAAAACAGATAAAAATTTACTATTTTTAGACACAAATATGGATGCTGGTCATGGCGGTGCTTCTGGAAGATTTGAAGCATTAAAAGAATTAGCTAAAGAATTTAGTTTTTTATTAGATTTAGAAAAAATTAACAAGTAATTCAAATTTTTTTATAAATTTGCATGGTTTAAGGTTATCACAAACAAATTAGTTTACCTTGACAAACATAATTTTCATGAAACAAAAAATAAAAGCTTACGATAGTATATTAGGTTTAATTGGTAATACACCATTAATTAGACTTAATAGAGTTACAGAGGGTTTACAAGGAAATTTTTACGCAAAAGTTGAGGCATTTAACCCAGGACATTCAACAAAAGATAGAATAGCATTATATATTATAGAAGAAGCAGAAAGAAGAGGTATTATTTCTCCAGGTGATACTATTATAGAAACTACATCAGGTAATACAGGATTTAGTTTAGCAATGGTTAGCATTATAAAAGGATACAGTTGTGTTTTAGCTGTTAGTTCTAAATCTTCTAAAGATAAGATAGATATGCTAAGAAGTATGGGTGCTAAAGTATATGTTTGTCCTGCAAATGTATCTGCCGATGATGAAAGATCATACTATAACGTAGCTAAAAGATTGCACGAAGAAACAAAAGGATCTGTTTATATTAATCAATATTTTAATGAATTAAATATTGATGCACATTATAAAACAACAGGACCAGAAATTTGGGAGCAAACAAACGGGCAAATAACTCATTTTATAGCTTGTAGCGGAACAGGAGGTACAATTTCTGGTACAGCGAAGTATTTAAAAGAACAAAATCCAAATATTAGAATTTTAGGAGTTGATGCATTTGGTTCGGTATTAAAAAAGTATCACGAAACCAAAGAATTTGATACCGATGAAATTTATCCTTATAGAATAGAAGGGTTAGGCAAAAATTTAATTCCAACCGCAACAAATTTTGATATTATTGATGCTTTTACGAAAGTTTCTGACGAAGAAAGTGCTCATATGACTAGAAATCTTGCTAAAAAAGAAGCCTTATTTGTAGGGTATACTTCTGGAGCAGCAATGCAAGCAGTTAAACAATTTGCAGAAGAAGGAGAATTTGATGAAAATTCGATTGTAGTTGTTATTTTTCCAGATCATGGATCAAGATATATGTCTAAAGTATATAGTGATGAGTGGATGAACGAACAAGGATTCTTTGATTCTGTTAATATTGAAGAAATTCAAAAAATAGAATTTATTAAATAAATACAACATGTATAAACAATCTCCAATTAGAGATTGCTTATTTACTTTACTCCTCCATAGAATGATATACATTTTGTACATCATCATCTTCTTCTATTTTTTCTAATAGTTTTTCAACATCAGCCATTTCAGCTTCGGTTAGTTTTTTGGTAATCTGTGGAATTCTTTCAAAACCAGAAGATAAAATTTCTATTCTACGACTTTCCAATTCTTTTTGTATCGCTCCAAAACTCTCAAAAGCAGCATAGATTAAGATTCCATCTTCATCAGCAAAGATTTCTTCGGCACCAAAATCAATGAATTCCAATTCCATTTCTTCAATGTCTTGATTGTTGTTTGGAATTCTAAAATTACAGGTATGGTCAAACATAAATTCTACCGAACCTTGCGTTCCCAAAGTTCCGTTGCATTTATTAAAATAACTTCTAATATTTGCAACAGTTCTATTATTATTATCAGTAGCGGTTTCTATTAAAATTGCAATTCCGTGTGGTGCATATCCTTCAAAAAGTTGCTCTTTATAGTTTGCCGTATCTTTATCTGTTGCTTTCTTGATGGCTCGTTCCACGTTTTCTTTGGGCATATTTACTGCCTTAGAATTCTGAATTACGGCACGCAAACGAGAGTTGGCTTCCGGATTTGGCCCGCCTTCTTTCACTGCCATTACAATATCTTTTCCTATGCGAGTAAATGCTTTAGCCATTGCAGACCAACGTTTCATTTTTCGCCCTTTTCTAAATTCGAATGCTCTTCCCATTTATTATTTTTATTTTATGCAAAAATCAATTTCAATATCAAAAATCAATGTCAAAAATCAATGTCAAAAATCAATATCAAAAATCAATATCAAAAATCAATGTCAAAAATCAATGTCAATGTCAATATCAATGTCAAAAATCAATGTCAATTTGTAATTTTTTAAAAATTGAATATTGCAATTTTGATTGTCATTGATATTGATTACTTTTTATAAAAAGGCAGTTTAACCACTTTTGCAGCAATATCTTTATTTCTAATTCTAATATAAATTTCTGAGTCTACAGATGAAAACTCTGTTGCAACATATCCTAAACCAATTGCTTTTCCAAGAGTTGGGGATTGTGTTCCAGAAGTAACAATTCCAATTATATCTCCAATTGCATTTACAATTTCGTAATCATGTCTTGGAATTCCTCTTTCAATTAATTCGAAAGCGACTAATTTTTTTGCAACACCTTCTTCTTTTTGTTTCTTTAAGTTTTCTGAGTTAACAAAATCTTTTGTAAACTTTGTTATCCAACCTAAACCAGCTTCAAGAGGAGATGTTGTATCGTTAATGTCATTACCATATAAACAAAATCCCATTTCAAGTCTTAATGTATCTCTAGCAGCAAGACCAATTGGCTTTATACCAAAATCTTTACCTGCTTCAAAAACTCTATTCCAAACTTGTTCTACATCAGTATTTTTGCAATAAATTTCGAAACCTCCAGAACCTGTATATCCAGTTGCAGAAATAATTACATGTTCTATTCCTGCAAAATCTGCTACTTCAAAATGATAGTATTTTATTTCAGATAAATTAACAGAAGTTAAAGATTGCATGGCTTCTATAGATTTAGGACCTTGAATTGCAAGTAAAGAATAATCTTCAGAAATATTCTCCATTTCAACATTCAAATCATTATAAGAAGAAATCCAATTCCAATCTTTTTCAATGTTTGAAGCATTTACAACTAATAAATATTGTTCTTCTTTAATTTTATAGATAATTAAATCGTCAACAATACCACCATTTGTATTTGGCAAACAAGAATATTGAGCTTTTCCTACTGTTAAGGCAGAAGCATCATTAGTTGTTACTTTTTGTATAAGTGCTAATGCATTAGGACCAGATAACAAAAACTCTCCCATATGAGAAACATCAAAAACACCAATTCCATTTCTAACAGTTTCGTGTTCTAAATTAACGCCTTCGTATTGTACAGGCATATTGTAACCTGCAAAAGGAACAAGTTTAGCTCCTAGTTGTTCGTGAATATGAGTTAAGGCTGTGTTTTTCATTATATAATGGTTGTTATTTTGAGATGGCTAATTTATTAAAAATATAGTAATTTGTATATTAGATTTAAAACTATTTTGGATGTCTCTTATAGTTTAAACAAAAAAAAGCCTCTATCACTGATAGATGCTTTCAATTTATATTACTATGTTATTTTATATTAAAAAAATACGGTTACCGATAATTTTTAATTTTTAAAGTAGTTTTTCTTTTCTAAATAAAATGTTCCAAATGGAATTATAGAAGCTAAACATACGGCTAGTAGCTTATTAATGCTCCACTTGTAGGTTATTTTAATAATAAATGCTCCAATAACATAAATTACAAATAAAACACCATGAGCCATGCCAATTATTTTAACTAATATCTCTTGATTTAAGATGTATTTTACTGGCATTGCTATAAAAAGTAATAGAATTAAAGATAATCCTTCTAAAAATGCAATTTTTCTAAAATAGTTTAGCATAATGTATATTATATCATTTGATAAATGGCAAAACCATAAATTACAAATCGTAATAATCTAAGTAATGCAAACATTAAAAAAGTTCTAAAATTAAAGTTAATTATTCCGGCGGCCATTGCAGCCATTGCAAATGGCAGAGGCAATAAAGCCCCAACAGCAATTAAAAAGCCACCCCATTTTCGCATATTTATTATATGCTTACTCATTTTATTTTCTAAATAGTTTTTAAATGAGGGTATTTTTAAAGTTGCTTTTCCTAATAAATAAGAAACAACACCACCTAAATAAGATAATACTGCTAGTAAACTTAAAAGTAAAATAGGGTATTCTGTTGTTTTTGTCCATGCAATAAATATATCGGGAGGAATTAAACCTAAAATAGCTTCAGATAAAAAGAAAACAGTTAAAATGGTTAAATAACTAAAGTCTTCTGTAAGCTTTACTAATAAATCATTAATATTAATAACATTGTAATTAACATACATTAATACTAATACTACACCAATAATTGGTAAAAGAGCTTTTTTTACTCCTTCTTTCATAAACTTATAAAAACCAGTATAAGAATAATATTGATGCAATAATCTCCATTTATCTTTTCTTGGTCTATCTTTTGGCATTAAAATTTAATTTTATATTTTGGAGCCACAAAACTAGAGAATATATTGTATATAAAGGACTAACTTATGTTTTAAAACAGTAATATTTATGAAATATTTAACCTTTTAACTCAATACGTAAATTATTTTATAAATTAACCCTTAATAAATTAAGTTTATAGGTTTTATCTAGCTAAATTTGCAAAATTGCAAACGTAGTATCAATGCCAAAAAAAGACACAAAAGAAGAGATTGAAGAGAAAAAAGAACTTTATGGGTATCAACAAGGTGCTATTGACGACATTTTTAACAAAATTGAAAACTCTCCAGAGAATCATCATTTATTATATCAATTACCTACAGGTGGAGGAAAGACTGTTATTTTTTCTGAAATAACTAGAAAATATTTAGAAAGATATAATAAAAAAGTAGTTGTTTTAACACATAGAATTGAGCTTTGTAAGCAAACTTCTAAAATGTTAAATGGTTTTAATGTAAAAAATAAAATAATAAACAGCAATGTTAAAGACCTTGTAGATCAAGACGACTTTTCTTGTTTTGTGGCAATGGTAGAAACATTGAATAACAGGTTAATAGACGAAAAATTTAAAATTGATAATGTCGGGTTATTAATTATTGATGAAGCTCATTTTAATTCGTTTAGAAAACTTTTTAGTAGTTTTAAAAATACATTTTTCTTAGGAGTAACGGCTACGCCTTTAAGCTCTAACATTAAGCTTCCAATGTTTAAAAATTATAACGAATTATTGGTAGGACAAAGTATTTCTTCTTTAATTGATGAAGGATATCTAGCAAAAGCAGTTACATATAATTACGATGTAGGGTTATCTTCTTTAAAAATAGGCGTTAATGGAGATTATACGGTAAAATCATCCGATGAATTGTATACAAATCTTGCCATGCAAGAAAAGTTAATTCACGCATATAAATATCATGCATATAATAAAAAAACTTTAATATTTAATAATGGTATAAAAACGTCTTTAAATGTTTTAGAAGTTTTTAAACAATCTAACATTCATAATGTTAGGCATCTAGATAACACACATTCAAACGAAGAAAGAAAGCAAATTTTAAGATGGTTTAAACACACTCCAAATGCCATTTTAACAAGTGTTGGTATTTTAACAACTGGTTTTGATGAGCCAACTGTAGAAAATATTATTTTAAATAGAGCAACAAAATCTCTTGCATTATATTTTCAAATGATAGGAAGAGGTTCAAGAAAGCTGCCTAATAAAAACGAATTCACAATACTTGATTTAGGCAACAATGCAGCTAGATTTGGACTTTGGACAAACCCTGTAGATTGGCATTATATTTTTAAACACCCAGAACAGTTTTTAGAAAGACTAAAAGACGATGTAGAAATTGAACGACAGTTTACCTACAAAATGCCTCCAGAAGTTAGAGTGCTTTTTTGTAAAACTTTAGAAATAGATTTTGATGTAGAGGTAGAATATAAATTAGCACTTAGTAAAAACCATAGACCAATTACAGTAATTGATAAATCTGTGGAGCAACATGCTAAAATGTGTATAGAAAATACAAAAAACCTTTATGAAGCTAAACAATTAGCCAAAATATTGCACGAAGATATAGAAAGTAGAGCTAGACATTATACTTATAATTTAAGTAATTCTACTAAAAACTACCTTGATTGGTTAATAGAAAGTTATAAAACGAAACTTTCATTAGCCGTTGGTAAAAAGTACCGAGAATCAATTTTTGAAGATTAATTACATCTAAAAAGAATAACAAATCAATAGTATTCTGTGAAAGTGTGGTTATCTTTGCAAAAAAATATTTTATGTTAAAACAGTTTTCAGATTTAGGAGTTAACGATCAATTACAAAAAAGTTTAGTCGCTTTACAAATTTCTGTTCCAACGGAAATACAAAAAAAGACTATTCCAATTGTTCTAAATCAAAAAGAAGACGTAGTTGTTTTAGCAAAAACAGGAACAGGAAAAACAGCAGCATTTGGATTGCCATTATTGCAGTTAATTGACTTAGAAAACAACAACATACAAGTTCTGATATTAGCACCTACAAGAGAATTAGGCCAACAAATTTTTACTAATTTAGTGTCATTTGCTTTAGATAGTCCAAAAATTTCTATTGCATCTTTATGCGGTGGAATCCCTATAAAACCTCAAATAGAACGTTTAAAAACAGCAACTCACATTGTTATAGCAACTCCAGGTCGTTTGGTAGATTTAATTAAACGTGGAGCTATAAATGTTAAAAATATACAGCATTTAGTGTTGGATGAAGCAGATGAAATGGTAAGTGCTTTAAAAGAAGAGGTAGACGCAATTATAGCAGAAATTCCGAAATCTAGAAGAACTTTATTATTTACAGCTACAATGCCAGGAGCCATAAAACAATTGGTTCAAAACTACATGTCAAAACATGTTGTACATATAGAAGCAGACATGGAAACTGTTGGCCATCAAGGTATAGACCATCAATATGTAGTTGTAGAACCAATAGAAAAATTAGAAGTATTACTTCATTTTTTAAATTCTAAAGAAGGCGAACGAGGTATTATTTTTTGTAAAACAAAAGCTGCTGTTAATAAATTAGCAAAAAACTTAGCAATAAATAAATTCTCATCTGGAGCAATACATGGCAGTTTATCGCAAGGTATTCGTGACCGAATTATGGGGCAATTTAGAGAAGGCTATATAGATATTTTAGTTGCAACAGATTTAGCAGCTCGTGGTATTGATGTAAAAGAAATTTCGTACGTTGTTAACTATCATTTGCCCGACACTTATGATACTTATGTTCATAGAAGCGGTCGTACTG
>Ga0335396_10000371_pt1 | contig 61198 bp, 67 predicted proteins | sample FRY02_FD_205743 | JGI IMG/M metagenome (GOLD analysis project Ga0335396, IMG submission 205743) | Freshwater microbial communities from Lake Fryxell liftoff mats and glacier meltwater in Antarctica - FRY-02 (spades assembly) (version 2) | ecosystem: Environmental > Aquatic > Freshwater > Ice >...
GAAAACGATATAGATAATGGGATACTACTCTGACATGTTCAATGCAGGCAACCGCAAAGGCTCTCACGCCTTCGATGCGGATGTTCTCGCGCTCGCAAAAACGCTTGGCGCGACCGAGCAAAAAGTGGGCGACAAAGCCAGCGAAGGTGAAGAACTCAGGCTGGCTAAAGGCGGCGCTGAATCGCTCGCAATCGTCCATTTTAATGGTGACACGAAACGCGACGACGCGAAGGCGACACTGCTCGTCAGTATTGAAGAGCTGGCAAAAATGCCCGACGATGTGCAGGCGGAGATGTATCAGTACGAGCAGACACCGACAGGCAGGCGAGAAGGCGTACTGAAGCCTCCGCGTGGGGAAGTGAAGGTGGCTCGTGGCTAGAAGCACCACATCACGAACGGGTTGGTGGAAGGCCGACCTTGCCTCGAAACTCTGGCAAGACACCGCGCGCACGAGCGCGATCACCGCTGACGGGCAAACCGTAAAAGCGATGGACGATCAGCAGGCATCGAATCACTTCACCGAGGCGACGAACGGGCCGTTATGGAAATCGCCATCGGGCTTGCTTTTGCCCGCGCTGCGATTTGATGGCGTGAATGACCAGCTATTGAACAATGTCGCCCCTTCGACATTTTACTCTACAACCGCCAAGACAATTCTGATTGCGTTTCGTCTGCTAGGTGATGGAACAAATATCGCAACGATCTACGAAAACACGATGATCGTCGGCGACAACATGGCGAACGATGTGTTTGAATCGAATTGGTTCGGGCTGTACGTAAAAACAGTGGCAGGCGCACACACACTGTTCGTTTACAACTGGGACGGAAACGAAGATACCGTCTCAACAACAATTCTAAAAGATACGAATTACATCATTGCCGTGCGTCACGACGGCTCGAACATTTACATCGGCCTCAACGGCGGAAGTGAGACATCGGCGGCGAGCGGCACGACAGCAGGCGCGGGCAACTGCATTCGCATCGCGGGCAACAACCGATCAACCAACCAATATCTAAATTGTGAAATTGGAGAACTCGCAACCTACAACGCGGCAATCACCGGCGCGGCGTTGTCTGACACGATCCAAGCGATGATGGACGATTGGGTGACGGCACCGGCTGGCGGCATCCTGCGCCAAATGATGATGCGCCACTGAGATTGGAGATTAAACTATGAATCTGCTGGACATCATCAAAAAAGGATCCACCGATCGCTCGGTCACACTTGAGATCATAGACTCAGGAGATGGCACTCCCGAGACTGGTGTCGTCTTTAATACGGCGGGCATCGACCTCTGGTACCGCCGCGAAGGCGCAGCGAAAGTAAGCATCACTGAGGCAACGCTCGCGGCGCTGACCACCGCCCACACAGACGGTGGCTTCCTTCATATCTCTGATGGCTCCTATCGCCTTGACGTGCCCGACGCAGCGTTTGCGAGCGGGGCCAACCACGTTGATTTTGGCGGCACCGTGACAGGCATGGTGGTGCTCCGCGGCCGCGTTCGCCTGGTCAATTTCGATTTGGAGGATGCTGCACGCATGGGAATGACATCGCTCCCGGCTGCTGCTGCTGATGCTGCTGGAGGCCTGCCGATCAGTGACGCCGGCGGTCTCGACCTAGACGCTAAGCTCGCGGCCACCAACGAAGTCACCGCTGCACGCATGGCGGCGCTCACCGACTGGATTAACGGCGGACGATTGGATCTGCTGATCGACGCGATCAAAGCCAAGTCGGACAACCTGCCTGCTGATCCTGCCTCGCAAACCAACATCGATACGCTGATCACCCGCATTCCCAACACGCTGAGCCTGGCGAACATCAACGCCGAAGTTGATACCGCCCTCACTGATTATGACCCGCCCACCCATGCGGAGTTGATCAGCGAGATCAATGATGTGCAGGGCAATATCGCAGCCCTCAACAACCTGGACGCTGCCGGTGTAGCGGGTGCCGTCTGGAATGCGGCGACTGCGAGCTACGGATCTGCGGACAGCTACGGCCTGCTTGTCGAGACGAACCTCGACGCGGCCGTCAGCAGCGCCCCGACGGCCGCAGCCATTGCTGATGCGGTGCTCGATGAGGCCATGAGCGGCCACGTTACTGCTGGCTCACTGGGTAAGGCTTTGGCTGATGTTCTAGTTGACACCAACGAGCTGCAGATCGACTGGGTCGATGGCGGGCGGCTGGATCTGATTCTCGACGCTCGCTCTTCGCAGTCCACCCTGGATGTGATTGACGGCATCGTCGATTCGATCCTGGCGGACACAGGTACGGACGGCGTGGTCTTGGCTGCCGCCCAAAGGAACAAGATCGCCGACCACGTTTTACGTCGCAGCTCTGCGAGCGCAGCCGCTTCCAGCGATGGCGACACGCTCTCCTTCCGCTCGCTCCTAGGCGCTGCGCGAAAGTTGCACAACAAGGTGGCAGTCGTAGGCACCACCTTGAGCATCTACGACGAGACCGATGCGGGCACAGCGGCGGGCACGCAGGCCGTCACCAGTGATGCAGCCGCTGAACCTATTACCGCAGTGGACACCAACTGATGAGCGCAGGCTTTGACTCCATCTTAGCCTTAACGGGCGTCTGGCTCGCCAAGCCTTCCACTGGGGGTGGCTTGTCGCCCGTCGGCGATCACGATACTTATCCGCTGAGTCACCGCGGATCCATCACGTTGCCTGTCGCCATCACCCATCTGCACATCACCATGGCCCAGTGGTCTGAGCAGCCGGGCACGATGGAGATTACCGGCGACAGCGCCCGCAACAACCAATACACACTCAACGGGTCAACGGCCAACTTGACCTTGCGCGGCTACATCGGCGGCACCGTGTTTGGCGGCGCGGTCGCTTCGACGATGACCCTGGGCACCATGCTGATCCTGCCCGACCGCTGGACCCTGTCCAAATACTGGCCGCTCACAGAAATCACCGGCGACAGCGACGGCGGAGCCAGTCAGCCGCGCAGGCGCTGGACCTGGGGCACGCCCACCTACAGCCTTTCTGTGCAGGGCACACCTAAGAATGCGACGGGCCCGATCTTGAGCACGCGGCAGCAGACTGCGGCCTTGGCCATTGACTCAGTGGGCGATGTTGATTTCGTGAACGGGTTGTCACTGGATTCAGCCAACCTGTCTTTGCCGGTGCTGCGCGGCGGGCGGGCTTACTGCTCGATCTCAGGCCGCTATGACGGAGCGGTGAGCTACACGGCGGGCGATGCTGAACACGACTTGTCCTGGCTGCTCATCAACACAGGTCTGGGCTACGACGCTCCCCCGGGCGGCGCGATGAGCATTGACACCGATGCTCAGACGATCGCGGCCACGGCGCTGCTGTATTCGATGTCGATCTTCTTTGACAAATCACGCGGATCGCGGCTGCGTTTTACAGCGCAGCTGCGCATTAACCCCGCTAGTTGATGGAGCTTGACCATGGCCGAAAAAACATCCAGCGGTAGCGGCGGCGGCGACGGCTTGGCCGAAGCCATCGAGCGCCTCGCCAAGCTGATTGAAAAGCAGACAGAGATGCTCGAACAGGCCTTCAATCGGCTGCCGATCGAGACGGCCGAAGCGATCAAACAGATTGCAGACGACGAGTAATTCATGGCAACGACAGAAACCAGTTCAATACATGGCCAGTCCCCGCGGACACGCGGCGTGCTCACCCCGCTCGCCTCGCGGGGAACCATCTATCAGTTCGTGTCGGGTGTGTCCTCTGATGCCGACGCGATCACTGCTGCCATCGCCTCACTGCCGGCGACGATCAATGTGCATGGCATGACCGTGCCCCTGGCTTATGCGACTTCGCGGCGAACCCGCGCGGACGCGGCCATGGTCATCGGGCAGTATCAGTATGTGCTCAATGGATCCTCCAGCGCTGATAATCCCTTTGCTTTTGCGAACATTTACGTCAAGACGGAGTACGAAGCCTCCTGGACCTACGACCTTGAAGGCGTTGAAACCATTTATACCGAGTGGGATCCACAGCTGAAGGCAACTGTCCCTCGCCAGTGGCAACGCCCGTACACCGTGATGTATATCGATGTCACGGTCACACTCAGCAGTCCGATCATCAACCTGCTCACGGCATTTCACGACACCGTCAACGCCAACGCTTTCACGATCAGCAACAAGACCTTTTCGCCCATGACACTCCATATGTTTGGGCCCAGGCAAAGGAGCGTGCTGACGGTGGGTGAGGCTGGCCAGCATCAAACCACGTACCAGTGGCGATACCGCGGCGAGGGCGGCTGGTTCCGCTACAAGCTCGCAGGCGAGAACACACTGGCCCCCCCTGAACTGATTTACCCAGCAGTTGGCTGGGCGGATTTTCCGACGACTTAAAGGAGCTTCGCTATGTCAACGACAATCACCGATGACCTGATCATCAAGGGCCGACTGGTTATGAGTGGCGCATCGAGCGTGCTGCACAAAGCCGGCTCGGTTGGCAACCCGGAGGTTTCGGAAACCGCGGGCATCGCCCGCACCAAGCTGGCCTTGAACACCGTCGCCTACCGCATCCCCTGGAGCGCGTGGCGGATCTTCGACGCCGTCAATTCGTCGCTGCCTGTTACCAGCAGCGGCAACGACATGGCTATCAACGCGGGCACCCACGGCACCGATGTCGCCCGCATGCAGACCTACGACGTCAAGGCGGCTAACGTGCTGCCGTTCTACGCCCGGGCTTTCATTCCCATGCCCATCGAATACGCGAACGGAGAGACGGCCCTGATCCGGGCCAGCGCGGGCATGATTACCACCATCGCCGGTGTGGCCTGCACGCTGGATTTCGAGGTCTTTGCGCCCAGTCGCACCGGCACGCTGGGCACCGACCTGGTCACCACGGCCGCCACGTCGATCAACAGTGTGACCTTCGCCAACTATGACTATGCCATGGATGAGGCCACGCTTGTCGCTGGCGATTTGCTCGACATTCTGCTGAAGATCTCAGTCAACGATGCCGCCACAGCCACGGCCGTCATCGCGGCTCTGTATGCCATTGAACTGGTGTGCGACGTTCAAGGATAATTCCATGATCATTCTCGGCACAGCTAAATACCGGGCGCTGCAGGACAGCATCGCCCAGATGGAAAGCCTGGTGCATCAGGTGCGTGCCGAGCTGGCCAGCTATCGATCGCCTTCGAAGCCGATCCGCATGCGCTTTGTTGCAGCGGGTGACGACTGGATCATATGCAGATACTGGGACGGCACAGCCGAGAATCTGGGTGATACAGTTTATGTCGCCAAGCCCTTCGACAACCGCAAGGCCGGCCACACGACGGGCTACACCTACGCTGCTGATGGCATCACGCGAACGCACACTTCATCGAGCGAAGAGCAGACCTACTTCCCGCCTTACGTGGTCGATGAGGAGCTACATGCTCAGCTCGTGATTGGCGGGACAGGCGTGCTCGATCCTGACGAGAACCCGATCACCCTCGAAGAAGTGACACCTAGACACTGGAGCTATGCCTGTTAATGAGCCTTGCCAGTAAAGCCATCCCGGTACGTAACGGGGCCATCCTTCGGGGGGCCAATGGGGCGCTGCGCGATTGCTGCTGCGGATCGTTCCCGATATTCACCACTGGCGTGACGAGTGCATTTTTAGCTACTGGATCAGGCATGAGGAACCTAGCGGACAACGGCACCGGGTTCGATACGGCGTGGATCAATCAGAGCGGCAACTATTCGGCGTACGTGCAGTACGATTCCGACAACGTGCTATTCTCTTTTCTCTCCGGCGCAGCAGAGCCGGGACGACTACGCATGACCGATCTTGCCGGTACTACAGTTTGGACTCGGCAAATCTCAGAAGCTGCAAACGGAAGCACCGTGGATGGCTTTCTTCGTGGGGACAAGGTGATTTATAGGTACATCGACAAGGTAACAGCCATCGCAAACTTGCGGGCGGTCGATCGCGCGACAGGGGCAGCGGTGCAGTGGACATTGGCGTTAACGCACAATGCCAAGTTCCCTTTCGGATTTTTGGGGAACGGATTCTACGTGGACAGCAATCAGGACACCTACATCCTTTATGCCTACCCGCAAGGCAACACTGCACTACCAGAGGTGGGCTATCATGTTCGATTGGTAAAAGTTAATAGTTCAGGTGCTTTGGTTTCTGATACATCTATTTATTATTTTCCAACTGTGGATGGCGTGTATCCCTACACGGGTTATGACCTTACCGGAGCGGTGCTGGGAAGCTACCTGCTGCCGGTCGGGAATGATTTTGTTATTGGCGCAATAGTGACGGTTACCGCAAATGCGCCACCGCCATATCCCGGCTATACGAAGACTAGAAATGTGCTTCGATTCACGAAGGCTGGAGCGGTGGTCTATGACGTGCCTCAGAATGTTCCCAACTCAAACTTTCCCGGATCAATCAATTTCCAAGCCGCAGGCAACGGTAAGCTTTACGCAAGGCTGGAAGATTACACGGTGCAGTGGTACACCGCAGCCACGGGCGCGCTAATAGACTCTATGTCCGGTGTTCTAAGCAACAACCGAGTGTCAGCGATGGCAGTGACAGAAGTTGCGAACGAAATATATCTCGTCGGCAGAAGAAAAGCAGCCTCCATATATGACATTGCGCGACTCAACACAACCACCAAGACGTTGACATGGGAAGATGAGATTTTAGCCGGAGCCACCCAAACCGCTATCGTTTCGCGTCCGTGGCCTTCTTGACAGGCAATCAATTGAGGACTCGTTATGCCCTCGCAAACCCCCGACTGCGCCAATCGCGGCGAAGAATCAGGCGAGCCAGATTGTGTCGCATGCACCGTTCATGGTTCGTGCCATCGTGCGCCCCGTGAAGTCGAAGGTGTGAAATCCTGCGTCGGATGTGCAGACGGTGAAACAGAGACAAGTGTAGTGATGGTCCCTGTGACCTTACCCCCGGAGGATTCCGCCCGTGCCTAAATTCGTTAACTCCTTCACAACCTGGATGAACAAATGGAAAACGATCCTTGGCGCTGTCGTCATCGTTTTTGGCGGCGGCGTCTTTTGGGGCGCGGTCAAGCAGGACACCGCGCAGATGAGGGCTGACGTCAACGCGATACCCGACATCCTGCGCGTCGAGAATGAAACCAACACCCAGATCATCCGAGTCGAAATGAAGACCATCGCCGACGCCACAGACATGCGTCTCAAAGCCGTCGAGAAGAAGGTTGATCGCGCAGACATCGATCATGATTTACTCATCCGCATCGATCAGACGGTTACCAACTTGGCCAAGCAGCTCGAACGCCTCGACAACAAGCGCCCGTAACGAAATCCCCAGGGGAAGCGCTGCCGGCAGAAATACCCTGATGCCAGTGAAAGTCTGGCGGCCGGCTTTTAGGTAGGTAAGTAGGTAAATAGGTACACACCGCGAAAGGAATCGCATCATGGCAAGTGACCCCAGGACACCACGCAAACCGTCTACGAACCTGCTCGATGACAGCAATGACGCACCTATGCTGCCAGAGGGTTTGTTGGACGACAGTAAAGACGCAAGGGCGAACACGCTGGCACCACCGCGCGGCCGACCGATGCAGCCGATGGTGGTTCCGCCCCGCGTGGAACCCCTGAGTCCCAACTTGGCCGACAAAGCCGACGAGATCGAGGATGACCGGCAACGCTTGTATAACCGCAACGCTCCGGCCCTGCAGGCGGCGGGCATCACCCCGGGCCAAGTTGACCCCAACCGGCGCAACGTGCCCCCGGCTCCCCCGGCATCTCCCGCCCCGCCGGCATCGTCAGTCACCCCCGGCCAGATGCGACCCAGGCCCGTCACGCCCACACCATCGCCCGCCCAGCTCCGTATGCGGCAGTTCCGAACACCAACCATACCCCGTCCCACCAAAGATCCCGATCTGGCCCGCATCTGGGATGCGGCCTTCGTCGAGCCTTACGCCCCGATGGATCCCAATCAGATGTCCAGCAATCCCGGTACACGGGGCATGCAGGAGGACACTCAAAACATGCGGCAAAACGGCGCGGTGGTCGATCACCTGCAAAAGACCGGCGGCAATCTGGACCAGTACCAGCGCGATCTGGCCACGCAAAACGCGCAGGCTCAGATGGCTGCCGCTGGCGTCAATGCGGATAACATGGCAAGCGTGGGCCTTGGCCCTAAAGCCCGCCAGCCGTTTCGCCCGTCCGGCTTTTCCACGGGCGGCGGCAACGCCCCGCCCAAAGTCGTCTCGCCCGGTGCTGATGGAGCGCCAGACATTAGCCAGCAAGATGTCATCGACCGCATCAGCGGCACCCCCAAGGGACAGAAGCGGCCCTCGTTCAGTGCGGCCAAGAAGGCCATGGAAGCCGAGCGCGAGATGACGCAGGCTCCGCTGCGGCGTGAACGCGCAGCCCAGCAGGAGAAGGACGATGCCAAGCAGGAGAAGGACGATGCCAAGCAGGAGAAGGACACTGCCAAGAAAGAGAAGCAGGTCAGCGATTTGAACGGTCGCCGCGACGCAATTATGGATAGATACAAGCCGACTGTGATCGATGAGGAAATACCGAACATCGACCCCAAAACCGGCAGAACCAATGTGCATCAACCCACTACCAGAAACCGTCGCGTAGTGAATCCGGAACTCTCTCCGCAGGACGCCAAAGAGCTTGACGCCATTGAGCGCGAGTTAGACAAGGCGCAGGGTAAGGCCGCGAGGCAGCCGCGCGGCGCTAAAGGCCTTCTCAAAGACAAGGATGGAAAGAAAGTCGGATGGTTGATGCAAGACGGCACGCAAGTTGACTTCGATGGCAATCCGCTTCCTGACTAATTGTAATTTCCTCAACCGCCCGAGCAAGGACGCTTATGCCTGGTCCCTACACGACAGAACTGTTTGACACGCCATCAACTCCCCCGCCCAAAGCCCCCTCTACGCCTAAGCAGCCGGGCCGCTACACGGTGGAATTGTTTGACAAGACGCAGGCTCCGACAAGTGAGCCTGCTCCGACATTGATGGACGCCATCAAGCAAGCCCCAGAGCAAGCGTACAAAGCGTATGAGGCGGGCTTGGCATCCAGCCCTAAAACGCCTTCCACGCCCAAGCAGCCCAGTGGCTACACGGTTGAACCGTTTGGAGCACCCCAGCCGAGCATGATGGATCAGGCTCGTCAGACGTGGGGGGCCATGGCTATACCGAACGATCCGATCGCCCGGGCTTATCAGCGCGCCATCCATGAGGGTAAAAGCCCGCTCACCATCGCCGCCATCGAGCGTATGAAGCCCCAGCCCCAGCAGGCCCAGCGGCAGCCGACACTCAGTGATGAGCTGGAGGCAGACCCCAAGGCCGCAGGCGGGCAGTATGGCGGCTACCTGCGCGACTTGTCGCCCGAGGTTCGTCGCCAGATCGAAGACGGGCCTGATGGGCCGATGCGTACCCAGCGTGCCAAGTCGATTGTGGACTACACGCCCAAGATCAAAGCGCCCAAGCCTGCCGCAGATGGCAAGACGGATCAGGCGGCTGCCGATCGCTACGACTCAGCGGGCGGACTCGAATCGCTACGGCGAAAAGCTATCGCGTCAGGCGATGTCGATGGCGCTGAGAAGCTGCAGCGGTATCTGCAGGCCATGGAAGATGAGGACGGCGGCAAGCTGGTGTCTGACGATCGTAAGCCGACACCTGCAATACTGGCTGACGGCCAGCGCCACCAGAAGGAGACGCGCCGCAAAGCAGCCCTGGACGAGGCGGCTAAGTTCAATCTGCCAGATGGCCAGCGCGTCAGCCGCGACGAGCTGAATGAGCAGAGCAAAGACTTGCCGCCCAAACTGGCCACTGCGTACAAGGAAGCCATCAGGCGGGCCAACGATGCCACAATCGATGAGGAAGCAGCGCTCTGGGCCAAGACCAAAGCGCAGTTCATCCTTCGCGAAGCGAATAGTTTGGGCGATGTAGTGGCCAACCAGCCTGACATTTATGTGCAGCGGACGATCGATAAGCAGATGGAAGCCCGCGGCATGCAGCCGCCGATGTCATCGGGACAAATCACCGATCAGCTATCCCAAGCTCGCATCGGCAAACTGGTGGACAAGGCGATCAGGCTAGGTGTCGAAGAGTATTGGGTCACATACTGGGCAGGCGAAGGCAACGAGAAGCAGCTTGAACGCGAGATCGAGCAGGCGCAAGCCCGCAAAGGCAAGCCGCGAATCAAGCCCGCTGACGGCTCTGCTTACTTCGATCGCAACAACCCGGCGGACGCGGAAGGCATCAAGCTGGCGGATGCTTTCTACGCCAAAGAGGAAGAGGAAAAAGCAGCGCTGAAGAAGCTCGACAGTGATGCCGCTGCGGAGAAGATCGCCGCGAAACTCGCTCGCGAAACCCGGAACCTGAACCTCTACCGCGAAAACCTGAAATCGCGCGGCATTGACCCTGATGATCTATATCCCGGCGAGGCGAAGTTCGACGAAGAGAATAAAAACAGGGCCCTGCGCAACTTGATGCAGATTGACATGCAGCAAGGGAAGTGGCTCCCGCCCGAAGACCCTGCTGAAACCGCCAAGCGAATCGACGATGCCGATCGCCAGATGCGAATGGCTGATCCTAAGTACCAAGAGTTGATCAACAATCCACCCATCGCCTCGCCGGCCATCGACGCGGCCAAGCTCAAGCCGCACGAGCGCCGCTTGATCTCCGATGCTGAGAACATCCGTGCCATCGTGAAGGCTGGGTACAACGACCAAGAGCTGCTGGAGATAGTCTTCAACATGGCTCAGCGCGACAGTGATGCGCTGCTGTCTGGCGGCGAGGCGGGACTCATTGACACCATCAAGGAGTATCTGACCGATTCTGCACGCCTTGTCGAAGTCGTGCCCATCGTCGGCTCAGCGGCCACACTCAAGCGGTACTGGGACGTCAACGCTGCATGGGATCGCGTGCAGGCGGGCAAGGGCGATGCAGATGACCTGCTGGTGATCCGTCATCACCTGGTGGCGGAGAATCTTCGCGGCCGTGCGCGCAACATCGGCGGCATGGCAGTGGACATCGCAGCTCAGTCGCTGCCGTTCGCTGCTGAGTTCGCCATGTCGGGCGGTGTCGCCACCGGTGCCAAGGAAGGAACCAAGGCCACACTCAAGCAGCTGGTGGTCAACGCCATCAAGCAGGGCGTCAAGAAAGCGCCACTGGCTCCTATTCGCGGGCCGATGCTGCTGCGCACGGTCGCGGGTATTTCGCGCCGCGTCACAGACAAGGAGCTAGGCGGCAGCGGGCAAGACCTGGGCGAGGCTTTGCGTGATGGCTACGTGGACATGGCGATCGAAGTCGTCTCCGAAGGCCTGGGCACAACGATGTTTGGCCCCTACCTGAGTAGAGCAGCGGGCAATCTCAATGTTGACGACATGGTCAATGCAGTGGCCAACCGCTGGATGAGCAAAGGTGCTGGTCGCACCTTATCCGCCTTCAACAAGGCCATGAAGGCCGGCGGTGTGGACGATGTGATTTCTGAACTCCTCGAGGAGGAAGCCAACAAGATCATGCAATACGCGACGGGCCTGGAGGATTACACCCTCACCACGCCCAAAGAACTGGCCGCTCGGTTCCTGGCTTTTGGCGCTCCCAACGTCGGACGCATCGGATCCGCAGCGGTGGACATCGCAGCCGGCGGCCGCGAGCGAGCCAAGATGAAAGCCAAGCAGGATCTGACCCGCGAACAGCTCGCCGAGCTTCGCCAGGTGGAGGGCAACGAGAACCTGACCCGTAAGTCGATCGCCGAGAAACTTATCAAGGGTGAGGAGATCCCGGGTTTGTCTGATATGATGGAGCGCTATGGCCAGACGATCAACCCCGTTTCAGATGATGCAGGCGGAGCGTTCGTATCAACGGATGCTTCAGGAGGTTCGGAAGATGCGACGGGAGGAGCGCCGAGCCTCTCGCAATCCGCTACGGCTGGGCTGGCAAGTTTTGAGAAGGATACTCAGCGGAAAACGAATGATCCTTCCCTCTCCTTCCGCGCGACTGGTGCCACATCCCGAGGCCAGCGGCAAGCCGCTGCCAAGGCCAAATCACTAGGCGTCGAGCTGGTCTTTGTCGAAGAGGCCAACGGCACCCAGCTTCCATTTCCTGCCTACTACGCTCCCGCCAGTGTCACCGGCGGAAAAGGTGTGCTCTACGTTGAGGCGGGTGCCTCCGACAACGGCACACTGGCTTTGTTCCATCACGAATGGACGCATCACTTTGAGCGATCTGATCCGTCGGGATGGGCGGGCCTGCTCAAGGTGCTTAAGAGTGAAGCCCCTAGCCTGTTTCGCCTCTCAGGTAATTCCTACTTCCATGACGAGGATGCACAAGGCGTCAGTGTTGACCCTGAGCTTCGCGACAGTGAAAGCGCCGCAAAGATGGCGGAGTTTCTGACGCGGAAAATTATCGATGGCAAGCTGACCGATGCTCAACTGCGGAAGATAGCTAAGAAAAAGCCCGGCGTGCTCACGCGCCTCCTTGCGGCCATCGACCGGGTGATCGCCAAGCTCGGGTATGCGGGCAAGGGTGTGCAGCGCCGCATGGTGCAGCGCGGCAGATCGGAAATCAATCGCCAGGAGAAAGCGGCCATCCTCGCCTTCCGTGAACGCATCGCAGCCGCCATCGAGGGCCGTGCGCCTGTCGCGGCCGAGGCAGCGCCCACACCACAAGCCACAATGCTCCCGAGCGACTTAACTACCGCTTCGACGAGATTCCTCGAAGAAGCTGTAGCGGCTGACAAATTCTTCAGCGAAGAAACGCGAGAATCCGTCGTCCAAGAGTTGGCCAAGCGTCAGCGTGCCGGGCAGTCGGGTCAAGCCACAGCGGCCAGTAAAACCAGCCCTTACGTCACCGTGCAGGGCAAGCGAATCGACCTGCCCGCCAGTGTTCTCCAAGGCATTGCTGAGGGTACATCGAGCATCACCATTGAGGGTCAGAAGATCACGCCGGCGATGGCGTCAGCGGCGATGTCGCGATTCATGAACGATCGGGCAGACGCACGATCGGGCAGGGCCAAGCCCGCTGCGCAAGAGGCGGATGTGTTTGCCGAGAAAAAAGAACAAAACACTGACGAAGCCAGCGCTAAAAAAGCGCCCCCGCGTAACCGTTCGAGTACCCAAAATGATCTAACCAGGCTCGGTTTACTAGCAGAAGCTCAGAACGCGCTCACACAGGGCGTCGTAAGTTTCAAGGCTTGGTACCGGCGAAAACGTGATGCTCTATACGCCGCTGGTGCGGATGTAGCCATCACCGTGCACGCTTCTAGTGCTTTGAACTACGAGCAGAAAAACGAACTGCGAGCGTGGCTGCAGGCAGAAGAGTCGGACGACTCGGACAACTCAAGCAACTCGAACACGACCGCAGGTGCGGCAACGGCAACAGGCACAGGCAAACTCGCCACGGCGGTCTATGGTCGCACCGATGTCATTGACCTACCCGACGGCTCAAAGCGCACCGTGCGCTACGCTGCCGTCGAAGCCCGCGAACTGATCCCCTCTCACGATCCCCGCAACCAATTTGCCAAGAACCCCGAGGGCGATGCCAACGAGCGCCCCTACGAAGATCCCGTCCAGGGCAAAGCCTCGCGCGAGACAGTCAAGGAGATCGGCCAGATCAAGCGGCCAGGCCTACTGGTGGCCGACACGACCAGCCCGACCGATGGACCGCCCATTGCCGGCCCTGATGGTGTGGTCATCGGCGGCAACGCTCGCACCATGGGCATGCAGCTCGCTTACAGTGAAGCTGGCCCCGCTGCCGATCGCCTGCGCGAAGCGGTCATTGATGCTGCTGACAAGTTCGATATCGACGGCGCAGCCCTGGCTGACATGGACGAGCCGGTCATCGTGCGCATCGTCGAGAATCCCGGCAAGCGCGGCGAACTGTCGCGCGTGCTCAACGAATCCTTCACCACCGCCAAGACAGCGGCCACAGATGCGGCCAGTCGCGGCGGCAAAGTCAGTCAGGCCACGACAGATGTGCTGGCCACACTCTTAGCCAACGAGGGCGGCCCGGAGCTGTCGCTGCGCGACGTACTGGGCGATCCCGCCAAAGGCGTCACGCTGCTGCGCCGCCTGCTCAAGGATGGCGCTTGGACCCAGAGCGACATCGTCAAGCATGCAGACTCTAAGACCGGGGCGCTTTCCGCTGCCGGCAAGATCCTCGTGGAAGAGACGCTCTTAGGACGGCTCATCGATGATGCGGCAGTCATCGGCAAACTACGCGGCCCTGTCGCTGCCAAGCTGCTTGGTGCCCTTGGCCGCCTGGTGACAGTGGTGGATGGACGCCCTGACTTCCTGCAGGTCCTGCGCGATGCGGCTCAAACCCTGCCCGGCTTCGAGGCGAGCGGGCTTAGCGGCAATGACTACTTCTTTGATCAGGCATCACTCGCCCAGCAGCCGCTGGGCTGGGAGGATCTGAGCATCGCGACGATGGCGCACGCGCTGGCCACACTGGGACCGCGTCAGTTTCGTAGCGGCATTGAAGAGCTGGCTGATCGGCTGGGCGTCACCGAGACAGAAGGCGGGACGTTTGGTTTTGCTCAGGCTGACAAGACGGTCACGCTGGCTGGTGCGGTGTGGCTGTCCCTGGGCCAGACGTTCAAGGGGCCGGGCATCGAGAAGGCTGCGGCCAAGGTGAAGATGGATGCGGGCGGGCAGTATGCAAGGCGGACCAAGTTCAAAGGTCAACTGCCACTGACGCCCGACGATCGAGCATGGCGCAGAGCCACCGCAGCCGATGCCCGCCTGGATGAAGTGCGCCGCGACTTCGATGAATTTGGCCTGCCAGAGATTCCCCATGTGCTGATCAGCAACCATCCGCTGTTACAGCCGACGATGGATGATAAAGGAACCCTGTTCAAAACGACTGCCACACTCACGAAAAGGCATCAGGCGGTTGAAAAGGGCTTGCTCTCCCCTGGCACGCATCCACGCGCAGCGCTTCACGAGGCGATGATTGAACACTTCATCGCGAAGGCCACAAAACGGGACGACCCTAAAATCTGGTTCACCGGCGGCGGCGGCGGTGCGGGCAAAAGTTCCGTTATTGATATTTTCAAAAGGCAAGGCGAAATCCCAAAGAAGCTACTTGAGGCCAACGCGGACGAGTTCAAAGTGTTACTGCCCGAGTTCGAGGACATCGCAGGGTGGGGAGATGGGCGAGGCGCTAGCGTCGTCCATGAAGAATCAAGCTACCTCGCCAAAAGGCTTGTTGCCCGTCTCATTGAGCAGAAACTCAGCTTCATCTTCGACGGGACGCTCGCCAACAAGAACAAGACCAAGGCTCAGATCGACAGTTATAAAGCTGAAGGCTACGGCGTCGAGTTGATCGGCGTGACCGTCGATCCGTACGAGGCGATGGTGCGTGCTGCGCTGCGGGCGGAAACCTCTAACCGCTTCGTTCCACCCGCTGCTCTACTAAGTGCTCATAGCGGATTCAACGCGGCAGCACTAGATTACATGTCGTGGTTTGACGTCGCCTCGTTGTGGTCCAACGACGCACGAATACCCGTCCTTTTAGCAGAAAAAACAGCGGGAAACACCATCAATGTCTTGCAACAAGAGGCACTTGATGATATAATCTTACGTGGAGGGCTCAACCAAAATGCCACCAACCGAAAAGACTTATGGACGTCATATCAACGACCCGCTGACTCCCGAGGAGCAACGGGCGGTGGACGCAATCCCCAAGGGCGTGCCGATGGATCATCGGGGTTGGGTGCCCAGCGGCCGCGACTGGGTCAAGAACCCGATCACTCAGGAAGAGTTCGACCAGGCCAGAGCGCGGGTCACCAAGAGGGAACAGAAGATGTGGAAGATGCTCAAGGTTCCGACCGTGTTTCCGTCCGACGACTGACCGACGACGAGGCGGGCCAAAACGCCAGACGCCGCAACTTCGCCGGCCAGCTCGGCATGTTCGGTGGTGAGGACACTTCCAATGACGCCAATGCCGCGAATATCGCACGACCATCCGATGGATCTAATTCAGGACGCGGTAGTCGTCCTGCTGGCGGACTGCGCGGAAAGCCCAGTGGACTGCGCGGCACACTTGGAGAGGATGCGAACCAGCCCGACAGCTATGGCGGGTTATTTGAGGGTGGAAGCCTATCGCTTGGAGACTCGGGGCAGCAGGATCCCGGAGAATCAGGGGGCGATGGCTCGCGTGCAGTGGGACAGACTGGCACCCGCGGAGAAAGCGGGGCTGACGCAGGCAATGCAGATGCTCAGCCTGACGGTGCAGGAGTTCGAGGCGGAACTGGCCGTGACGTAGACCACAACTGGCACACCCGCAACATTTCCTTTGCCGCAACGGATGAGGTCGCGCCGCGCACGCCGACTCAGAAGTATGCCGCCAACATCGAAGCCATCAAGCTCATCAAGCAGCTTGAGCGCGATGACCGCCAGGCCACTGCCGATGAGCAAGCCGTACTGGTGCGCTATACCGGCTGGGGCTGGGCCGGCGAACTGTTCAATGAAACCAAGATCGACAAGCGCCGCGATCAACTGCAGAGCCTGCTCACTGCCGAAGAGTACCGAGCGGCCCGCGGCTCGATCCTCAACGCCCACTACACTTCGCCGCAGGTCATCGGTGCGATGTGGGACATGGTGAGACACCTGGGCTACAAGGGCGGGACCACCCTTGAGCCTTCGATGGGCATCGGCCACTATTTCGGCGTCATGCCCAAGGACCTGCGTGACCGCTCCCAGATGATCGGCGTCGAGCTGGACAACCTCAGCGCCGCCATCAGCAAGCAGCTCTATCCTGACTTCGACATCCGGCATGACGGCTTTGAGAAGACCCGCATCGCCAACAACTCGATCGATCTGGCCATCAGTAACGTGCCCTTTGGTGCGTACAACATCGTCGGCACAGACTACGACGATCTGCGCATCCACGACTATTTCTTTGCTCGTGCACTGGACAAGGTCAAGCCTGGCGGACTGGTCGCTTTCATCACATCACACTGGACGATGGATAAGAGCAGCCGCAAGGTGCGCGATCTGCTCGCCGAGAAAGGCGATCTTGTCGCGGCGGTGCGATTGCCGTCAACGGCCTTTGCTGACAATGCGGGAACAGAAGTCACGACGGACATCCTTATCTTCCGCAAGAAGGACGGCAAGCCATTTAGCCACGCACGCGGCTTTGGTGCCCTGGCTCGGGTCGGGCACGAGGAAGTGAAGAATTCAGAGGGCACGCCGGAGATGATGCCCATTGATGTGAATGAATACTTTGAAGTCCATCCCGAGGATGCGATTGGCCGGCACAGCCTGCAAGGATCCATGCGGGGCGGCGCTGCTGAATACACCCTGCTACCGCCATCAGCTCCCAGCAAGGCGGCCGCTCACCAGGCTGTTTCTGAGGGCCTGCAGGCGGCCATTGATCGCATGCCCGCCAACATCATGAGTCAGTCCGCTGCCGAGGTCGAAGCGCCGCGTATCGCCGCTAATTCCAATGTGCGCAATTACTCGTTCGTGGAATCGGGCGAGACGGTTTTCCAAGTTGTGGGTGATTCGTTGGTCCAGCCTGACTGGCTGACTCAAAAGACATGGGGCGAGGACCCTCAAGCTCTAATCGATGAGACGACGCGGCTCAACCGGCTGGGTGTGGCACGCGACTGGATGCGGCTGCGCGACGCCGCTCGCACGCAGCTCGACATGGAGAACAATCCCGCCTCGACGCCTGACCAACTGCGTGAGGGCCGGCGTGGGCTGAACCTGCGCTATGACGCCTACGTTCGACGACACGGCACGCTGACCAAGAGAAAGCAGTCCTCTGAGAAAGCACGCTTCCTGGACGAGGATCCTTCCTACCCGTTCGTGCAGGGTGTGCTGGAGAATGAGCGAGCCTCGGTTGACCCCAACACTGGCAAAGAAGTCCATGAGTACGTCAAGGGTGACATCTTCCGCAAGCGGATCCGCGAACCCAAAGCGGCCCCCCGCGTAGCTGAGAATGCTGCCGATGCGGTGGCGATCTCTATGGGCTACCGCGGCATGGTCGATGTGGCCTACGTGCAAGGCCTGCTGGGACTAAGTACGCCCGAGGAAGCGGCTGATCAGATCGCCGCTGCCGGCTCAGCCTTCTTGAATCCGACCACAGGCCTGCTTGAGACTCAAGATCGGTACCTCTCAGGCAATGTGCGCAGGAAACTGCAGCAGGCCAGAGAAGCCGCCCGGGAAGATTCCCGCATCGAAGCCAACGTCAAGGCGCTCGAAGCGGTGCAGCCTGCCCGCAAGCCGCTTTCGCGTGTCACCTTCCAACTGGGTGCCCGCTGGCTGCCCGCTCCTGTGCTTGAGGCTTTCATCCGTGACCTATTCAAGATGCCCATCAAGGTGCGCTACTCTGATGTGGCCAACGCTTATAGTGTCACTTCAAGTGGACTGGACAGCCCGGAGTCGGAAACGACCTACGGCACCCAGCGTATGAACGGTTTGGACATCTTCACGCACATGGTCGATGGCACACCCACTGAAATCTATGACACTTACCCTGGCGACAAGCCCGGCACGACGATTCGCGAACTCAACGAAGCAGCGACAGCGGCCGCCAAGCAGCGCGGCGAGAAGATCAAGGACATTTTCAAGCGATGGGTGCGAACCAGCGATGTGCTCATCGGCGACACGAGGCAGTTGCCCGCGGAACTGCTCGAAGATGCTTACAACGATCAATACAACGGCGTCGTGGCTCCGTCTTATGACGGCTCGTATCTGACCCTGCCCGGCGCGAGTAATTTTGTTTATCGCAAAGCTCACCGTTTGTCAGTGGTTGCCCGCATCCTGCAAGAGCGCAGCGCGGTCATGGCTCACGGCGTTGGATCAGGCAAGACCATCAGCCAGATCGTCGCGGCCATGGAGCTGCGCCGCCTGGGGCTGGCCAAAAAGCCGATGATTGTTGTGCATAAAGCGACGATCGGGCAGTTCGCTGCCGAGTTCATCAACGCTTACCCGGACGCTCAGATACTGGTGGCCAACGAGCGCACCTTCAAGGCCACCTACCGCAAGCGGTTCATGAGCCGCATTGCCGGCGGTGACTACGATGCGATCGTGGTGACTCAGCCTCAGTTCGATCGGCTCGTGTCGTCGCCGCGATCGATCACCAAGTATTTCAACGACAAGATCCGCGAGTACGAAGAGGCGATCAGGGCGGAAGAGGCAACCCAAAAGGAAGTGGGCGAGCGCCAGAAATCGCGCACTCAAAAACAGATGGAGGCCATGGTCCGCTCGCTTGAGGCCCGCATGGAAAAGAAGCTCGCAGCCATCAAGGCTAATGCTGACAGCACGGTTGCTTTTGAAGACCTGGGCGTTGACTTCCTGTTCATCGATGAGGCTCACAGCTACAAGCGGCTGCCGATCATCACCCGTCGCACCCGCACCAAGGGCATTCCCACTGGAGCCAGCGACAAAGCGATGAACCTGGACATGAAGCGCGGATCAGTGCGCGAAAAGCAAGGCGGACGCGGCGTGGTGCTGGCCACAGGTACACCGGTGACCAACACGATGGCCGAGGCCTACATCATGCTGGCCCTTGGCGCTCCTCATGTGCTCGAAGAATACGGCATCACCAACTTCGATCACTTCGCCAACACGTTTGGCGAGCTGGTGGAGAAGCTGGAATACACTTATGCCGGCAAGTGGAAGATGGTCGAGCGCTTCAACAAGTTCACTAACGGCCAGGAACTGATCAAGATGATCCGCTCGGGCTTCGATGTGAAGATGGGTAACGCCAAGCTGGGCCTTGATGTGCCTAAGATGCGCGGCGACAAGCCCGAAATTGTCATCGTCGAGCAGACCCCTTCGACCCAGAAGCTCACAGACTGGCTCATCGCAGCGGCCGATCAATTCGACAAATCAGACGAAAAGAGAGAAATCAGTTGGGTGCCCATTGTCACCATGGGTGTGGGTATGAGCATGTCGGTGGATCCTCGCCTGGTGGATGCTGACGCTGAAGATCATCCCGATTCGAAGATCAACACGATGGTCCGCCGCGTGCTGGAAATTCATAAGCGAACCGCACTCAGGCGCGGCACGCAGCTCGTCATGCTCGATCGCTTTGTGTACCACAGGCCCGACATGCTGCTGGAGTTCACTGGCGGCATGGAGAGCGCCATCACGGTGGATGACGCTGCTATTGAAGAAGTCGATGGTGAGGCGGCTGATAAGTCAGAGGAAGCAAATGAGAATGCCCGCCTCGCCGCCGAACTAGCCGAGTTCAAGGATACCAGCAAGTTCAACCTGTACCGCGACATCAAAGCCAAGTTGATCGCCGCTGGTGTGCCCGCCAGCGAGATCGGCATCATTCACGAAGCCAACACCGACACCCGCCGCGAAAAGCTTTTTGCCGACATGAACGCGGGCAAGATCCGCATTCTCATGGGATCGACCGAGAAGCTGGGCGTGGGCGTCAACGTGCAGTCCCGGCTCGTGGCGCTGCACCAGGGTGATCCGCCGCGCATGATGACGCCGGCGATGGCCGAGCAGCGCATAGGCCGCATCATCCGCCAGGGAAATATCTTCGCCACACCCACGCTGCCTGATGGCCGGCCCAATCCGCACTTTGATCCGGAGTTTCGCGTCGATGTGCTGATGTACGGCCTCAAGAAATCCATGGACACGGGCATCTACCAGAAGCTCGAAGACAAGGGCAAGATGATCACCCAGGTCCTGCTGGGTGAAATTGAAGGCGATAACTTTGAAGATGCTGCTGATGAGCAGACCGTGACGATGGGCCAGATGAAGGCTTATCTCACCGACAACAAGGATGCCATGCTGCTCATTGAGCTGCAGCACAAGGTTCGCGGACTCACCCGCGATCGCGATGCGTTTGAAAATGAAGTGAGCGACAACCAGCGCCGCCGCGCAGACATCATTCGCCAGAATGCGAATCTCAAATCGACCCTGCCCGTCGAGGAAGCCACGGCTGACAAGCTGGAACAGTCCATCCGATCGGGCCAGGAAGCTAACGACGCGATGGTGATGACCAGTCGCGGCCAGACGTTTATGGGCCGCGAAGAGGTCATGAAGGAAATTGATACGCTTGCCTCCATTGCGGGCAAGTTCAGCACCAAGCTTTACGGCTACACGCTGGAGATTCAAAACCTCGACGTCAAATACGACGGCGGTCGGGTCATGCGGAATTACTACAGCCTCAAGGACGGCGAGCAGCTCATCACAGGCGGCCGCGATTTTGAGAGTTCACAGGCCCTGCTCAATTCACTGCGGGCACTGGCTCGCAACTACCGCGAGAACATCGTCCAGAACATTAAGCGGGCTGTGGCCCAAAATGAGCGGGCACTGCCGGCGATCGAGAAGGCACTGCAAGAGACATGGCCTAAGGAAGCGGCGCTCGAAGAAGCCAAGAAGGGGCTGGCGGAAGTTGAGGCCCGCCTGCAGGGCACGGACGTCGGCGAGGCGTTTGGCCTCACGCCCAGCAGTGATGCGGAGAGTGGTTTCGAGCGTGCGGAGTTGGAGCGCGGCGGCATGTTCGCACGGCGGCGCGATGAGCAGGTGAGAGATCCCGAGACGGGGCGATTTGCCAAGCGGCGTAATCCCCAGCTCGATACCGCTGAGTTCAAGGCATGGTTTGGGGATTCGAAGGCGGTGGATGAAAACGGTGAGCCGCTGGTGGTGTATCACGGGACAGGTGGAAACTTCAATATTTTTGAGTCGGATGTCGATCGTCTTAACTTTAGCACTTACGAGCCATGGTTTTACTTTAGCACCTCAGAACACGAAGCTGCTTTATACGCAAAGCGGGCGGCGGCGCATGTCAACATCCGAAAGCGCGATGCAGATATAAAACAAGGCATGAAGTTCAAGGACTGGGAAGATACAACCATCGGCCAAGCGATGATCCCTGTTTACGTCTCACTGCAAAACCCGCTGATTATCGAAGGGGACTCAGAGGGGGATGGCCCGATGGTGTTGATGGAAGATCCGGATAGTCTGAAGGATGAAGTTTGGGAGGCTCTTAGGGGCGATGTGTATGATGGTTTGATTGTTCGCGATCCGAAGTATAAAAACGCAAGCGGGGAAGTCGAGCAAGTTGTAGTTGCCAAGCGTTCATCCCAGATCAAATCCGCCACCGGCAACAGCGGCGCGTTTGATGCTGAGAATCCCGACATCCGCTATGCCCGCCGGCGTAATCCCCAGGTCGATACCGCTGAGTTCAGGGCATGGTTCGGGGATTCGAAGGCGGTGGATGAAAATGGTGAGCCGCTGGTGGTGTATCACGGGACCAATGCAGATTTCACAGAGTTTTGGCCAAGCGTATATGGCCTGTGGGGTCCGGGTATGTATTTCCTGGCTCGCCCTGATCGCATCGCTAACTACGGCAAAGCGGCAATGCCTGCTTATTTACAGGCAAAGCGGCCATTCCACCTGCTCACGACGGATGCCGACACAAGAAGACTATTCCACACCATAGAGACTGCTCAGGAACAGGCGGCGTGGCTGAAAGATCACAACTTCGATTCTGTCACCAATGGTGACGCTTGGATGGTCTTGGAACCCACCCAGATCAAATCCGCCACCGGCAACAGCGGCGCGTTTGATCGCGACAGCGCAGACATCCGCTATGCCCGCCGGCGAGAGACATCGCTCCGCAGAACCGGCGTCAATGCCCAGATGCCCAAGGGCACACCTAGCGCTCCAGTCTGGAACCTGATGCAGCCGATGGCCAGCGGCGGTCCTGCACAGTTCGCGGGAGCTGAGCCGGAAACCAACAGCGGCCGCGACCTGGTCAAGCAGTTCCGCGGGGACGCCCTAAGCGGCACTACGGGCGTGCGCCACATCAACCAGTTCCTCGCTGAGGCGCTCGATGTGCAGATCCGTGAGGGTGCCAGCGGCAAAGCCGGCACAACATCAGGGCATCCTGTCGCCTTCATCCCCGGCGCCGACATGATCCGCACGCGCTCAGGATCGTGGCAGCTTGTGCTCCACGACCTAGGACACATGATCGGGAACCTGCTCGAAGCGGCCGACCCCGGCTTCATGGGACAGCATGGGCCAGCGCTCATAGCCATCGGCCTGGCGCCGGGCAGCTTCGCAACGACAACCAAGGACACCGCCAACTTCGCGCCTTGGGATCCAAACGCCACCACCACGACGCCCCAAGAAGGTTTCGCCGAGTGGGTACGCCGGTTCATCTGGGACCCGCGCTCGCTTGATGGCGCTGCTTTACCCAACCATGTTTCGCCGGCGATCACCGCATCGCTGCAAAAGCATTTGCCGCAGGTGCTGGCCTCGCTGCGTGATGCTCATCGCATGGCAGCCGCATGGTCCTCACGATCGGTCGCGTCGCGCATGCGCAGCTACACCGCTGGTGAAGCCGAGCTGCGTCCCAAGCTGGCCGACACAGCCAGAGGCCTGGGCCGCTTCTGGGATCGGCTCATGTTCCGGATCAATGCGGAGCACGCCCTGGGCAGCCGCGTGGTGCGTCCGATGATGCGTGGCCTCAAGAAGGTCTCCAACGGACTCATGAACGCGGCCGCCAAGCAAATGCAGGGCAGCGATGCCGACATCGAGGCGATCGCCCAGCAGCAGTACCACACCACCGGCGAAGTGCATCGCTTGCTGTTTGGCCGGTCCAAGCACGACAAGGGAGCCAAGGGCCTGCGCATCCGCGAAACCGGACGCGGCTCAATAGCCCAGATGATCGCTGAGCTGGCCAAGACGGATCCACTGCTCGCCCAGCGCTTCGCCCAGCGGTTCAACCTGGCCGGGATCAAACGGACGGGCACTGGCGCAGGCCACTGGCTGTACCTGACGAACTTCGATGTGCAGGACATCATTCAGGCCATCACCCACAAAGGTAAGCTCAGCGGGCGATGGAACGAATTCGAGTATTACGCGCAGACCCGCGAACTGGTCAACCGTGCCCGCGATCGCTGGGACGTCTTCGATGCCGATGGCGTCTATGTCTCGACACACTTTGACCAGAAGGATGCCAACGCGGCACTCAAGAACCTGCCGCCGGCTACGCAGCAGACTTTGCCGGGCGTGCCGGCGATGCCCGTAGCGGCGGGTAAAGTAGTGGAGCGGCCGGGCATGCCCTACCCCGGCATGACTGAAGGCCTGGACCTGGCAACGATGATGAAAGAAGTCGTGGCCGTCGAGCGAGCCAATCCTGATTTCCTCGTCGAAGCCAAGCGGCTCAATGCCCTGATGGATCAGCGTGTGCTGGCCGCCGTACTCATGGGCCAGTTCACGCCAGCGCAGGCCCTGACCATCGTGGACAGCCGCGAAAGTTATGCCCCCCTGCTCCGCCAGTTCTCACCCAATCAAGGCGAAGATGAGCGGTCGCTCGCTGCCCGCATGATGGGCACCACAAAACTGCCCGGCGCTGAGCCTGATTCAGGTGTTCGCCGTGCTTATGGCTCCGCCCTCCCGTTCAAGCCCCTGGTCGAAGCGATCCAGACCAACCTGCTCGAGCTGCTCACGGGCCACAATCAGCATCGCACGATTGCGGCGGTCAAGGCTGTGACTGAGCTTGCCGCCTCCATGCCCGGCACCACGCCCGAGTTTCGCCGGGAAATGGCCCGCATCATGGTCGAGGTGCCTTTGTCGATGAAATCGGCGGCCACCTTGAATGAGCAAGAGCGCCGCCGGTTCGCGGAGGCGGCTGCTGAGGCTATCAACGAGCGTAACGCTGCGGCCAAGGGCGTAGCGGTCACCAGTTTGGCAGCGTCTGAGCTGCTCACCGCTCAGGATCTGAGCATCGACTTTGGCGATGGTGTGATCTGGCGAGCGCAAAAGCCTGGCGGCATCAACCTGGTGTCGCTGTTCGATGGCCCAGGCTCAGGCACGCGGACACTGTATGAGATTCAAGACCCGATCTTGTTCGATTACTTTGGGCGGGTGCGCGATGCGAGCAAGGCAATAAAGCTCTGGGCGACTATGTGGCGGAACTTCAACAGCGCCCGCCGTCGCGGTTATTTGAAGAATCCCGCCTTTATCATCCGCAACCTCTGGCGCGATACCTTCACCGCAGCGGTATTTGGCCCACGCGATGAAGGAATAAGGACAAGTATACCGGGGTACTTCATGGCCAAGGGCTTGATTGATTCTCTCGTGCCCGGTCGGCAACGCGCCTCCAAGCTCGACATTCAAGACGCCGAGCTTTGGGGTGAGGCAATTATGGCAGTGAATCATCCTGAACATCAAGCGCGAGCGAATACTATTTGGGGGGGATTCGCAGAGGTGTTCAAGGAAGGCATCGCCATCCCACGCTGGTCCCAGATGGGCTGGGGGGAACGACTGGCGCACACCCCCGGCCAGTTTGCGTCAACATTACTTAAGCCCTTCGATATGGCTGCGTACTTATTTGGCCTCGATCGCCTCAGTGACTACGTGGAGCGACTGAGCCGCCGAGGCGCTTACTTGTCGGTCATCGACGCTGGCGGGACTCCTGAGCGTGCCCAGCTTGCTTACGACAAAGTCTCGGGTAACTTCATCGCCAGGGGCGGGAGCGAGACCAGTAATGCTCTTATTTCCACGGCGATGTTCTTGAACGCGGCCCTTCAAACTACCTACCAGCTCTATGACAACCTAACCGACCCCTCCAAGCGCGGCGGTACAGTGATGCGACTGGTCATGGCCGGCGTCAGTGGTGCGATCATCGCCATGATTTCGCGGGCCATGATGGATGATGACGACACGAAGAAGTTGAAACTCCAGCCGCTGTCGGAGCGGCTCAAGAACATGCACATCCCGGTGCCTGGCACTGATACAGTGCTGCGCGTGCCATTTGCCTTTGGCCTCGAAGGTGGATTTCAGAGCTGGGGATACCACTTGGCCATGAGCCGAATGCTTGATGAGGATGTGCCCGTTGGGACACTGGCCACAGACACTATCAAACGCGCACTGTCTTTTGACGCGGCGCTCGAACTGGGATCGCCAGCCGCAAAACTAACGCTGGAATACTGGTCGAACAAGGCAGCCTACGATGGCCGGCCAATTATTCCCGGATACCTCACCGATGAATTGCCGGAAATGCAGTACGGCACGCGCACCACTGAAACCGCAAAGAAGTACGGCGAAGTCACTGGGAATAGCCCGATGTGGGTTGAACATATGGTCAGCTCGATGTTGGGCCGCAACCTGCTGGCGGCAACGCGCGTCATCGAAACGCGAGGCGCAGCCCTACAAGAGATTTCAGATATTCCAAGTGTTGGCGACTTGTTCGCCCGTGAGCCACGCGGCTACAACTCGCGGCCAGTCCAGGAAGTCTATGAGCAGGCCCGTCGGTTCGAGCAGGCTCGCAGTATGGTCCAGCGTCTGACTGATGAGGGCCGCAGCGACGATCCCCGCTTCGCGCGCGAAGAGGCGGTGATGAGTGAATACAAAACCGCTTACGATGCCAAACTGGCTATTGGTAAGCTGACCAAGGCGATCAGGGACGAGCAAAGCACAGACACCCCTAATCGCGAGGTGATCCGTGAATGGGAGCGGCAGATGACTGAGGTGGCGCAGTGGGTCAAGGCGGCGAAACGGTGATCCATCGTCCAGATGCCGTCTGGACGATGGATATCCATCGTCCAGTCGCAGTGATCATCCCCGCTTCTTGGCCATGCGAAACTCGCTACAGGTGGCTTTCTCGATGGCGGCCAGTAGTTTAGCCAGCACGGTCGAGGCGATGGCCATCCGTCCGCTTGTGAGCCAGCGGCTGAGAGTGACCTGATGCACGCCCGCGGCTTTGGCCAGATCCGTCTGGGTCATCTTGGCGTCAAGCAGGCCCTGCTGAACGATGTTGCGAAAATCGGGCATAAGTATCCTATAGAAAAAGATGCTACATAAAATGTAGCATCGTGGTGAGCAAGACGATACCAGCAATTAGGTGCTCGGCTCACTCATGAGCACGGCGACGATGTCTTTTCGCATCCAGTTCCCTTTCATGCGGTGCTTGGCCTTCTTCACGACCTGAGCACGGGATTCACCTACGCTGCCAGTATAGATCGGGTCGCTTTCGATCCCGTTGGCGACGATGTAGGATTCGAGTTGCTTCGTCGCCTTGTCGATGGTGCGGGTCTTGATGCGGCCGGTGACTTTAGTGAACATGGGGCGGGTCATAGTTCTATCCCTTTCGCCCCACCTGTGGGGGGGGGGGGGGGGGGGGGGGGGGGGGGGGGGTGTGTAGGTCAGGCGGTATAAATGTTCCACGCTATGCGGATAGCTTCGATGAAGTTTTTCTGGGCAATGTTGCGATCGTTTTCAGCCTCGCTTATCGTCGCCTTCGCGGGTAATTCCAGCCTGTCCGCAGCGCCCATCGCATGATCGTACTCGTCTATTGCGGCTTGGATGGCGTCGTCAAGGATATCGGTGTCTTTGCTCGTTTCCATTTTCGTTGCCTCGATTTCCCGCCTGCAATCCGGCGGGGCGATGTTGTTGCCCACCGCGAGATTGCGGCGGGCGGGTGGGTAGGTCAGGCCGACTCTAGCAGTTTCTGTATTCCAGCCACTAACCTTTCGCCCGCGAGCTTTGCGGTCGAGGCCGCGTTGGCCTCGATGAGCGTGTCATACAGTTCACCGCCCATCTTCGCATGAGCACCAACCCCGAGCATCGCGTCGAATGCGGCCGGGATAGTTGCGCCCGCTTGAACGGCTGCGAGGATGCGGCGGCTGATATCTGAGTTTTTTACGATGGCTGCTCGCAGCTCGTCAGCTTCGCGCCCTTCCGCCTCGCTCATCGTGCCGCCGTCAGCCATCGTCGCGTCTTGTGAGCCATTGGGCTTACGCGTGTGGGTGACGATGCGGCCATTAGTGAGCTTTATATCAGCGGTCGGCGGTCGTGTGGATTCAGTCATAGTTGTATCCTTTTCGATTCTGAGAGGGGGAAGTGTTTCGCCGGGCAACACACCCGACATCCATATATTAACCGATCGGCTAAACAAAGCAAGTGGGTAAGGCGGAAAATGAATAAAATAATTTAGATTTATTTAGGGTTGGCGGCGAAGTCAATTGGGTGGGTGGTGGTCCACGCGAAGCTCGATCTCATCGCCATCGCCAAGTGATGGGTCGTAGGTGCATTCACAGCCTGAGTATTTAAATCGATTTGTGGAGTTCGCGGGGAAGTCTATTTCAATAAAACATATCCCGCCAAATATAAACATATCGACTCTAGCTTGGTCGTTGAACCTGAATGACGGCAGCGGCCAACCTTGGCACTTCGCGATCTCTATATTTTCCATGATCGCCTGATGAAGCTTGACGAAGTTTTCCTGTACGTATGCTGCCATTGCGCTCAATCTCCCTGCCAGCCGTCTGGCCCAGAGGGTGGATACACGTTCGCGAGATCGATCGGCTGCGGGTTTTGCCTGGCCTGGCGATCGAGCCACGCCCTAGGGGGCATGGCGGCGGCTACGATCGCATTCCAATTGACGTCCTCAGGCGCGTCAACAAGCTGCCGGTGTTTGGGGCGGTGCAGCACGTAAGGCACCGGCTCGTCGAAGACACACCGCGGCTCGAGGATCAGACACCACGGGCCGGCAGCGCCGGGCAGATCAGTGCCATCAGGCTCACAGCCACGGGTCACGCGGACACAGCCGAGCATCGCGCCGCTGGTGTGGATGACGATGATGCCGCTGTAGTCTGTGTGCAGCGGGACATTGAGCAGCTCGTCAAAGCCCAGCACGGCGCGCCTGGCATCTTCTTTGGGGAGGGTGATGAGTTTCATGGGCGGGGTTCGTCCCGCTGTTTCTCTATCGCTTCGCGGTGCAGGCCCACCATCAAATCCCATAGTCCTCGAAACTCAGAGTTTCGGTAGCTGCTATCCGCGTAAATATGCGGCTCGCGTAAGTTGTGCCCATTCGCCGCAATGTGATCCTTGCACGCCTGCTCAGTGAAACAGGCCGTGACATACTCTACTCGGTCTCTGCATCCCGTGCGAGTCCAAAAATCCGGGATGTCGCCGGTTTCTTGGTATGCAGTCTCTAGCTTATCTTTCTCCTCAGTGTCGGCTACTGATCCGTCGTCGTCTATCCACATGACATGTTGCGCGTAGACATCTTCATATCCTTGGTCAGTCACTCTCTGATGCACGATGAAGATGGGTCTGTCGGTGCAGCGGTTGTCCTGCTCGGCGATTTGCTTGCCGATGGCGGCGAGCTTTGCGACGATTGTCTCCGCCTTTTCCGCGCGTGCATGCACCGCCTCGACGTGCGCGAGGATGGCTTTCAATGCGTCGATATGCTCGACGAGTGTGTCTATTTTGTCACATCTCTCATCGAGTCTAGCGTCAGTCATTGCGAGGCCGATCAATCCTCGTAACCGCTCAGTAGGTGTGTTGGCTATCATTCCGTCACTTCCTTTTCCTCGTTGTCCTCGGGAATCTGCTTGCCAAGCTCGTCCAAGTCGAAAACCATAGCAGGCTCACCCACAGTTGGAATGGACTTCATTACTTGCTGGATGTTCACTGTGCCGATCACGGTGCCATCTTCTTTCGGGGCGATAACTGCGGCTAGATCTGAGCGGATCGCATCGAGCATGAAGGCGAGCTCCACCGCTTTATCAATGATTGATGTTACGTGTTGTTTTATATATTGGTCGGCACACGCTGCCGCGTGCAGGTGCGCAGTCTCATCGTCTCCCTCCTTGGTCAGTATGTTGCGGGTGTACGCTTTTCGCCATTGCTGGAGAATCGCTTCCGCATTCTCCGCTCGCGCACGCTGCGTCTGATACTCGCCTGCCGCGTTAGCGCGGGCACCCCTGTGGCATAGCATCGCCAATAACTTCGCGTCGTCCTTTGCCATATACGCCTCAGATGCGGAGTGCAGGGCTTCGTAGGCCTCGTCGCGTTCGCGCGTGAGTATCTCGGCGCGTGCCTGCATCGCTTCGTATTGCGAGCTTAGGTTCTGGTACTCAGTTCGCGCAAACAACCTGTCCGCCACTAGCGCCTTGATGCACACCTTCAGTTTGTCCGGCTCAGTGACGAAACCACGCTCGGGCGTGGGGATGCCAGCGCCCTCCATAGCCATTAGGGCATTGCTCGCTAGTTTGTGCCTCGCCGCAGTGAGTTCAGCGATGACCCAGTCGCGGTGGGCCAGTTCAGCGGCAATGTCGGATTTTCGGTACAGGCCTTCTTTGGTCATCGCCGCGATGTGATGCTGGTAGTGGCCACCCAGTGCTTCTATGTCACGCTGTTGGTAAGTATTCATGTCAATCCCGTCCCTTGCGTGGCGGAGGTTGCTGGCTGGAAGGCCCCACTCGCCTTTGCCAAAGTCCACGAAGGTAGCGTGGTCGGTGATATGTGTGATTTTCCCGACTCGCCCGATTAATTTGTTGAAGTCAGCCACCCATCCGCGCCACTTTGGGGCAAACGGCCCGACCACCTCCACTATGTCGCCGACTTCGAATATTGCGGTCTCTGTCATTTTGTCACTCCTGAGTTGTGGTTTTCTGCGGCCTGGATTGTGTCTCTGGCACGTTGCCAGCTTTTTTCTGCGGCCTGGATTGTGTCTCTGGCACGTTGCCAGCTTTTTTCTGCGGCCTGGATTGTGTCTCTGGCACGTTGCCAGCTTTTTTCTGCGGCCTGGATTGTGTCTCTGGCACGTTGCCAGCTTTTTTCTGCGGCCTGGATTGTGTCTCTGGCACGTTGCCAGCTTCACCTCCGTCATCCCATCGCCGTCTGAATCTCGCGGCAGCGCTTCGAGAAAGCCGCCACTCGCATATCCTGCGCTTCTGAGCTGAGAAGCCTGGCTGTGTACCTGACCATCTCTTCATCGCTGCGGGCGTCGGCTTGCTTTTTGTAGCATCGCCAGCACAATCCGTCATCCCTGCGTAAAGGGAGTTGCTTGCACCCTGGGCACATTGTTTTTTTCGTGTTCATACTGCGATCCTTTCCTGTGTTGCCTGCTTGTTTAGTGCCTGCTGTCCAAAGAACCACTGAGCCAGCGCCACTGCGTCACTGGCATCCATGCCCGGATCCCTGAGCCTGCGGTACATCGGGAACTGAGCGTGGACGCCCAGGTGCCGGGCTTCCTTGCTGCTCCTGCTCCACTGGCCGCTATCCACCGCCAAGACCTGCATGCCCTTGAGCCGCTCGTCTGGCCAGTAGGCGAGCATCCTGCACAACTGCCAGACCATTCCGCAGGCAGCGCCGTAGATCCCCAGCGCCGCCCCTGTCTGCTTGCCGTGCTTCCTGGCGTGCTTACCGGGCATTTCGATCGCGATCGCTGACGGTATGATGTCCAGCACCAGGGCCCGCGCCTCATCGAGCATGTCGGGCAGGCGGGTCAAAGCGGACGCCTTGGGCTGCTCAGGCCTGATGATGCCGACTTGGGCAAGATCGCCGGGCGATCGCATGGCAGCGAAGCCGATGGCGGACGAGGATGGATCGAAGGTGAGGATCATGAGAATCTCAGTCGTGGTTGAGCGCCGCCTCGAGCGGCTTTCGTGTCAGGGCGGCCATGGCCTGGCGTACCGGCGTAGCGCCACGCGGATAGCCCCTGAGCTGCGGGTTCAGTTCCATCACCCGGTCAAAGAGCGCCTCCTGCTCGTCGCGGGTCATCGGGGCAGGCTTGGGACGCCCGTTTGCCGCCGCTGCGATCTGGCGGAGGTTGAGCACCAGCACCCCGATGCCCTTGCCGCCGGCGCTGGCCTTGGCCGCCTCCTGCTCGACGATCGCCGGCGTCAGCCGGTCGCAGCGGGCCAGCTCCGACGCCGGCGGATCGGCGATGCGAGCCGTGAGCAAGGCCTGGTACGTTTGCCTTTGCTCGGATGTGGCGAACGCCCCAGCAGCAGCAGCAGCAATCGGGGGATTGGGCGGCTGGGCCTGCGCAGGTAATCCCGGGTGTATTTGCTGCTGCTGGTTTAATTCAGATACAGGAACAGATACAGATACAGGGCCGACCGTGTTTGATTTCACTTTGAAATCAATTTGATTTCCGTTTGATTCCTCTTTGATTGTGGTCTTGTTCGGGTTTGATTCGGTGTCTTTGTGATGCTTGCGGGGCCGTCCTGCCCGTGGCCGCACGCCCCCTCTTTTCTCATCATTCCACTTGGTAAATGAACGAACGACGAGATTCTTCTTCTTGTTTCGCACCAGCCAAGCCGGCGTTCCATTGCGGCTGCAAACCTCGGTGATCAGCTTGATGGCCGCTTCAACTTCCTTAGCTGTGGTGAAGATCATGGAGGCGATCAACTCGACTGGCTGAGTGAACGTGCCGCCATTGCGCAGTTTCTTGGCGAGCAGAACGAGTGTGAAGTAAACCGAAATCGCGCGATCGCCAACGGCTCCTTTATGGCGCAGCGCCACGAAGTCCATGTCGTCGAGCATGGTCACACTGAAGCTGGCACGCGGCTTCTTGGTGGGCGATGGTGGGCTGTGGGTGTAGGGGGCAACTTCATAGGGCATGGGGTCGATTCCTTTCGGCCATTCAGACGGGTCGCGAATCAGTGAAATTCAAACAACGCCACTTCTGGCGTTACTGCTGTGCATAAAATCCGTCATAATTTCACCATGTTTTGTCAGTCGCTGGCCTTTGAGGTTCTTGCGAAAGGTGATCGTCGGGCCATCTGGTTGATCGGTGTATAGCGGCGTCGTCGTCTTCACGGCAAAGTCATCTGTATTTCTCAGCACAACCAGCGGCATGCCCGGGCAGACCGCTCGCAGCACAGCAGGCATCACCATCGCCAGCTCTTTGCGGCCCATCCGTTTGAAGCGCTTGGCGGCCCGGCAGGCCAGCTTCTCAAGGGCGTGACGCTCTCGGTAATCCTCGCCCAGATTCCCCACCAGGCCAGCCAGCTCAACTGTGGACTTAATGACCTCAACGTCGCTGGGCGGCAAGTCGAAGCGATCAGCCATGATTAACACGGCGATGCCATCAGCCCCGCTCTTGGTGACGGCTGTGACGGTGACAGCGCCCAGGATGCGATCGGTCCCGGTCTGGCGACAGACGATGGAGTAGGCGGAGGTAATCATGCGGCACCCCCTGGCCACTTGCGGGCAAAAAGATGGATGGCGTGAGTTCCAACGATCCCCTCAAAATCCTCCACAACCATGCTCCATCCGCTGATTGCATTAAACCAGTCAATCATCGACGGCTTCATAGATTCGAAAAACGCGCCGGGGCGGTAATCTACGTAAAAAGCCCTGTAACTCAAATGCAGCCGCAGATCTCCCCTCGCCACATCGTCAATCGATATGATCATTCGGTCATCAACACTATCAAAGACGTTTGCGCGGCGAAGGCCTGGCGCAGTCATCACCCCAGCTTCAACTGCCGCAACGGGAAACACCTGCTCTAAAGCCGCAGGGAACCGCAGCCGCATCTGATCTCTGGACTGGGGAAAGTGCGGCAGCGGCGGGAATGGGGTTGTGTATCTCAAGCGGCACCCCCGTCCTTGATCCCCAATGTCGCAGCCGTCTCCAGAAATGCCGCCTTCGCCTCTACTGGCGTCATGGTTGTTTCAATGCGATCTTCATAAGGCGGGTAAGGGAGCTTCCAATCCTCTACGTCCCCCATGAGATCGCGGGCCTCAGTGGCGAGCATACGCCGATCCATCTCATCAAGTTCTGGCCCATAGAACGACTTTAACGGATAAAATAAATAGCCCAAACCATGTCGAATAGACCTGAGTAGGTTAGACTCTACCTCGCAAAACGCACTCATGTAGATTGAGCGGTTAGCAAGAGCATATTTACCGTGAAACGTGTAAAACCACATCTTTAGGGGTGCCGCCACGTCAGGCAAATACGCCTCAGCAGCATCATGCAGCAATGCGGCCACCGACATAGGCAGTGGCCTAAACATTGGCGGCATAAATTTCGCATGATGAGCCATCCTGACGCAGTGCTCCGCCACGGAATAGAACTGCTTGCAGTGCCCAGTGAACCGGCACTTCATCGACAGCGCATGGGCGATGTCTTCGAGGCAGACATCCTCAGCACGCGGATTGAGCGGGTAGAACCTGCGCCCGGTGAAGGTTTGAATCCAGGGGGAGTCGAGTGCGGTGGAGTCGTGAGCTGTGTTCATCAATCACCTCTTGATAATGGGTTGGGGTTACGGGCGGCAAACTCTTTGACCGCGACAAGGCACCGCTCGCAAAGCACGGCTCCGTAGCCGACATAGGAAACATCGTCGGCCCGCTTGCGACAGCGATCGCAGCGGGGAACGCCGCGTAGGTCGAACACTGAGGATTCGCCGAGAGCGAGAACAGCGGACGGGGCAACACGGGTGCTGTAATGATCCATGACGGCGTAAAGCCGTTCGATGCGACCGACCAGCACCTGCTGGCGTTCCTGCTGCTGGGGATGGTTGGATCTCAACTGTCGCTCGACGCGGCCACAGATCTCGGATGCTCGTTCGTAATGGTTCACCGCCCACCTCCTGGTAAGAGTTTGGTGGGGCGGAGCCTTTGACCTGCCATCAAGCCGAACATCGCGGCTTCTTCTTCATCCGGCTTCATATATCGACCACACGGCGGGGCATCAGGCGGCGGCGGCTGCGGGAACACACCCCGCACAAAGCCAAGGCTTGTAAACTTCAGGACCTTGCGGAGTTGACCGCGTAGATCTTGGTAGAGGCAGACAGCGGCGGCGACAGCGCTCTGCTCACCTTCGATGACGATCTTCTCGAGAACGCGACTAGAGCCTTCGCGGTCGCGACGGCGAACACTTAACGGCTTGCAGTTGAGGAACCTGGCGACACACGCAGCCAGCTCCTGCTCGGCCAAAGTCGCGGCCACAACCTCCTTGCGAACGACGACGGGATCACCATCAGTGCACTCGCCCATACGCTCCAGAGCGAACGCGGCAGCCGCCCGCTCACCCTCGTGTGGCGATTCCTTTGCCAATCTCCGCAGCTTATTGATGAGGGCGTCTTGACTCATAGGGCACCCCGCTTTCGCGACCGCGCACCCATATTGAATTGTGCCCCGAACTGTGCCCCGGCGCTTTTCCATTGTCGTGAATCCGCACAGAATCGCTCAGAATCGCTTGTTTTCCCCATGTAAACAGTGGCAACAGCCTTGGCGCTCCGCCAGCGGGGGTGCTGTTTTTCCTTAACATGGAAGAGGTCACAGGTTCGAGTCCTGTATGGCCCACTTGGATTGAAAGCCCCGTAGAAATACGGGGTTTTCTTATGCGCTGAGTTTGTCATATTCGACGTCATTCGATGTCTCCGGGGCACAGTTCGGGGCACAATTCAAATCCTCATCCGATCCGCTTGGCCAGTTCGATCGCCAGTTTCCGATCGCGATCCAGATACACCTGCGTCGTGTCGGCGGTCGTGTGGCCCAGTGCCGCACGGCTCGCATCGACGCCCATCTCCTGCTTGCCGCGGGTTGCATAAGCATGCCGCAGCATGTTGGGCGACCAGCGCGGGACGCTTGCACGATCGCAGGCCCTGGCGATGGCCCGTCGGTACGCGGCCACGCTATAGCGCTTACCGGCGTCATGAGCGCCTGCCGCCTCGCTCGGGCGAAAGAGATAACCCATGCGGTTGAGCCGCTGCTGCACGATCTCGATCGCACGGGGCCCCAGAGCAACCTCACGCAGCGCGCCTTCATGGTGCGACAGTTTGTGCTCCGGCGGCCGGTACACCCACACTTCGCCCGCGCGGTCGATGTCGATCGCTCGCATCGAACAAACCTCATCGGGCCGCATGCCTGAGTACCACTGCAGCCAGACCATCGCGGCCAACTGATCCGCCAACTGCTTGGCGGTTGCTTCGACGATGTCCAGCGCCACTGACTCGATGTGCTTGGACTCGCGTGCGTGGCTTCTGCCTTTTTTGAGCCAGGACACCACGGCGATCGACTCGCACACGGACGGTTCGATCAGGCCACACTCAGCCGCCCACTGGTACATCGATTTGATGCACCCGAGGAAGGCATTGACCGTTGCCCGCGAACGAGCTGGACTCTTTTTTGTTCCGCCGATCGCCCAGTCCCGCCACACGGCTAGATCCGGCGCTGTCACCTGGTGGCATGCTCGGCCTGCATAGAGTTCGCAGAATAGATCCGCAGCGCGGGAGATCTTGCCGGCGTGCGTTGTCGGCTTGCCGCGCTTAACGAATGTCGTCTGTGCCCACTGCACATACAGGTCGGCGAGCTGGCGCACCGTCATGCCGCCTGGCCGGTGCGGATCACGAATGCGGGGATCCGCCTTCCAGACCGCAAGCCATGCGCGGAACTCGCGCTGGGCCTGCGTGAGGGTCTTCACATAGAACCGCTTGGAGTGGTGTCGTGTGGGCGGGCCATCAGTGCGCCAGCGCGAGACAAAGCACGCCTTGCCGTGATGGGTGTCAGAGCGAGGGTCGTGAGGCTGCTCGGATTTAGGTCTAGGCATGCTCATAATGCTACCCTGAAACGCTTTTTTCTCTCCGCCTGATTAGCGGCTCGGTTGATCAGATCGTCCAGCACTAAACGGTGGTATAAGCTCCGGTGATAGGCGACTGGCGACGGCTGAAACTCCACAGGGAGATCCGCGAGGCGGCTGACGCCCAGGTAAGCGGCCGCCTGCTTGGAGTCCAGTAGATCGGGATGGCGAGACGCTTCACCATTCATTTCACCGCACTCCGTGATGCGCATCGAGCACACGCTTGGCTTCGAGCAGTTGTTTGAACGCTTCGGTGTCGCCGCCGTGGTCCGGATGGCGGGCTTTGATCGCGTGCCGCATTACTTGGTGATATACAGATGTCAGATTCTCGACCTCGTATGCGCGGCGCAATACATCTGGCTGCTTCCACCAGGCCGTGACATCATGTAAAAGGAAGAGTCTCACGAGCAGTCCCGCAGCCTGCTGTACCGTCATTGCAGCCACCAGCGGCGACGACTCAGGCAGCGCTTTCCAGCCGCGGTACTGCTCGCCTTTCTTGGTGATGCCGTAGCGATCGAGCCGGCGAAGATCACTCATGCCCAAAGCGATGGCGCGGATGTTGTCCTGCCAGTCTGTGAAGCGATCGCACGAGAAGAGCACTGGCCCGACCTTGGACTCCAGCGACAAGATCACGCCGGGGTGGGTGGGTTTGGCATCGGCGTATGGCCTGCTGCCATCATTGATGATCTGGCCTTCACTGACGGCCACTTGAAGCACGATCTTCTTGGCGCTCAGATGCTTCAGCTCGGCGCGCAGCAGGGTCAAGGTGTCCGACCATTTAGCGCTGAATGGTGAACGCGATCGCGACTTGGTCATCTGGCCGGGCCACTGACGGATCGGTGCGCATTGGACGCCCAGTTGGGATAGGTCGATGCTCATGGCTTCACCTGTCTTTCAAATTCAACAACCCAAACCCAAGGGTCCTCGTCCCATGAGCCTCTGCCGTTGATGGAGATCCAAAGGCGAATGAACGCACCGCGATTGGTCAGTGACGTAGGAACTCCAGCGCACTGCGCACCTTCGGCGATCGCATCCGCATCGTCAATGTCCTGCAACCGCTCAATCCGCGTGTTGGTGACGGTCAGCGTGATGCGGCTGGCCCATCGCGGCATATGGATGGACGCACGGGTCTTGCCCCACGCTGCTCCGAAGTCTTCGAGGTCTTCGAGTGTGCCAGCGTTAACCTTGCCGCCGTCTGCCTCGTACCGGATCGGGCACCACGGATGGCGGTAATTGGCATCCATCGCGGCGTCGGCGATCTGTGTCGGAGATTTTCCATCCAGTGCGACAGCCGCCCGCCATGTCTCCCTCACCCATAGCTCATCACCGGGGGCACCGTAAGGGCAGCGTCCAACCTCTGGACCCATGCGATCATCTTCCGTCCACCAGCACCACATGTCTGACATCCCTCGCGGATTGGCTGGTGTTTTCGGCTCACCGCAGTACGCATCGAGATAAGGTGCAGGGTGTTTGGGGGTGTGCGAGGGGTGTACGCCGCCCGCGAAACCTTTCGGTTGCGGCTTGATGATCCGGCGCGTCTGCGTCTTACGCCCGTCAAGGATGGCGTTCACCATCGGGCCAGAGAACAGTATTGGTCGTGATTTCACTTCGCTCATGGCTTCCTCCTGGTGATCTTGATGGTGAACAAACCACGCAGGCCCGAAAGGGCGTGGCGCAGCGAGTTGCCAAGCAGGGCGATGATGATCACTGTGGCCATAAAGTGAAGCGGCGATCGGCAAGCGAACTCGAGGAGGTCAAGCATGGTCAGCCCCCTTTCTTTTTGCAGGCTGCTGAATCGCCCTGAACCACTCAGCCAACACTGGCTCACGCTGCTCGTGCTCAGTGATGAATTCCCGCAGTCCACCGAAAGAAATCGCACACCCACCGGGAAAGTGCCGGTTGATGTAGCGGCACATGGTGTAGGCCGCCTGGCTCTGTGTGAAGCTGAGGAAGTCGTTATCCCATAGGCCGGTGATCCGCCAATACATTTCACCAGGGGGAATCACTCGGTTCGACTCACAGCACTTTTGCGGCTTGCGAGCCTTGACGAGCCGCTCACGGTAAAGCGATGGGCTGTCCGTTACGTCGTCGCACCAGGTGGCCGATAGCGTCTCAAATTCCATGGTCGGCCTCGCTTCCCTTTGCCTTCGCCTTGCCCTTGCGTGGTTTCTTGACCGGCTTCGCCTCTGCTACAGCGGCCAGCGCGGGATCAGCCTTGGGCAGCTCAGGATTGAACTGATCCCAGGTCGGCGGATCGGTGATGAGCTTCTGGGTCACGCCCATGGCCTTGGCTAGTCTGGTCAAGGCCTCCGGGCAAGCATCTTGTAGATGGTCGGCGAGTCCCGCACATTCAAGATCCAGCTCCACTCCGTGCAGCTTCTCGAGGAATAAATTAAAGGTGCCGCCGACAGCAGTGATCGCCGCAACAGTCTGAGCGCCCAGCGGCATAAAGCCGAGATGTTTATGCCGATGACGATTGCGGGGGTAGGAGTAATCAAACTCGATAGCGTTTAGATGGGTACCGCCCCAAAGCACGGTGTATCCCAGCGCCGCAACCTGCATCAACAGGCTTGCGTCTCCAGCCAGTTTCATAATGATCTCGTCAACTAGGTCCGTTTTCCACTTATTCAATTCCGCGTCATACTTTACGATCGCATCATTCCACGCCATACAGCCATATTTATCATCAATTTCAGGGTCCACGCCAAGCCCACCTTTCGCCTTGTCGGCTAGCGACGTCTTGGGCGTCAGCTTCCGCTTGGCAAAACCCTGCATCGTGCTCTCACGAACAAACTCAGGCGCAGCGGCCCGCACGTTGGCGGCCGTCGGCTCCTGGTGAGACTTGGCCATCTTGGCGACGGTCTTCTCTTTGGCCTCTTCGGTTTTCTTGACCTTGTGCTGCCAGCAGGATTCGTTCGTGCAGCAGCCCAGGCCGACATCCACCTTGCCCGTCTCGAAAAGCAGCGGCTCGCTGGCGGTGTTATGCTCACACACTGAGCATGCGATCTTGCCGGCGAATGGAACCTCGAGTCGCCAGCCTGCACCCTTGAGCCCCCGGCGAGCCGCCTCAATCTCTGCCGCCAGTCGCTTGACGGGCCACATCGATGAGGTCACATCGCCGTGACGGGCAGCCATGTCCGCCAGACGGCCCTGCTCTTTGGGATCGCCCACCTTGGCCAGTTCGCGGGCGTGGCCCAGTAGTAAGCGGCCCTCGTGCAGCAGCTTCATGACGCGGTCGGTGCAGTGGCTCAGGTACGCCAGATCGCGCACCCATGATTCGGGCTTACCCAGCATCGCGGCGGCGGTGGCGATGGGCGACATGCCAGAATGCTGAACCGGAGCGATGGTGCGCAGTAGTGCCCGCACACCGGCCGCTCTTTCTGCCGGCGACAAGTCGGCATGATCAACGTTCTCGATGAGCCGGGCCTGCTCGATCTCAGCCTGCGGCGCGGGCGGATGCACCTTAGATTCGATTTCGCGATACCCCAGCCGCCGGGCCGCTTCAAATCGCGTGAACCCATAACCCAGCTCATACAGCTTGCCCATAGATCCGCTGGTTGCCGCGTCCAGCTCATACACTCGCACGGCGGACTGCATGCCGTTGGCCTTGATCGACGCCATCATCGCCACCACCTTCACCTCGTCCAGCTTAGTGCGATGGTTAGCGCCCAGATGTATCTGGTCGAGGGCGATCATGAGCGTTGGCAAGTTGGCGAGCTGCTCAGCCGCGTCCTGCGGCTCGATCGCGTGCTTTTCGGGTGGCTGCGAGGAATTCGATGGCGGGATAGACGGCGAGGGCTGGCGCTTCTTCGGAGTTTTTATTTCGGAGATTGGCATGATTAGCTTCCTGAGTGTTGTTGCTGGTGGCGATCGCGGTTTCTTTGGCCGCCTGCTCGGCGAAGAATTCCGAGCGGTTGACGGGTATCTCGCGGGCGGCGATGACGCCCACGCGCACTTTGTCGCCGTTGACGTCGCAGATCCTGATGATGGCGATCGGGTTCTTAGGATCGCCGATGATGATGTCCTGGTTCACATGGCGGGATAAAACAAGCATGGAGTCCTTTCCGTGCGTGGGCGGGGGTGTGGCAGGGGGCCGGGGGCCGGGGGCGGGGAAGCAAGCAAAATAGCCCGGCTGGAGTCGCGCTATGCGAGCCGTTCCGCTTTCGTGAGGCGCTAGGCGATCCTCACCAGAACTCGCAGCCGGGCATTTCCTCAAAGGGGCGGAGTAGGCGGAGTGGTTAATGCCGCGTCGTCACGCTCGTTGTTCTCGTCTCCCATAATTTCCGTGAGGCGTAGGCTGATTGGGTACGCGCCGGGCTGCTCGATTGCATGACCTTCGAGGCCGGCCCTGCGGCGGCGATCCGTGCGAACCTCAAGGGCGCGCATCGCCTTAAACACAGCGTTCAACGCTGCTGAGTTTTCATCACAAGCGAACGGCCCTTCCTGGAAGGATCCAAGGCGATCACAAACGACGGCGAGCAGGGCCAAGTCAGTCAAGCCATTGACCCCGTGTTCTAGAACTGCGCCGTTCTGGAAGCTGATCGCGGTGCCGCATTTGATACTGCCTTCATCGTGATGCTCGATGAAGTATTCATGGTGAGCGACGCCCGGGCCTACATCGCCGATCGCATACACGCTGACAGGGCCTTCAACGTAGATCTTCAGCGCGTTGCAATAGTCGTCTTTTTCGCTATTCGCATCGGCTTGATTTTGCACAGCGATGGCGATCTGCTCGTCGAGGCTGCTGGGGTCCTGCGGTTTGGCCGCCTGCTCCTGCTGGCACTCAGGCAGTGAGGGATAACTCCAATGCGCCATGCTTGTCGGAGACGACATGCCAGTGATCGCAAGCCTAACGTCCAACCGTGCGTGCGCGAACCCCCGAGCGTCAAACACCACCAGGTTGACGTTGTAAGATGACCAGATATGCGTAATTATTGCCGCCAGCGGACTAACGTTGAGATCAGGGTCGATGATGGCTAGGTCACTCCGCGAGGCTATTTCGTCATTGACCGCCTCTAGATCAGAAGGCCAGTAGTGGACGGCTTGGCCGATAGTCGGCCTGATCGAGGGTGTGAGGGGCTGCTCGCTGGTGGGTTGGTTGATAGGCATTAAGGCTTTCAGGGTTGGTGATCTACGGGGAATGAAGCTAAACGGCTAGTGAAAGCGGACGGCGAATCAAGGCTCTGCTGCGGGCTTGGGATACAAGGCGAAGCTGCGCCTGCATATCTCGTTTGTCGCTCTCGTGGACGGTTTCCCAGGCGAGACGACGGGCGTATCGGTTTGTTTCGAGATCAATGATCTGCGTCTCGAGTTCCTTGGACACGCCAGACCTTTCCAGTTGGTATATTTTTTCACTGAGCCGTTGAATGTCTGGCTGCGCGTGAAACCACTGAATGTCACAGCGACCTAGTGCAGCATTCAACCGCCCCTCATCCAAACTGGCGCAGCATGTGGCGGTGCAGGCGAGTAGGCCATCCACCTGGGCAGCGGCGAAGCCTGCGGGCATGAGCGATTCGCAGCACTCGCAGCGCGTGGCCATGGGTATGGTGACGGAGGGGTAATCAAGCATGGAGACTCTTGTTGGTATTTTCGTGGTGATATTCATCATCGCAGCGACCCCCTTCTTGTTTGACGTTCTGCTAGTTCGATGGAGTGCCACAGCATGTCGCGATCTTGCGGGGCAACGAACTTGACGCGGCAGATGCCGAAAAAGGTTTCCTCGTCAGGCACACTGATGCGGGTGCCATTGTTCACCGGGTACACATGGAAGCCACCTTCGCAGCGGTAGCCTGCCTGCTTGATGACGGTGACTAGATGCTTACTGAGTTCTGCAGGCCCTGTATGGATGGCCAGACGAGCACCTAAATTGTCAGGCGTGGCCAGGTTGAATTCGTGGGTGATGCCATCGAGTGAGGCGGATCGCTTGTGCTCGCCCCAGCAGGTCTGCCCGCCGGCGTTATGGGCCTTGGCGATCTTGCCACCAGCCAGCAGCTCATCAAGCCGGTGCCAGAGCCAGTTTTGGTCTTTGAGCAGCACACTCTGCGAAAAAAGGCCGACCGACTTCTCAACTTCAATGTCGTCGATGATCGGGATCAGCACATGCTCGATGTCGCCGATCGATTCGCGCTGCCTGCGCAGGGATCCCGCAAACGTCCAGTCGGTGGCGACGTCATCGCCCACCAGTAGCTTCATGTGCTGGGCGTGAGCGGTGGCCTGCGCAAGCGACAAGCGATCATTGATGGGTGTCTGGCTCATGGGAAGCTGAGGGCAGAAGGACGGGGCACGGGTTGCGGCACGATTGAGGCGCTATTGAGGCGAACAATCAACTAAAGAGGCTCATGATTTTGGGCCAGGCCAACAGGCCCAAGAGGATCACGCAGGCACAGACCGCGATCGCCGCCCAAAGGGCGAGCGCGTCATCGGCGGCTTTAGCCGTGGCGGCGATGGAGTTGCCGCCGCTGGCGACGAGCGGGATATCAGCGACCACCTCGCCGCCCTGCTCATCGTCCAGTTCACCATCCAGTTCACCATCCTGCTCACCGAAGGCATCGATGCCCACCAGGGAAAGGTGGCCCAGTTCGATCATGGTTTCGATGGCCGGCGTCATGTCGTCGGCGGCGAGAAAGTAGCGGGTGCGAAGGCTCATGGTGTGGCTCCGGGAAAGAGAGCGGAAGGAAGCAACAGGATTAGTCGGTGCCCGTTGAAAACGTGCGGGCGTTGTTCTCGTCGTGATCAGCAGCGGCCATGGTCTGAGTCAGCGCGACACGCATGTCGTAAATGCACGACCGGCACATAGGAACGCTTATCTCACCGGCGGTGAGGATGTGGTGGGTGTCGTGCCCACACTCAGCACAGGCTTTGCACTCAGGGGATTGTTTGACTCGGATCATGGGAAGCTCATCAGGCATGCGGTGTGAGCAAATGGGGGATTCAAGGGGTGACCTATTCAAAAACCGCTGCCTCGGGGAGGGGTTCGCGGTGTGTGTGTTGCCACACAGCTGGCCCACTCCCCGGGCGCGGGGCGGCGAGCGTTTCGTTACTCTTTTCGTGACTGCAGCACGGCCTCTGCCATAAGCCGGCGCTGCAGGCTCAAGGTCAACTCGATGAGGCTGTCAGTGTCGTCCGCCTCAAAAGTGACGGGCTGGCCGGCGACAGTGAGCGTGGCGCGGCAGCGGGCGGGGCGGGGGTGGTCGCGGGGGAGGGCGCGGGGGAGGGAGAAGTCTCCCTCTAGCTCCAAATTGAAATGATCTTCCTGCGACTTGGACAATTCACCCTTTAATGGGCTTTTTGGTTTCGTGTCGGAAGTTGGCGGCGGCGACCAATATTGCGATTCCACTGATTTGATGACACGTTGCTGCTCAAACAGAAGATCAGCCTGGATGGCTTCTGCATCTACTGCGGCCGGCTTCCCATCCTCCTGGTCAAGCAGATCGTCTGGCTGGTTGACCCGCTGCCAGCTTTTCATGGGCGGTGCCCCGGCATTGAGCCACATGTCCATATCCGGTTTGTCGCACTGGCCCCACCGGGCATAGTGCATCGTGCATAGCCCTCGGCCACCGTCAGCGTTCCTCACGCAGCCGCGAGCCGCACAGACGACAACCTTGAGGACTTCGTCAGCGACAGGCTTGGCATTGTTATTTTCAGTGTCAGCGGTCATAAGCTTGCCCTCTGTGCGAACGGTGAGATTGCGGTGCGTGGATCTTGCTTGCTTGCGAAAACTCTGATGCTGCTGGGACTCTGCCGCCTGGTCGATCAGGCCCGCTGGCCCGTGCAGCTCGTGAAACTTGCAGTCCAGATCAGAGCAGGTGACCAGGACGTTACTGCCGACCTTCTCAGCCACCAGTCCGCCGCCGCAGCCGACGAGCGGGCACCGCGACAAGCGGCCCATGGGTGGATGAAACGGATCAAAGCCGGTGGGGAGGCGACTCAATGGGAGCCTCCCTTCGCGATCAAATCCACGAGGTCGGCAACCGTCTTTCATCGATCACCATCCTCATCGCTGAGGTTGATTGTGAATTCATCTTCGCAAGCAGTCAGCAACTCGTATCTGTCGAACGAATCGATGCACAACTCGTCAAAGGTGGTGGCCAGCGTGATGCCGTGCCCGATCGGATCGAGGTCGAACTGCGCGGCCACCATCGCAATCACACGGATCGCTAATTTGGGGTCATTGCCAGGTGCGTGGGTGTGGGCGGCTGCTGGATCAGGTGTGAGCGACTGAGAATCGGACATGGGTAGCATCCTTGCTTACAGGCGGCATCGATCATTTCGTACCGATAAAAGCGTAAAAGGCTGAGTGTGATGGCCAAAAAAAAAGCGACTAAAAAAACTCAGGGCGGCGGCGAGTCGGGGGAGGTCGCGCCGCCCTGAGCGTCCGGGGGCGAGTGAACATCAGGAGCGGTATTTGCCTCGCGATTGACCGCGACGGCGATTGATAAGTTGGTCAGCCAGCGACCCAAGCGGAGGAATGGTTTTCCATTTGATAAACTCGCGGGTGTCGGGATCGATCACCGCGATGTCACTGAGCGTAAAGCCGCTCGTGAGTATTATTGACTGATAGGGATGCTGCGGCGGTCGGATGGAACGCCCTTGACGCTTTCCGTTCACCGGACGATAATGTTTTGAAGCGTTACCCATGGTCGGCCCCTTTTGTGTGCGGTGGTGCTGAATCAGAGCGAGGCAAAAACGCCCGCGACGCCTGCCGTGCCGCTGGACGTCGTAGAGAATCAGGCTTTGCGTCTGCCGGGCTTGGGCTGCTGGGCATTGAAGCGCGGCGTCTCATCCTCATCAGGACGAAGCTGAGAATCGGAAGCGTCGTACACCACAGAGCCGCCAACACTGACGGGCGTGGCGTCGGCGGGAGACACATCAACAGATGGCGAGGCAACGGATGCCTCGCTTGGACGGGGAACGGAATCCAAGGGCGGTAGATGTTCGATGATGATCTTCGTGAGCGTTCTCGCGGTGGACTTGTCGCCGCGCCTTGCCTGATCGACAAGGACGCGGCGAATTGCTTCTTGGTCGGTGACTTTGATGTCGCGTGGAATCACAATCATGGCCTGATTATGGCCAAGAAAATACACTTGTCAAGGGGGTAGGCGTGATATTGATGTAAAATTATGGTCGCAACTTGGTTGCGAGCAGCTTAAACTTGCCGGAAAGTATTGACGTGAAAGACTTTGGGGCCATAGTTAAGCGAGAAAGAAAATCTCGCGAATGGAGTCAGGATCATCTGGCCTCGCTGTCTAGTGTCCCCAAAAACACGATTCAAAATATCGAAACCGGCAAAACGAAGAATCCGCACGGGGACAAGAAACGAAAGCTCGCCACCGCTTTTGGGTATGAGAGCGTTGAGGATATGAGGGAGGGCAGAAAGCGGGACGCGATCATCGATCCTGATGTTTTACTGGCGGTCGCTGCGGAGTTTGAGGCTCCGATTGAAATCGTGAACAGGTTAGCGCGGTGGTTTTTACAGGCTGACGCGGTGATGAAGTGCATGATTTTGGAACAAATGGAGAAGATGGATTTACGTGCCCCGCCAAAACCCGATCGGCGCGCGAGGGCTTGACCGGGGGCGCGGGGCCAATGGGCGGTCAGCCGTGGACGTCTCGCCAAAGCCGGAATTGGAAATGGATACGCACAGAGCATGTCGTGGCTAGAATCTCACTGCCGATAGACCCCTAAAAGGAAATGAACATGCAACGCACCAGCGGCCATCTCGTCCGCGAAACCATCGCCCTACTGCTCCTGGCTTACTGTGCCCTGAGCTGGCTGCCGATGCTGTTCTTCTATACGCGACTGCCGGCGGCCATCACCGTGCTACACCTGCTTAGCCTGCCAGTGTCCGTATGGGCGGCGTTCAAGATCGCTGGGGAGCGGAGCCGCTTATTCGCAGGCATTGAGTAGATTTCTCTTGCAAACAGAACCAAGCCTGCTATAGTCCCCTCATCTGACGCAGCGCGGCACGGAGGCCGCGCCGATGTTTACTTCCACCCAATCGCGTCAAAAAACCCTTCGAAACCTGCCCCAAGCCCCCTTGGATCGCAGCGGCACTGCCGCTGCTCCCTCGTATATCGCGCTGCGTCAGACCCAGCGACATGAGCCGGCGGTCCGTGCGTTCTCGCGGATCGCCGGCTCTTTTTTGCTTTTGCTGCTCCTGCTGATCCCGCTGGTCGGGTGCAAGTCGTCGCCCCTGGCGGCGTATGAAACGGCAGCGGTTGCACACACCACAGCCTCGAACACGATGGTGGTGCTCTCGCAGACGGGCCAGATTTCGCCAGACACATTTCGCGCGTACGACCGCGAAGCCCGCGTCGTCGATGTCGCATTGTTGGCCTGGGGCCAGTCGATCATCGCTGAGTACCGCAGGCCGGCGGAGGTCCGCAACTTCGCGGCCATCGATCACATGGCGTCCATCGCCCGCGCCGCTATGTTCAAATTGCTAGAGCGCTACCCCTTGTCGAAGGGTTAGCCTCGCCACGCTGCTGCCGCGCTACTGATGGAAATCAGACTCAAGTCATAACGAAAGGTCCGCAATGCTCAATCCCGTCGTCATTGGCCTGATCGTGCAGCTTGCCCCCATCGGCATCAGCGCGGTCATTGAAACCATCAACGCATTGACCCGCGAAAAGCTCGACGCGCTGACCGCTGAAGAAGCGGCCGCCATCGTGCAGGCGCACGCCCAGTCCATCGACGATGCCGCTGCCAACCGGCAGCGTGAACTCGACCGGCTCGATGCGATGGCTAAAAACCCTACCGATTGAGGCCCATGGAGTGGGCCTATCTCTTGTGCCCCGTATGCAATGGTCGCGGCGTGATCTGGCACCGGCTGGATCCACGCGACCACAGAATTACCCCGGCCCCGCCCCCGCCCCCACCCCTTGACGTAACTTCCCATGCCTGAACTTCCCGTCTCTGTCGCCGTGCTCGTCGATGCTGTCAGGCCCGCCGTATCCTGGCTGGTCCGCCGCGGCGTCACGTTGCTTTCTGGTGTGCTTGGCGCTGAGGCGGTGCAGCTCCAAGAGCCAGCGACCAAGCTGCTCATGGGCGTGCTGTCGCTGGCGTCACTCGCCCTGGGTGAATGGCTGATGCGCAAGCACACCGGACGAAAAGTGATGGACGCAGTGAAACCTCACAACAACTGATCGCCGTGTGGCGATCTTCCCAACCCCCTCACGGAGCCAATGCCATGATTACGCAAACGATCCCAAGTGAACCCCCGGTCCAAGGCGGAGCGTCGATCCGCACGTACCTGTATAAGCTGAAAGCATTCCGCGTCAGCCAGGTGCTCGAAGCCGCATCGTCGATGTGCTTCGGCCTTGTCGAGAGCCGCTCGAACAACACCAGCAACAGCATCAGCGCCCGCGACGCGCGGAATGTCCAAGCGGGGTTGAAGGACATCAAGCGTTTGTGGGACTGGGCCAAGTCGCACCGTGATGATCCCACCGGCGTCCTTGAAGATTCATTCGAGCTGCAGTTTCCTGAGCCGTCGGAAATCGGGTTGATGCTCAACGTGAAGCTGCGCCAGGTTGCATTCGAGCTGCAGAACTTCTTTCGCGTCACGCTGGGATCGCAGGATGCCACTCACGGCCTGTGGGTCGGAGCTGAGACGGAAGCTGATGTGGACGTCGCCTTTGCCACGCTGACGGAGATCGTCACGATCCTAGTGGGGGACGGCAGCCAAGACGCAGCCGGCACCTTCAACGTCGGTGTTGCTACGGCCAACTACTCTCATGTGGGTCGTTTGTCGCCACCGCTCACGAACCCGAGGGTCGCTCACGCCGAGCCTTCGAGTGACAATATTCCGTCGCGTTGGCCTGATGCACCGGATCGGGAGAGTCAGGTGGATTCCACTAGCGCGCTGGACAACATGACGACTGCGACTCGCCCGCCCGCCGGTGGGGCGTCGTCCTAACCGAAATCATTGGCTCCGGTGGCCAGTCCATGGCTGGTCATCGGGGTCTATGGCACGCACGGCGGTACAGGGAAGTGTCCGCCGTGCGTTTTTAAGCTCGATCAGCATTCTCACTGCGGGAAGCGGATAAAACAGCGAAAGCTGACAAGCCACGTAAAGTCCCTAAATGGAGGCAACTCCACGACCGTGAGCGCAACACCAACGCCGATTGGGAAGGTTTCGGGACTGCAGTGATGAATGCTCTATCACGGGGTAGATCAGAGGTAGATCAGCGGGCCCATAACCCGCAGGTCGCTGGTTCGAATCCAGCCCCCGTTATTTATGTCTGACCTGATCTCCATCATTTTGTCCGTCGTCCTGGCGATCTCGATCGTTGTTGACATTACAACCATCCGGTCGCTGCGCAAGCGACTCAAGAAATGCCACGAGGATCACCTGATCGAGTCCAACCGCACCGTGCGGCGTCTGCATCTGGACTACGGCTCGCTACTCAAGATCGCCGCCCAGCGGCAGGCGCAAGCTGAATCCGAAGCGATGGGCCTGCGCGGCAAAGTCGCGGCACTGGAGGCAACCGCGAGACGGGCGGCAGCATCATGAGCCAGAAAAGCACGAATAAACAGCCCGGCAAACGAACCAAGCAGGCCGCTGCCAAGGTGGCCAAGCAGGCCAATATGCGGGAGGCTTTGTTCGTGTCGGCTCTAGTTAAGGGGGCCAGCGGCACCCAGGCTGCGATCACCGCCGGCTACAGCGAACATACCGCCGCCCAGATTGCCCACCAGCTATTGAGGAAACTTCATATTTCCAAGGCTGTGCAAGAAAGCAAAACAGCCGCCCTCGAAGATGCCGGCTGCACTAAAGAGTGGGTCACGCGCCGCCTCATGCGGATCGCGGACGCCAACATTGCCGACTACCACCGCGTTGAGGCTGACGGATCGCCACGGGTGGACCTGAGCACGACCACACGCGAACAAATGTACGCACTTGCCCGCATCAGCTTCAAAGAGGACGGCCTAAAATCACCATCAGCTTCCCGCCCTGACGACGATGGCGAAATCGAGTTTGCTGAGGATGAGAAAACAGGCAAGCGAGAGGCCACGCTCGCCCTAGATAACCGCCTCGCGGCGCTCAAACTGCTGGGCCAAGAGCTGTCGATGTTCAAGGAAAACAAAGTCGTCGAGCACAAGGGCATCGCGCAGAAGCGGTACATCATGGTCGATGACGCCGGCAACGAGATAATTGACGACGACGACGATGATGATGAAGACGACGACAAACAGCCCTCGGCGGAGTCCTGAAATGCTCGCGATTTGGATGGCCATCATGGCAATGATCACCCCACCGGCTCTGCCGTTTGAATGCCGCGGTGTAGCGCGCGATCTCTTTCGGTGCAAGGACGCGGAAGTGCTCATCGACGGACCAGCCGGCACCGGAAAAAGCCGGGCGGTGCTTGAGCGCATCTACCACGACTGCGAACGGTGGCCGGGGCTGCGCGTTCTGATGGCCCGCAAATGGCGATCCAACCTGGCTGAGTCCGTGCTGGTGACCTGGGAGGATCATGTTCTGCCCGCAGGCCACGAATGTCTCGATGGCAACCAGCGATCGGGGCGGCACAAGGCCTACCGCTTCCGCAACGGTTCTACGGTTGTGCCCTTCGGGTTTGATGATCGTGAGAAAATCAAATCGACCGAGTTCGATGCGATCTACGTCAACGAAGCGACGGAGATCGACCTCGGGGACTGGGAGTACGCGGTGAGCCGTCTGCGCGGCAAGGCGCGTGGATGGTCGCAGGCCATTGCCGACTGTAACCCTGGGGCACCCAACCACTGGCTGCTCAAGCGCACGAAAAAACCGCGCGTGGATGAGTATGGCCAGGTCGTGCTGGGCCCTGACGGTAAGCCGGTGCCGATGATGACGCGGTTCGTTTCGAGACACACCGACAACCCGCTTTTGTGGGACGCCAAAAACAAGAAGTGGACGCGGTTTGGGGCCAACTACATCGCCAAGCTGCAGAACCTGAGCGGCACTCGCCGCGATCGTTTGCTACTGGGCCTCTGGGTGGCCGCTGAGGGCGCTGTGTTTCAGGACTGCTGGGACGAGCGGATCCACATGTTGGCCGCCGAGCCGCACAACCTTCGCATCAAGCGGTACATCGCCAGCGTGGACTGGGGCTATCGCGCGCCGTTCGTGCTGCAGTTGTGGGGTATCGACCGCGACGGCACCATGATCCGCGTCCGCGAGATATATCGCCAGCACCGAACAGATGACTGGTGTCAAGCACAAGCGGCGTGGATCAAGCGGTTCTATGGCAACCCTGAATTCATCTGCGATCCTGAAAACGCTGCCCAGATCGCAGCCTGGCGGGCCAAGGGCATCAGAGCGATTGAGGCGATCAAGGGACCGGGCACGATCATCAAGGGTATCCACGACATCGAGGACCGGCTCAAGCCAGTCGATGGCGGGCCGCCGTCGCTGTTCATGCTCAAGAACGTCACCGGCTGGTACTCCGAGTCAGGCGAATGGATCACAGGCCGCGATAGCGAGCTGCTCGAGGTGGATCACCCAACCAGCACGGAAGAGGAAATGACCCTCTACTCCTACGCCAAGGACACAGAGGGACGGCCACTCAAAGAGCAGCCGCCCGTGGACATGTATGACCACGGCATTGATGCCATGCGCTATGCAGAGTCCTACCTCTCCAAGCGCGAGAGGTCGATCCTTATGCCCGCTGACAACCTCAAGCCGTACACCCCCGACAACATGGGACAATTCACATGAGTATCCGATCGTTCATCCTGGCAGCAGCCCGCCTGCTGCTGGTGCTGCTGCTGCTGGCCCTACTCGTGGTGCCCGTGGCTGCGGGCATCATGACGCTGCCGGCCATCGCCATTCAGACCATCGCCGTGCTGCTGGTCTTTGGTCTGTGGTCGGCCAGCTGCGTGGTCATGGGTGCATGGCTCTGGCACCGATCCCGCTTTCGCGAGTCGCCGGTCCCCGACCTGGCGGACGCGCAATCGATCTTCGACTACATCCGCGGCAAGAGCGACAAGGACGACGCTCCTGACAGCCCGCAGGATCTGGCCGGACAGATCCCGTTTCGCCTGTGAACACCCGCGCAGGAATAGGTGCGCAGAAATACATTCCTGCGCATCAATCATTCCTACGCATCAAGTTTCTACGCATCGAAACAGATCCCGTTTCGCCTGTGAACGTTAAGTAAGCCCCCCAAGTAAACGGCAAGTAAAATAGTCAAGGACGACAGCCATGCGCATAAAAAACCCTGAATCCAGCTCCAAACTCATGCCGCCGCGGCGCGTCACTGTGCAGCTTGATGATCGCAGCACGTTGCAGTCCGTCGAGTACCCCAACGGCTCGGCGGTTCTGGACATGTGCGAAGATCTGGCCCGCGAGGCGCAGACCTACATCGGCATGAACGTGGCCGGCAAGACCGATCAGCTCACGCTCGCCATGATCTGGGAGCGTAACGGCATGCGCTTCCTGGGCGATCACTACTCATCGCCAGCATCAGGCGGGGGCGGCCTGGTCGAGGGCCACCGCGTGTTTCATGTGCGCGAAGATGGGAGCATGGGCAACCTCAAGCGGGTCACGCTCAACCGCATTCAGCCGGGCGTGATCTCGGCGTGGGCCAACCAGACCGCAGCTCAGCATGTGATCCGGTTCATTCCGCAGCAGTCGGCTGATCGTCCGCGGGTGTGGCTGACCAAACAGGGCGGACGCAAGATGGAGCCGCTGGTCGCTGCTGCCATCGCTGAAGCCGAGGCGAATAGTCTGGTCGCTGAGGAATCCGGGCAGCCGCCAATGCCGCCCAGCCCTCTGGCTACGCTCACCCCCGAGCAGGTTCTTGGCGACGAGGACGGGCCGACGCAGCGACTCGATGAAGAGCAAAGCGCCTTGGTCCGCACCATGCTGCTCGATGGCACACTCACCAGCGACGATGCGATCCTTGTCAACGACGACTTTCTGGCCCGCCAAGGCCAAAAGGTATTCGACAACCGATGGCGAAGGGCCAATGGTGATTGCCGCGTGGTCATCAATTCGCTGCTATGCGGCGTGTTCGGGCACGCCCCGATGCGACTGCAGTACCACAGCAAAGGCCCCAAGGCCGGCGACTTCACACTTGAAAACGTGCACATCCTCAATGTCTGGATCGATCCGACCCACGAGACGATCGATCAATCGGACTACCTCGGTTTTGAGTACCTGCTCTCCTTCGATGAGGCGATCGCGACGATGCCCAGGGCGCGGCGGGCTTTGGAGCGAGCTTCGCAGCGCGGAGCGTTCGACACCAAGGGCCAGCGCTACGGCTCGGTCTGGCACAAGGTCGATTTCCAGCGTCCGATGGTGCGAGTCCGCGTGGTCTGGACCCGCCATCAAGAGATCCCGCTATCGATCAAAGAAGCTCTGGCATCAGGCCGCGTGATCGAGCAGATGGAGCCAGTTTTCAACAACGATGACGGCGCTGAGGTTCTCGACCGCGAAACCGGCGAGCAGCTCATGCAAGGGTCAAAGCAGTACCTGACGGTGCCGCAGGTCGAAGAGGGTGAAGATGATTATGAGTTTGAGGGACTTGATGCAGTTGAGCCAGGCGAAGAACAACAACCCGAGCCGACCAAGCTGGGCATGACCAACTGGCCCACCAAGATCGGCCTGCGCGAGACAGTAACGCTGCCCGATGCGAATTACGTGGTACGCGACGGTGAGTGCCCGTACCTTGACATTCCGTTTGGGTGGAATATCAACATCCCGATCCTCTATTCGCCCTTTGGTCAGGGTGAGCCCCAGCGCGTCGAAGATGTGCAGCAGCAGATCAATCGGTTGTTGACGATTTTCGGCAACTACATGGGCTTGTTTGCTTATCCTGTGCGATACTGGAAGGCGACGGTGTTGCAGGGCCTAGTGTCGCGCGGCGTGCAGCTTGGCATCGCCCCCGGGCAGAACATCCCCATCGCTGACGAAGACTATGACGAGCTGATCCGCCAGGGGAGGATGAACATGGAAAGCACCGTCGCCATCATGCCGCCTCTGATGATGGATATTTTGCAAATGCTCATGCGTGAAATGGACCGCGTCATGGGCCACCAAGATGCGGTACAGGGCGTTGCGCCCAGCGGCGTCAAAAGCGGCGTGGGCATTCAGGCACTGCAGCAGGCGGCTGCTGGCCCCTTGGCAGCGCGGGCACGGTTCACCGAATACATGGTGGAGCGGATCGCTAAGATCATGATGGATGGCATCGTGAGATGGGTGCCTGACGAAGTCTGGGAGAAGATCCTTGAGCTGCCTAAGCCCGTCATCGCCGACATGCGCGAGCTGATGGCCGAGCGTGAGTTCAACTTCTACTGTGCGGTGGCCACAGGCAGGGGAACCAACGAAGAGCGCCAAGAGGCGCGAGCTATTGAGCTGTACGCGGCTGGCGCACCAGGCCGGCTGATGTCGCGCCGCACGGCCATGGAGAAGATCTCGATCGTCAACCCGGATGATGAAGAGAAACGCATCGATGATGAGGACGCCAAGGCTGTGCAGCGGGCGATGGGCATCCAGGCGGAGGCGGGCGGCGCACCTGTGGCTGCTGCTGGTGCCGGACCGCCGCCGCTGCAGTAGGCATTGCAGTGCAGCGGTTCAGTTAAAGTTCAAAGCAGGTTCACTTTCGGTTCACTTGTAAATAAAGGATCGCACCATGCCTAAGCCCGTCATCACTGAAGAATCATCCGCTCCTGAACAGGCCGTCGGTGAGCTTTTCATGTTTCCAGATCGCTACTGGCCTGCGGGAGTCCTGCAGGCCCTAGCCATCCAGGCGGAGGACGATGCGATCGTGGCTGCGGCCGCTGGTGGGCCGCCGCCTGTGCAGTAGTTCAGATCAAGTTCAGATCAAGGTCAGATCGGGTTCAGTTCCCCTGTAAATAAAGGATCGCGCCATGCACCAGCCCATCATCACTGAAGAATCACCCGTCCCCGCACAGGCGATCGCCATTCCCGCAGCCGTCTGCAAAGTCCATGAGTACGAATGGCAAAACTACAAAATTGCCGAGTACGTGATCGTGGAAGGCGAAGCCCCTGAGGGCTGGTCCAAGTACCAATCGGTGGTGTCCGTGCAGATTCAAGCCGGCAACCAGGTGGTGCCCTACGGCGAGCCGGTCATGATCCCAGCGGAGTCGCCGCTGCTGGCCCTGCGCTGGCTGGCGGACAACATCGAGCGCGTGGCGCGTGAGATCGCCCAGCGCGGCCAACAGCAAATCATGGCCGCCCAGCGCCGCATCGTGCCGCCGCGCAGCCGGTTCAACAACTGATTTGAGACATGAACCAACATGAACCAACACGAACCGACACGAACGGACATAAAGCGTGTGACCCTGAGCCTGCGAAACGGGGAAAGCGTCAGTGTCGATGGGCCGGCGACGATCACCGCGTTCGTCCTGGGCCGCAACCGCGCTCAGGTCAATGTCGATGCGCCTCTGAGCACACAAGTTTGGCGAAAACCAAAAGAATCTTCAAAAAATCCACGTCCAGCTATTGCAATTGCCCGAGTAACGTGATTTAATGATGCAGCAAGTCCGCATGAAGCGGCACGAAGACCTTTCTCGTACCAGCACGCGCTGGAAACTGACAATTAACTCCAAGCCCGGCTGCAGCATGTTGCTGCATCCGGCACGCCTTGAGTCGCAGACCTCTGGTTTGTCTCAGCTTAAGTCGAGCCCTTGGATACGAGCCGCGATCGCGCGACCTGTATCCACCGGCAGACCTCTACGAAGCCGAACATTTCTACGTCGAGCAGGCACAAAGGGCATAGATCCATGAGCACCACGGCAACCGCCGCACCGGAGACTCCCGCCAGCGTACCGCTCCCCGCGGACGCAGCCCCTGTTACAGCATCGCCATCGCCTGCTAACGAGCAAGCTCCAGCACCTGCTGCCCAACCTGAATCCCCCGCGCTTTCACGGCCCACTCGCGTGGTCGGTCCCGTGTGGCAAGAGCCTGGTGCAGACCCTGCCCCAGCGACACCTGATCCTGCAACGCCGGATCCAGCGAAAGCCGAATGGGATGTGGAAAGGCAGAAGGTAAGCCAGAAGCTCACGACTGCGGAGAGGCAACTCACCGCCGAACGTGAAGCGACCCAGTCGCTCCAGACCCGACTCGCTGCCATCGAGCAGCAACTTGCAGCGCCCCAGCCAGCCAAGCCATCATCGACCCCAGCCGCCAAGCCGACCGAATCACAGGTTGCAACTCTAGACGGCCTGGACAAGATGATCGCTGATCTGCAGGACGCAAGTTATATCGAGCCAGGAGACCTGGCCGTAGTGCTCAAGACGCTCAAGGATGCCGCCACGGCCGCATCCAAAGGCCACAAAGCAGGACAGCCCGACGAGGCCGCTATCAATGCTGCCGTTGCCAAGGTCCTCGCCCAGCGCGATGCCCAGCAGCAAAGCATGGTGGCCGCCAATCAAGCGTTTGAGACTGCCTTTGCCGCCGAGCATCCCTCGGTCGCTGGGCACCTCAGCACACTCGTCGCAGCCGCCAACACGCGATTCGATGCGATGTATCAGGGCATTGAAATGAGTGACAACATCGCCCAGGCGAAGTTCGATCTTCTTTTCACCGAACAAGTCTCCGCCGCCGAGCAGCAGGCCAAGGCGTCCGCCACGCCGGCCCCGGCCCTAAAGCCTACGCCCAAGCCCGCTGCCCCGCCCGCCGCTCCCGCTCGATCAGCCCCGCGCGCCCCTCAAGGCACCGACACCGTACCGTCGAGTGCCATCTCGGGACGTCCGACATTCAGACCCCAGCGCGAAGTTGGGAACGTCTGGATCAACGACTGACCATTGATGGTGCTCCCCTCATAGGGGTGCTCCTAAATGACTTACAGCCGCGAAAACCTCGAAGCTCTCCTCGAAGACCGTTTTGATGCCCGCATCCGCAATCCCTACGTCCAGAACAACCGTGTGGTTTACCTCCTGGGCCTCCACAACCCTGACATGCTCGCCCGCATCGGGCACCCAAAAGAAGGCGTGCTGCTGGGCGGCTTAAGCAACCGCTCCAAGGCTGACATCTCCTACTCCTTGAACGCCGCCAACTACCAGACGCGCTACCGCATCCGCCCGCTGGGCAGCGGCGTGTCCATCGAGGCAGGCGGCGTCACGCCCCCTGCTGATCGCTTCGCCGAAGACGATTACGGCACCGCGACCTGGCGCTACTGGCACCACGGTCAAGGCATGCGACTTCGCGCCAGCTCACTGCGCCACGCCGGCAGTGAAGGTGGTCTGCGCCGCATCGTCGAACAGACCGTGGGCGACTACGCCGAGCAGCGTCTCAAAGATCTGCAAATCAAACTCTGGCACGGCGGAACGGGCCTAAACGGCTCGACTGTGAACATGAACAGCTCCGCGCAGCAGAGCAAGCACCAATGGTCTGAGCCGCTGGGCCTGGTCTATTCCATCGGCACCCAGAATAACATCCTGGGCACCGTCGATCGATCCGTGGCCACCAATCTCAACCCGATCAAGCTCAACGCCGCCACCAGTTTCCCTGGAGCCGTGGCTAATCTGGAAATGGTCCGGATGTTCAACCACGGGTTCACCGACACCACCACCGGCTTGTCCGTTGAAGGCGCTTCACGGCACAACCCCAACGGCATCGGCTGCACGATCGTCATCACCACGCCGCACATCTTCAACCGGCTCATGCAAGATGCAGAGGCGCGTGGATACAAGGTGTATTCAGGCGACATGCCCGACATGCCCAAGATCGGCTTCAAGGGCCGGGTCATCGACTTTGAGGGCGTGATGATCACCGACGATCCGGACTGCCCCGTCGGCGTGATGTATTTCCTCGATCCCGAGCGGATTGAGATTCACATCGACCCCTCCAAAAACTTCAGCAAGACGCCCATGACCCTCAAGAGCGGCACTGAAGAAGGCGGCGAGGACTACGAGTGGTGTCTGCTCGAGCTTGAAGCCCGCGTCGTGCCCAGCGATGTCTATCTGATGGGCACGGTTTACAACGTGCTTGGCGGCTAATCCCAACCCCTGAAACCTGACGCTCCCGCTTTAAGCGGGGAGCGATCGTCCTGACTTATCCATCTTGGCCTGGTGCCCTAACCCGGCACCAGGCAAACAAGGGAGTTTCACATGCAGCTTCCATACGGAATCAAGCACGGACTCAAGACCGACCCCAGTGGTCACGTTTTGCAGATCCAAAACAAGGTAGCGAGCTATCAGCTTCTGGCTGATCACTCAGGCACCCTGTTTACCAACGCGGGTGCCACCGGCACCATCACCTTCTCGCTTCCCGTCAACCCGCCCCCTGGCACCTACTTCGAGTTTTGCGTCGCGGCGGCTTTTGCGCTGCGGATCGATCCGCCCTCAACTGGCGCGATCATCATCAATGCCGCAGCCCAGACCGACGGCGCTTATGTGTTCGCTGATGCGATCAACGAATCAGTGACGCTGGTGTATGCGGGAAACAACGACTGGCGAGCGATGGCCACAACCGGCACCTGGACCAGCGAATAAAACCCGCTGAGCCAGACTGCCACCGCGTGACCACCCTCGCCACCACTACTCACCTTCACGAGATCACCCATGAAAACGCAACTGCAAATGTTCACCCTCAGATCCGGGCCTGCCATCGGGCAGGTCCGGCCCTGCCTGGTCACCAAGGTCAACGAAGACGGCACGCTCAACGTGACCGTGTTCAACGACCGAGGCGATGGCCTGTCGTCCTCGGGTATTGCTCAGGTGCGATCGGTTCGCCCTGACTATCTGGGCGACGACGACAAATCAGCCATCGCCAACGCGAACGCCTCCCTGCAAAGGGAAAAGGCTGACGCGGTGCAAGCTGCTGAAGACGCCCTGCAAGCTGCTGTGGACGCTCGCGCGGCCGCAACGGCTGCCGGGGCCTCTGTCGAAGAGGCCAACGTCAAAGCTCTGGCACTCGATCGCGCTGCGACGGCGGCCAAGGCTGCTGCTCAGACCCTGACCACGACCGAGGCGGAGCTGACGCGATCCTCCATCGCAGCCGCCCAGACGGCTCAGCACGCGATGGAGACGGCCAAGGCCAAGGCGGCGCTGCCGCCTCTGGGCGAAGCTGAAACTGAGGCGGCGCTGCCGCCCCAAGGCGAAGCTGAAACCGACGCCGGCAGCGATGCCGACGACGCCAAGAACCCGGGCAAGAAAAAGCCCGCCAAGAAGTAGCCCGCTGACGGTTTACCGCCCGCGCGTGCCATGACCTGCAGACTCGCAACCCCTTAACTTTCACCCTCCTTCACAAGGACCTACCTCATGTCATACACCATCAACATCACTCGCAAGTTCGACCCTTTTGGAGACCGCTTGGTTTTGCGGGAGCGCTTCCTGCAGCTTCCGGGCCTCAACGCCGACCTGGCCAGCACGACCGAAGCGGTACGCGTACCTGTAAATAAAGACTTTGAAGTGCTGGGCACCAACATGACCAGCGCTTTGGCAACTGCCGCACACGGCGGCGGCGTGACTATGACCACGGCAACTGCCGCAGCGGACGGGTTCATCTTGCTGCCCCACCTCGACACCAAGCAGACCTCTTGGAGCGGCACCAAGTTCAACACCCTGGATCAAGTGGCGTGGCGCACCCGCGTCAAGACCGGCGCCTCCATCGCCGACATCACCCTGGCTTTGGGCCTCAAGCTCACCAACACCACAGCGCTGGCGACTGACGACAATCAAGCGTTCTTCCGCTACGCACCAGCCACCAACGGCGGACGCCTGCAGTTCTGCTATTCGATTTCCGGCACGGACTACGAATACGATCTCGGCGTCGCTATCGCCGTCTCGACGACTTACGAGCTGGCCATCGCCATCGACGAGAACCGCAAACCCTTCGCGTATGTCAACGGTGATCTGCTGTTTGCCGGCAACCTCGCCCTGACGACGGACATCGACCTGATCCCCTACATCGCCGGCCTTAATGGTGCCGCTGCCGCCAAGGCTCTGACGGTGCGCGCAGTTGACATCAGCAAGGCCGACAACGACTGATCCTCTTTGGATCTGATCATGGACCCATGAGCCTGGGCCGTCACGGATGACGGCCAAGGTCGCATGGGGTTTGCTCTGCTCACCCTCTTGGGAGTCTTCGATCATGCCCCTCTACTCTGTCCCGCTCACGCTTAAGCCGATGTCGCCAGCATCTGATGTGCAGGTGCCGCTGTGCCGCACGAAGTGGACCATCGCCATCCCGGCTGGCGCTATCGCAACAGCCGACAACGCAGGCACCCGCATCCTCGCCCCGCGAAGCATCGTCACCAGCGCCGCCCGGCCGCTCATCGGCCTGCCCGAAAGTGCCACGGCCATCCTGGTGCGATTGGCTTATGACGATGGCGTGACCATGGACGTCGATCCTGTCATCCAGGTGTTTGGCTTTGACGGCATCAATGACGCAGCCAAGTTCGCCATGCTCTTTAACAGTGCGGGCACACCCGCTGACGAACTGACACTCACGGCCGCCGAGACGACAGACGCCACTGATGGCACCGACCTGTTTACCGCGATCGCTGCGGCCAACCGCTTTGCGCTGCTGGGCCATCCCTACATCTTGATCGCCATCAAGACCGCTGCCACTGCTTTTGACGGATCACTAGCGACGGCTCGCGTCGAAATCAAAGCCATCTAACGAGGACGAGGACGATGAGCTTCACCTTGCTCGAACTCGAAACGACGGTCATCAACCTGCCCTACGCGGCGGCGGGCACTTTTGGCACGCCCGATTCGCCCGTCGTACACCGGGCCTGCCGCTATGCCGTCAACCGCTGGCTCCGTGACACCAAGTGCAGCCGCACCAGCGCCGATGTCACCATCACCGACGGCTCGACGAGTGTGAACATTGTGACCACGGCCGCTGACTTTGAGCCCGCCTGCCTGACCGGGCCGATCTCTATCACCGCTGCCAATGAGCTGATCTCGATTGTGGACTACACGGCCATCTTGTCGCGCCGTAACACCGGCGGCAGCGCCACCGGCAAGCCGCGCCTGCTAGCTTTCGTGTCAGCGACCGAAGCTCAGTTTTTCCCTGAAGCTGATGCCAACTACACGATCAAAGTCCCTTACTGGCGTCCTAAAGCGACCTTCACGCCCGGCGCTACTGGCAGCGGCGTGACCATCCACATTCCTGACACCTACATCGGGGACATCGCCCTGGGCGCTTTGGCCTATCTGAATATCGAGTTTCCCGACCGGCAAAGCAAGCAGTGCATGGATCTGTTTGAGCGGGCACTACGCAAAGCACGCGGCGAACTGGCGGCCACGGGCATCCACCTGACTGAACGGTATCGCGGTTTCGATTCCAGCTACATGAATGATGCTTTCAACTGAGCCTTCAACCGACGAGGATTCCCACCATGGCAAGCGATGAACTTACCCAGGCCCGCAAGACAATCGACGCCCAAAAAGCGGAGATCGATCAGCTCAATCCGCAGGTCAATGTGCTGGCCCAGCAACTGGTCGATGCCCAAAGCCGGGCCTTGCAAAACGAGGAACTACTGGGCCACGCTAAAGCTCAGGTCGAGCAGCTCGCCGCCTTCCAGGCCAAAGCCGAGCAGGCCCTGATCAGGATGCAGCAGCAAAACGCAGCGGCGGCGACGGCAGTGCAGGTATCACAGGCTCAGTGTAAGAAGGCCGTCGCTCAGCGCGATGAGGCTCTTCGCCGCGATACACGCTGCCGGCGCGCCTTATCCTCGATCGTCAAGCAGTCCACTGACCTGCTCCAGGAAGGTATTGCGTTTGATGCAGTTTCGACTGCCGGCGACGACTGATGTTCGAAGTGTGGCTGATATGCACTACTACGAAGCCGCAATGAAAACGATATAGATAATGGGATACTACTCTGACATGTTCAATGCAGGCAACCGCAAAGGCTCTCACGCCTTCGATGCGGATGTTCTCGCGCTCGCAAAAACGCTTGGCGCGACCGAGCAAAAAGTGAGCGACAAAGCCAGTGAGGGTGATCAGATCAGGCTGACCAAAGGCGGCGATGAATCGCTCGCAGTCGTCCACTACAACGGCG
>Ga0335396_10000372_pt1 | contig 61033 bp, 59 predicted proteins | sample FRY02_FD_205743 | JGI IMG/M metagenome (GOLD analysis project Ga0335396, IMG submission 205743) | Freshwater microbial communities from Lake Fryxell liftoff mats and glacier meltwater in Antarctica - FRY-02 (spades assembly) (version 2) | ecosystem: Environmental > Aquatic > Freshwater > Ice >...
TTCAGGCTCTTACGTTGTACACGGTCCTTCGCTGTGCCTTTTTTAAGGGTCACCGCATCTAATTTCAGGCTCTTACGTTGTACACGGTCCTTCGCTACACTGCGTTGCGCTCTGGACGACTTATCATTATGGGATTTCTTTAAAAATGTGTCGTCCAGAGGAAGGGCCTTGTACAACGCGAGGGTAGCTACGTTGATTAAGGGACCAAATCCCTTTAGAATTTCAATTCAAGCTGCCGTTTGTAATTGCCTACGAAGAGCTGCATTCCATGAATGAGCAAGCGCTTGTAGATAATTAAGCCTGAAGCGCAATCTAAATGTGATATAATTCCTTCACTTCGCATATGGCTTTTCCTCTTCCCGCTTCTTTGAAAAAAGGTGATCGCATCAGCTTGATCGCCACCGCCCGTTGGATGGATCCTGCTTTGGTTGAAAGCACTGAAAAAATCCTGCGTACCAAGGGATATGAACCCATTCGTGGAGCTCATCTTCTCAAGCGCCATGGTCAATTTGCTGGGACAGATGCTGAGCGCGCTGCTGACTTTCAGGCGGCATTGGATGATTCATTATGCCGTGCTATTCTCATCATGCGCGGTGGTTATGGCAGCCATAGGATATTGGACAAGATACACCTAGATGGATTCAAGAAGTCTCCCAAATGGCTGGTGGGATTCAGCGATGTAACTGCGATCCATGGTTTTTTCCAAAAACATGATCTACCCTCCTTACATGCTCCCATGCCGAGTACCTATGCCGCATCTACTGAGCTGGCCATGAAAGAACTCTTCCAAGTGATGGAAGGAAAATCGCCTTTATGGGAACTGGCCACTGATTCCCGTTCTATTCATGGAAAGGCAAAAGGCCGCCTCATTGGTGGAAATCTCTCTGTGATTTCAAGCATCCTATTCACGCCTTGTTTTGAAGTGAGGAGGGGCGATATATTGATCCTAGAAGACTTGGATGAGATGATCTATCACGTGGATCGTATGATGCTACAGCTCTCCCGCTCCGGAATTCTCAAACAACTCGGAGGCCTTATCCTTGGCGGATTCTCTGACATGCGTGACAATACCAAGGCCCATGGATTCAGCGTGGACAATCCTTATGGTATGAGCGCTGAGGAGATCATCCTGTCCTACGCTAAAGAACTGGGGGTTCCGGTGATGGTGAATGCCCCTATTGGGCATATTGCTGATAATAGGCCCATGATCTTAGGGTCACAGGCAGAATTGGAGGTGCTTTCTAACCGCTCAATATTGACCTGTCTTTAGAAGACCTGGCATCATCATCCTGCTTCCTTAGAAGCGATATCCCATGGATATATCGAAGTTGAAATTCACACTGGGATAATCATCATAAGTATCTCGATTATTATATTTCAACTGATTGAGATAATTAAGTCCTAGGCCCATATCCACTCCGAAAAAAATATTCTTTTGAATGGTCACATTCAGTGAATTCACGAGCATGAACCCGAATTGACTCACGGTGGTCTCCGTATAATATGGGTCTCCGCAAGGATTCAATTCAAACAAATAGTGCTGGTCTTCTTTAGTTGCATGGGTGAATATCAGTGCCGGTCCCAATGAATATGTTACTGGCGCGTCATGCCCATTGGTGTAGAATTTTGCTGAAATAGCCCCTTGGAATGAGTTATTCACCAGTCCCACTCTCACTGGAACCTTGATGCTGACAAAGTCATTCAAGATGTGTTCATAACTGAGCCCCACCATTACATCTCCTACTTGCTCTGATGCATATCCGCTGAAGGGAATTATTGAGATAATATTCTTCCCATAGCCGCTGCCATCATTATTGCCTTCTTGTGCTTGCGCCCCAAAAGAAGCAAGTAAAAGTGCCGCGCTGATCAATGTTCTCTTCCTCATGATTACTATTTCAGATTTAAAAATTCGTTTGTTCTAAGAACATCAACTATTTAACCAATTTCAATGCCAATCTTCTACCTCAAATATATGAGCCTGGGCCTTCCTGCTCTAGATCGCTATGATCAGAAGGAGTGTAGTAAGAGTTATCACTCCAAGAATAGCTCCAATGACGCCTTTCTTCCCTGATTTAGATTCACTGTATTCATACGAAGCTAGGCTATACGCCAACCTCATTTCCAAGATTGTGGAATCTGAAGGGCTAACGTTCCTGAAGTTCATATATTTTGCTGGCCAACCTTTCGCTGTCACTGTGGACAAGCCCCCTTTCGTGACTGTCTCGAATCTGGCTTCTACCAAGACATCTGAATCGCTTGACTTCAAGGCTTCATAAACAGCCCTGTTCTTCAGGTCATCCATCTCTTTCTTTCTTCCTACAGCAACTCCAGTCACTTTCGTTTCAGCTACTTTCAGGTCTGCAAGAAGAGGGTGCTGAATAACTCCAACATCTATGATGTCCATTTTCTTAACGGATGCCGTGTGCAGAGAAGCACAGGAGCTTAATAAAATGATTGCGCTTGATAGGGTCAGCAAAGTCTTCATGTGCGAGTTTTTAAGGCGATTCCAAAGCTAGTTGATAATCCGATCCGACCTTATAGGTCAGATAGATGAAACTCTTAAGAATCAGCAGTTTCCCTGACCTTACTCTGAGCTCTTCTTATTGATGAAAATAGGAATCTGTGCTCCTATGGAGATGCTCTGTTCATTGAACACGATCTTCTGTGAAGCCCTGTTAGGTGAACTATCCATGAAGATGATGTCTGACATGTTCAAGAATCCCGTTTGATGCTGATATTGGATGAAGAAGGTGTTCTTATATCGGATTTTCAATGCCAATTGTCCTGATGTCCCCCATCCTGCCAAGTGCACCCAATTCGCATATCTGACTCCATCAATGTGAGAATCAGTCCAAGGAAGCGCTGCTCCCAATGAAAGTCCCAGCATGAGATCAGCATGAAGGGTCTGTTTCTTATTGCTCCATAACTCAGCGTGTCGCTCAATGGCAAACCGCAGGAAATTAAGCCCATTCGTATGTTCCAATTGGATGAAATCAGGCTTCAGGTCGAAGTCTGCCTGATCATAGTTTCCCGCTTGTTCCTCGGAGAATGTATCGCTCACAGTTCCATCCAATGTGACGCGTTGGAACTCATTGACCCTATACTTCATGTGATCCCAGCCTCCTGATATAGAGGTCTTCTCATTTAAGAAATACCCTAACCTGAAATCGAATTGCGGAATGGTCAGTTTCAAGGGATTCAAATAGACATCAGCCTCGAAAGACTTAGGGATATCATGTGCCCTCACGTCATACATGGTGAAGTCGAAATCCTCTCCTTTGAATTGTATATCAGAGTCTTGATAATGGGCTCGGTTATATCCCCAGGTCATATAGAATGAATGGGCTCTGCTTCTCTGTCCAGCCTCAGACTGGGCTATTGTCTCCGTTCCTATTGATAAGAAAATAAGGGCTGTGGCGATATGCCTGATCCTTATCATCCTTCCTTATTCGCTAATTGCCCGCAGGCTGCGTCAATGTCCTGGCCTCTACTTCTGCGCACCCTAGCTATGACACCGTTATCTTCCAAGTATCCTGCAAAGGCATCTACGCGCACTTGGTCGGCTTTCTTGAAAGGCGTTCCTTCCACGTCATTATACTCTATGATGTTCACCTTGCTCGGCACTTTACGGCAGAAGGTCAGTAGATTCTTCGCATCCTCTATGGAGTCATTGAAATCCTTGAAGATGATGTACTCAAAGGTGACCGCTTGCTGAGTCTTGGAATAGTAATAGATCAATGCCTCGGCCAATATCTCTAAGCTATTGCTCTCATTGATGGCCATGATGCTATCCCGCTTCTTATCATCAGCGGCATGGAGGCTCAGTGCGAGTTTCACGCGGGATCCATCATCTCCGAGCTGGCGAATCTGCTTCGCGATACCTGCGGTGGAAATGGTGATACGCTTTGCGGCCATGTGCAAGCCTTCTTCTTGGGTGATCTTGGCCACCGATTCCAAGGTGTTCTTATAGTTCAATAGCGGCTCTCCCATGCCCATATAGACGATGTTCGTGAGGCCTTTTCCATATTCAGCCTTAGCTTCTTCATTGATGACCACCACTTGATCATAGATCTCGCTGTAAGTCAGATTACGCATGCGCTTCAGCTTCCCTGTAGCGCAGAATTCACATGCTAAGCTGCAACCCACTTGGGTAGAAATACAGGCAGTCAGTCTTTTCTCGGTAGGGATAAGTACCCCTTCGACCATATTCCCATCAGAGAGTTTGAAGGCATATTTGATGGTGCCATCATTGCTTTTCTGACGTGTGTGAATTGATAGTTCATGTATGATAAAATGTTCTACCAAGATGGCGCGTAGCTCCTTGGACAGATTGCTCATGCTTTCGAAGTCATGTGCTGATTTCTGCCAGAGCCATTGATAGACTTGGTCTGCGCGGTACTTGTGCTGGCCGATGGAAAGGAAATACTCTCTCAGTTCCTCTGCGGTGAGGCTGCGTATGTCTTTCTTGCCGACCATTGTCAGGACATGATAAGTATTAGATGATTAACATCGCGTCCCCATAGGATAGGAAGCGATATCCTTCTTTGATTGCTACTTTATATGCATTCATGATGTGGTCATATCCTCCGAAAGCAGATACCATCATAAGCAGCGTGCTCTCTGGCATATGGAAGTTAGTGATCATGCTGTCAGCGATAGAGAATTCGTATGGCGGGTAGATGAATTTATTAGTCCATCCTTCATAAGGCTTCAAGCGCTTATCCGTGCTCACTGAAGATTCTATGGTACGCATGGCTGTAGTTCCTACTGCACATATCCTGCGCTTCTCATCTTTTGCTTTGCTGACCATATCAGCAGCTTCTGCTGGGATGATGATCTGCTCAGAATCCATCTTATGCTTGGTGATGTCTTCAACCTCTACGGGTCTGAATGTTCCAAGGCCAACGTGCAGTGTGACCTCTGCGAAATTCACTCCCTTGATCTCCAAGCGCTTCAGGAGCGCTTTGCTGAAGTGCAGGCCAGCAGTTGGCGCTGCGACTGCTCCTTCAACCTTAGAGTAAATGGTCTGATATCGCTCCTTGTCTGATTCCTCAGCTTCTCTTCCAATGTAGCGTGGAATAGGCATTTCTCCATAGCTGAATAGCTTAGCTTTGAACTCTTCATATGTCCCGTCAAATAGAAACCTAAGCGTTCGTCCGCGTGATGTGGTATTATCAATGACCTCGGCCACCAACTCATTATCCTCTTCACCGAAGTAAAGCTTATTGCCTATGCGGATCTTACGCGCTGGGTCAACCAATACATCCCAAAGCAAGCTTTCACGGTTCAATTCCCTGAGCAAGAATACCTCGATCTTAGCTCCAGTCTTTTCCTTGTTCCCATACATACGCGCTGGGAAGACCTTGGTGTTGTTTACGATTAATACATCGTCCTCCTTGAAATAATCCAAGACGTCCTTAAACATCTTATGCTCTATGCTGCCATCAGCCTTGTTCAAGACCATGAGCCTGGATTCATCCCTGTTCTCCACTGGATAAGAAGCGATAGCGGTCTTAGGAAGCTTGTATTTAAACTGGGATAACTTCATGTATACTGTTTATAAGGTGATTATTGAGCGGGCGCGAATTTACGCTTATCAATGACTATTATCAAATCGGCCTTGTAAGTGTGTTTCCAAGCTCCTCGATGCTCAGCGCATTCTCTACCCGATATGGCCCACTGGCCGTTCTTCTCAATGCGCTTAAATATGCCCCTGAACCTGCGGCATTACCTATGTCATGCGCTAGGGAACGTATGTAAGTACCCTTGCTGCAACGCACTTTGAAATCCACCTCTGGAAGGCGGAAAGCCGTCCATTCGAAGGAAATTACTTCGACCAATGCCTCTCTCACTTTGAACTCTTTACCTGCACGGGCCATATCATAGGCTCTTTTTCCATCAATCTGCTTAGCCGAATAGATCGGAGGGCGTTGCATGATTTCCCCTATGAATGTTGTTTTGACTTCTTGCAATAATGCTTCGTTGATATGATCTACAGGGAATTCTGCGTCTATCTCGGTCTCCATATCATAGGAAGGTCGGCTTGCCCCGAAGGTGAACGTGCCTGTGTATTCCTTCTCCTGATCCATATACTCTGTGATGGTCTTGGTGGCCTTGCCAGCGCATAGGATCAAGAGCCCTGTTGCTAAGGGGTCAAGTGTTCCCGCATGTCCCACCTTGAATCGTTTGACCTTATTCCAACGGGATAGCATTCCACGCACTTTAGCGACCACGTTGAAAGATGTCCAATCAAGGGGTTTATCAATGAGCAATACGACTCCTGCTGCATGATCGGCTTCAGGCAGCAGTGATAATTCAGCTTGGCTAAAGATCATGTCAGGCTCCAGATGATTACGATGATCCCCGCAAGGAAGCAGTAAAGACTGAACCAGCTGAGCTTGCTCTTCTTAACCAAGGCGATCATCCAAGTACATGCGGCCAATCCCGTGATGAAGGCGGCAATGAATCCTGCTCCCAGTGGCATCAGCTCCAGACTATCCCCACTGAATTCCCCATCCATGAGGTCTTTGGCCATCTTTCCAAGGATCAATGGGACCACCATAAGGAAAGAGAAACGTGCTGCCCGCTCCCTATCTATTCCAAGCATCACGCTGGTAGAGATGGTAGCTCCACTGCGGGAAATTCCTGGAAGGATAGCGATGGCCTGAGATATGCCGATGATCAAGGCTTCTTTTAAGCCAACTTTCTTATCTGTGTTCTTGGCTCTATCAGCTAGAAAGAGTAAAGCTCCGGTGACAAGTAACATGGAACCTACAAGGAGGATATTCCCCTCGAACAAGGCGTCAATCTGGTCTTCGAAAAAGAGGCCTATGAACGCTGCTGGGATCATAGAAACTATGATCTTAAGGCTGAACATCATCTCCTCATTCATCTTGAAGGAAAGGAGACCGGTAAGGATCTGGGTGATGTCTTTTCTGAACACGACTATGGTGCTCAATGCGGTCGCGGCATGCAAAGTGACGGTCATCAATAAGCCTTCTTCTTGTTGGTCCCCGAAGATGGCTTTGGCAATCTCCAGGTGTCCACTGCTGCTTACTGGAAGGAATTCGGTCAGGCCTTGGATGATTCCAAGGATAATAGCTTCAAGGATGCCCATAGAGAATCAGGCCTTAGGTTTTTTCAGGATAGCGAAGACGATGAAGATATATCCCGCCATTACTGTGAGCGGTGCTATTGTAATCCTGCGCGGACTGAAGATCTCACGGCTGAATACATTGGGATCATCACTTCCTCCTCCCATCATCAGCACGAATCCGATAAGGACAATCACACAGCCGATGATCATCAGTATGTAATTCTGTTTGTCCAAAGAGAAAATGGGTCTGTTATTATCTTCCATGTCTTTCAATATAGGTCGTCAAGCTTCATGCGAATGTACCTGTTCACCGCGAAGAAGGTAGAGATGAATGCGATAAAAATGCCCAAGAGCACTGTCAATCCAAAGAGTTTAGCGAAAATCACTATGTCCTGGAATTGCAGGAATTCAGGGATCTCATGTCGTAATAAGTACAATACTCCTACCAACATCCCCATAGCAATCAGGCCCGCAAGGACGCCTTGAAGAATCCCTTGCCAGAGGAAAGGGCGTTGTATAAAGTTCCTGTTCGCGCCTACCAGTTGCATACTGCGTATGATGAAGCGCTTAGAATACATGGCCAGTCTGATGGTGTTATTAATCAAGGCGATAGCGATGAGTAAGAGCAGGATGCTGAATGCGCCCAGCACCATGCTGATCTTCTTCATGTTCTCATTGACCTTGGCGATGAGATCAGGGCTGTAGGCCACTTCCTTCACATTGCTGTTGGCTTCCAATTTCTGGACAATCCACTCTATGCTATCTGTATGGGTATAGGCCGCTTCCAGCTTCAAGTCGATGGTGGCCGGAATAGGATTCACGCCATCCAAGAAACCGATGAAATCCTCTCCGAGCTCTTCTTGTAATTCTGAAGCAGCCTCTTCTTTGGTCTTCAATAAGGCTGACTTGGTATAGGCTGATGCGTCAATGCTCTTCTTGAGTTTGGCGACATCCACGTCCTTGGCATCATCTTTCAAATAGATTTGAAAGCGGATGTTCTCACGCACATGGTCGGAGAGTTTCTGGGCATTGAGCATAATCAGGCCAAGGCTTCCGAGCATGAATAGCACCAATGCGATACCTATCACGGTGGTCACATAGGATCCGCGCATCCTGCGCCTTGCTATCTTGTCTTTTCCTCTTGCCATTTGCTACGTCTGCGAAAGTAAACATTTCACTACCTGAAGAATGGGGAGGGGGGTTAAGGCTTGTTAACGAGGTTGCGGTGAAAATGTCTTATTCGCTTTTTGAATAGATCCCCAAGGCCCATTCCTCCTTCCCTCGCATTACTCTCTTTTCTTCCGGGCTCTTATCTCCATAGCCCATCAGGTGCAAGAGGCCATGGGCCATGACCCGGTGTAATTCTGTCTCCCACACCACTTGATTCTCTATGGCATTCTCCTTCACTCGATCCAGTGAGATATAGAGTTCTCCTTTCAATACGGGCGGTCTGGAGCTGTCAAAGGTGATGATGTCTGTATAGAAATCATGCTTCAGATGTTTCTTGTTCATCTCTAACAAGTGCTCATCAGAGCAGAAGTTTAATGCGATACGGGAAAGCATGAAGGCCTCGGCCTCGGCCATTTTCTCATACCAGCTAGAGATACGGGATGGGTCAAGTTCAATGGGTTCTATATCCAGAAAATGGATATGAACGGAAGAAACAGACATCAGTGAATCAGCTCGGCTGGAACGACATGCTTGAACTTGATCTCTACGCGAGAACCCGTCTCATCAAAAATGACCTCATCAGCGAGATGGCGCATAAGAAATACCCCTCTTCCGTTGGGCATCTCTATGTTCTCAGGTGCAGTAGGGTCAGGAAGATTCGTGTAATCGAATCCTGGGCCTTCATCCTCTATTATGAAGGTGAGCTCATTAGGGCTGGGAATGAAGGTGAAATGCACCGTCTTGGACGGGTTCCTTCTATTACCATGTGAAATAGCATTATTCACTGCTTCAGTGAGGGAGATGAGTATGTTGCCATAGTTCTCTTCTCCTACACGGAATTCATCACAGATATCATCCACCATACGTTCTACGATGTTGATGCTCTCTATCTGAGAGGGAAATGCTAGCTTTCTTTCTTCGAAGACCAGGGCCATATTCAGTTCTTTACGGGTGCATCGAAATTAAGGAAATATTCATTGACCTTATTGCGATAATAAGGCTTCAATGAAGGGGACACTGTTCGTAACAGCTCTACCTCGCGTGCTTTGGCCTTTTGATACTCGAAGAAGTTCTCAGGCGAACTCAGTTCATAGGTCTGGGCTTCGTTGGATCTGCGCTTATTATCCTGTTCTCTTTCTCGTTCAGCCTTCTCGCTTTCCAAGAGTCTGGTCAATATATCCTGCTGACGGTCCAAGGTTCGCTTGGTTATCTGCATGTTCACCAGGTCCTTCTCATTCTCCTCCATCTCCTTGGCTATCTCCTTCAACTGGTTCCCATTTCCGCTTCCGTCCTTATTGAGCTCTTGGGACAGCCTTTCTAATTCTCTTCTGATAGCGCCTTGCTCAGCCGCTGTGCGGGCCAGCTCCTCACTCATCCCGAACCTCCCCGGTCCTGCTTTACCGCCAGGTTGCATGCCCTTTTGCAATTGCTCCAATCGATCTGAAAGGGCTTTTTGCATCTTGCCCATATCGCCCATCTTGGGTTTTCCTCCACTCTTTCCTTGGCCTTTCCCTCCTGGTTTCTCACAGTTTCCTGATCCAGGCATGGCGTTGGCCATCTGCTGCATCATCTGTTGCAATGCTTCATCCAAGAGCAAGGCAAGGTTGTTCAAAGAAGTCATCACCAATTGCTGTTTCACTGTAGCTTCAGGTGTGCTGCGCTCTGCGAGGTCGGCTATGGATCCATCCATGTTCGCATTGATGGAATTAATCTCCTTATTCACGATGGGTTGGATCTGGATCACCCTTTTGCTCAAGGCTCTCAGTGAATCTTTGATGATCTCAGCATCATCTTTTAATTTACGCTGGGTCTTAGCATGATCCAAATACTTAGGGTCACTGGAGTCCAAGATTTTCAATGCCTCCATCACTTCTTCTTGGTCAAAGGAAAGCTCGATGACATTCTCAAGCAATGCGCGCAAGGCATCCAAGTCTTCCTCTTGGGCTTCGCCACCACCGCCACCGGCCATAGCGTCCATCATCTGGGACATCTGCTGCATCTTCTCGGAGGCTTTTTTCTGGCTCTCGCCAGCTTTGCCTTTCTGGCCTTTGGAAAGTGACTCGCTGCTCTTCTTCATCTCCTCTTCCACTTGCTCTTCCAAGCCCATCATGTCCATGTCATTCTTCTCTTCCAGCTCCTCATTCAGCTTCTCTAGCTCATCCAATTCCTTCTGTAGCTCCTCGAATTCCTTGTTTAATTCATCCTGCTCTTTCTTAATCTCCTCGGCAGATTTTTCCTTGTTCTCGCTGTCCTCGGCTAATTCATCTTGCTTCTTCTGGATCTCATCCAGCTTCTCTTTGACCTCCTCTGCCTTCTGCTCGAATTCCATCTGCTTGAATAATTCCAAGTTACGGTCCAGCTCTGCTTCTATGTCTTCCTGGCTGAGTTGCATCTTCTCCAGTTGCTCACGCAGCTTATCCTGATCCATCTGTTCCATGAGCTTCTGCATCTCACGGTACATGTCCTTCATCTCTTCATTGAGCACGCTATTGAACAGTTCTTGCAGCTGTTTCTGCTTGTCCATGAGTTTCTCATCCATCGTCTCATAGCGCTCTTCCTGCTGCATGCGCTCATCATTCTGCTCTTGGATGCTCTGGACTTGCTGCTCCAGCTTTTTCTGCTTTTCCATGAGCTTTTCCAGCTTCTTCTTGTCCTGCCAGTCCAGCTCTTTCTTGTCCATCAACTCGCGTTGGAGTTTCTCCACTTCTTTCTGGAGTTCCTTGGCGTCCTTGATGCTCTTCTCCATGTCCTTCTTGATGTCCGCGCTGGACTGATCCTGCTCTTGCTTGAGCTCTTCTAGGGTTGGAGCTTCATAGATTTTCTTCTTGCTGCGGGCTGACTTGGCGCCATGTACCCCATCATTATCCCAGACCTCGAAGTAATATTCTACCTCATCGCCCGCTTTGATATTCAATGCATCCAAACTCCAAGCATGATAGAACCCCTGCGCTGTGGCCTTGGCATCCAAGGAGAGTATTTTCATCTGCGGACCTGTATCAGCGAGGCTGTCTGTCCTTTCGCTGAGCAGTCTATAGTGGAATCCTAATTTGCTGAAGCCATGGTCATCTCTGATCTCCCCACGGAAGTAGAGGTTGCGGTCATTGGTGCTATCCGCTTGTTCTTCTACTTGGATCTCAGGATAGAGATCTGGAATTACATTGATGCTGTACGTGATGCTGTCAGGAGCCACCATATACCTATTCCGCGTGCTGATGGTGTATTTCCCGCTGCTCATCAGGCGTTGAGTGAAGCTGAAGAGTTCTTTATCCTCATTCTTGCTGGTGTAGCTGCTGTCTCCCATGCTGATGTGCAGGGATTGGGTATTCTCCGTGTCGAACTGCCATCTAACTTGGGTGCCCACAGGAACGCTCAGGTCTCCTGTATTGCGCAGCACCTCATCCTTAATCCCTGTGTAGGCGGGATAATCCAAACTGACTTGGAAGCCGCGTAGGGCGGGCTTAGGAAGGACTTTGATGGTAAAGGTCTTTGAGCGAAAACCATCTGCTTCCATGCTGAATGTGAGGTCTTCTTGTATGTTCTTCAGCTGATAATTAAAGTGCAGGGCATCCTGTTTATCCATGCGGAAACGATTTCCTTGCACGTCTATCTGCACATGAGGCGGGAAGGCGGCTCCTGTCAATTCTATCTGAAGCATCAGATCCGTTCCTGATGCGATGCTCTCTTCGCTGTTCAAAAGGTGGAATTGGAAAGGTGCTTCAGGGACGAATTCCTCATTGAACCGCACCAGTCTTTTCGTGCTGTCCTTAATGATGCTGGGCGCTGCAAAAAGGATGATGAGTAAGATGGCCAAGGGTGGCAATGCATACTTCAAGTACTTCCTGTTCTCTCCCAGGTCTATGGCATTATTGAAAGGAACAGGGCTTAATTCCCCTGCTTTCTGGTCAATACTGGCGCTGATAAGTTCTTGGCTGGCTCCTCCGCTGAAGCTGCTCTGCTTGAGTTGTAGGGTGTTTAATAATTTGTCTTGAACCTCAGTGAAATGCTTGCCTATGATCTGCGAAGCCTGCTCATAGCTGATCACTTTCCCCAGGTGATAAAGCTTCACCAATGGCGTAATGATAAATCTCGCGATGATGTAAATACTGCCCAACAGGAAAGAGAAGAACAGCACCTTACGCACGCCCATCCCGAAGTTTCCGAAGTATTCAAGCAAGGAGATGGTCAAGAAGAACAGCCCGATGAGGGCCACGGTATAGAGCAGCCCGCGCAGTACTAAGTTCTTATAGTACTTGCGGATGAAGCTATCTAGTTTCTCTATGAGTAAGTCGTATCCTGAGGCCATGTGGCTGTGTTATGCCCTTGTATAACGTACAAAGTTCTGAAAAACGAGCTGCAAGAACCGTGCAGTTCTGCAATTTAGGAACAATCAAGAGGTAATGAAAGTGAGATGAGGGTGTGAGGGGTTATTTATTTGAGGCTTGAAGATTTGAAGTTGAATTCAAGTTCTGGACCAGAATCTGATCTCCAACTTCAATTGGATGAGGTTCAAACCCCTTCCGGTCTGTATTCCATTATCATCACCAGCTGTGATGGGTGGGTATTTAGTGAGAAGGTGGTGCTGGAATGAGGGCGTGAAATGTAAGCGCGGGAAGCTTCGCGCCTTCACGGGGGGAATTAGATCCCCTCCACCTCAAAGATCCTCTTCAAAAGCACCCTCGCTAGATTCTCATAACTCTCTATACTCCATCCCGCAACGTGGGGGCTGAAAAGGGTCTTGTCTGATTTCAAAAGCGTCTGTAATGCTGGGTTCTTTTCAGGGCGCAGGTTCAGGCTGTGGTCTTCTTCTTCCAAGACATCCATGCAGGCTCCTAGGATTTTTCCTTTTTCTATTCCATAAGCGATGGCTTCTGTGGAGGCTACGGGTCCGCGGGAAGCGTTGACGAGATAGAAAGGACTTGCCATGAGTTCTATGAATTCCTTGGACAGGTAATGATGGGTCTCTTCTGTTAATGGAACATGGAAAGAAATGACATCACAGTGGGCTTGAATTTGCTCCAAGCTTGCTGGCTTTACGCCCTCCATCTTTACAGGTGCATAAGGATCATACGCCCTGATATCCGTCCCAAATCCCTTGAGTTTTTTGGCCAATGACTTTCCTGTATGCCCGAACCCAATGATGCCCAGTTTCCTGTGTCCGAGTTCTATTCCGCGATGAGATTCTCGGTCCCAGTTTCCTTCACGCACTGCCTTATCTCCGCTCTTGATTTTATTGAATAGTGCCAGCAACATTCCTATAACATGTTCTCCTACTGCATCAGCATTGCCGCCCACTGCGTTGAAAGCTTGGATTCCGCGAGAGGCGCAATAAGCTTCATCAATGTTCTCCATCCCCACTCCTGAGCGCGCAATCCATTTCAGATTCTTTGCCTTTTCCAGAAAGCCCTGATCCATTCTGATGCGGCTGCGCAGGACGATTCCTATGGCCTCGGGCAAGATTTTTACTATTTCACTTTCCTCCATTTCCCAGCACGGAATGCAATCAAATCCCTTTTCTTTCAAGGTCTTCATGACCAAGGGATGCACGGTATCCAAGAAAAGAACCTGTTTCTCTGACATGAGACGAAGCTACGCTTCGTTCTATTAACTTCATGCCGCCAATGAAGAAGATAGATGTCATCACCACCCAGAATGTGCGCATAGAATATGAGCTGGCTGGGATATGGGACCGCATACTGGCTTTCCTTATAGATCAGGCTGTGATAGGTGCTGGAATCTTCCTGATCAGTATACTCATGGGCCTCCTGAATATCGCTGCTGATTGGCTGTACATGAGCATACTCTTTCCGGTTTTCATCTTCTACACACCTGTAATGGAGTTCTTCAATAATGGGCAGAGCGTAGGTAAAATAGCGCTCAAACTGAAGGTCTTACAAGTAGACGGTAAGCATCCTGAACTGCTCGATATCATCATACGTTGGGTGTTCCGTTTCCTAGAAATATGGATGACCTTAGGTTCTGTGGCCATCATCCTCATCAGTTCAGGAGATCTGGCGCAGCGCCTTGGAGGACGCCTTTCTAATACCACCATCGTGCGTCTTCAACCTAGAAGGGGATTGGTCTTGAACCAATTATTAGAGATAGAGAAACGCGAACATTACAGTCCCCGTTTTCCGCAGGTGAGGCAGTTGAATGAGCAAGAGATGTTGACCTTGAAATCTTGTCTGGACCGTTACAACCGATATAAAAATGAAGCACATAAGGAGGCGCTTCTGGCAGCCGTGGATCGTGTGAAGCATTTTACTGGAATAGATCCTGAGGGAATGAAGCCCACGGATTTCCTGAAGACCTTGATCCAGGATTACGTGGTGTTAACTCGCTGAATCTTATTCGAAAATAATCTTGCTGCTATAGCTTGCTCCTTCCTTGGTCCGGACTAAGAGGAAGTATAATCCGCTCTGGATATTTCTTCTGTCTAATTGAATCTGTAAGCGGCCATTGGATTCCTCCGTTCTGACTATGTTCAAGTCAATTTCTTTCCCTAGGTCATTTATCAATTTCATGGAGGCTACTTGAGCTCCTGTAGGAAGAATGACTTGCAGGTTTTCGCCATGACTTGGATTAGGGAAGACGCTTATTCTTGACTCTGATATCTCTTCATTCAGATCAAGAACTCCGCCATTATTACTGGCATCAGGCGTGCTGCTTGAGAAGATGACGAAAGGTGTCATTCCGTCTGTAGCGCGGCCCCAAGAATGATCCACGGCCATGGCTGGGAAGATTACGTAGTCCATGCGTCTGAGTGCTCCTGCTTGGGGTGCGTATATGGCGAGTTCTTCTCCGCTGGCTGAGAGTTTGAAATTTGTATGAAGCACTCCTTCGCTTACATCATCATCAGCCCATACGAAGAGGAAATCATTGGGTCCAAGAAATTGATCTGGTAATTGCCATTTGTTCTTGCAATGCACATCATCACTCAGGAATTTATTGCCCAGATAAATAGAAGAAGGTCCTGGATTATAGAGCTCCAACCAATCTTCATAAATGCCCTGCTCATCAGCAATCACGTTCTGATTTGCGGGCATGATCTCATTGATAAAGAGCGGCCCATTGGCTTGATCATTCCACACGCGTTGAGGGTCACAAGGTGAGATGACTTCTATGCCATTCCTTGTGTCAATGAATTGATAAGAAAAGAAAGAGGATGCGCTGTTATGGTCATAGCTATAAAGTCCATTTCCCTGATTAAAAAGCACAGTCTCGAATAGCACAGCACCATTCTCGATCACTCTGAGTTTCACTTCATCCACTGGCCCTTCAAGCCAAGCGCTCAGACGGTGTTCTGTCAATGTGACTAAGCTATCTCTGGTCTCTTTGATCACTTGAGGAGCTGAAAAAGATTCCAGTTGTGATAAGGCAGAGGCTCTTCTGTTCTCTAGATATTCTCCGATTCCCATGGGGACATGATTGCCCCATCCTTCATCGATTGCGCTCAAGAAATCATCTTCAGTGAAGCCATAATCCATGGTCCTGAACTCATCCGCTAAAGCAAAAGGCGTGATGAGCGATTGCACTTCATAAGCATGTGCGACCAAGCCATCAGCATTGAAATACTCCTGGGTCATCTGATCAACGTAGGCGCTATATTGCTCTCGATATACTGGAATGCCCATCATACGTTCGAAGAGCGGACGTGAATCGAAGTTCCAAGTGTAGATATTCCGCGTTGACCAATCTACCCCGAACCAATCAATCCCGAAGGTGTTATCCGTGTCGTAGAAAAGGAAATCTATACGGCCTGAAGAAGGATTCTCGTACAGGTAATAATTATTTTTATTCACGATATATGCGTCCCAATGGCCGAGTAAGACCTCAGCTGCGGCCATCTTCAAATAGCGATCCACATTGAAGATGCGATGGATCTCACACTCGAAATCTGCATCAGACCAGTGATTCAATACATCCACGAAATGAACCAATTGAGAGTAGTCACTGCGCTGCTGATTAGTCTTCAGGTCATATACACGGTGGTCACCCGCCATGACTTGATAATCCTCTTCATCATATCCCAGGAATTGCAGATCCGCAGGCCAAAGGCATTTGTATAGGTTGCCTTCCTTGGGGCCATACCGCTTCTTTACCCATTCCTCATCTATGTGTTCTACATTCAAGTAAAGGCCCATGTAATTTCCATTGGCATAGAGCGCTACGTGACTCGTGCGACAGGTAGGAAGATCCATTTCCCTGAGCATGTCCCAAGACATCTTCGCTCGCAAAATGGAGGGGTCATTATGCTCACCATTCAGGTTCATCTTCTCCAGTCCTTCATACACACCGCCTGAGGTGAATGCATTGAAAGAGACCTTGAAACTCTTCTTGGCTGATTGCAAGGACGTATTCCCTCTCAGTCTGAATCCAACGTTTTCAATCGTATCAGTCTGCAAGGAACTGGTGTACACGAATGTGGCATCGAACTCGTGATTGCTCGCATACTCAATGTCCGTATACATGAGCAGAAGGCTGTCCTGCGGTAGGAAGATGTCAATGCGCGCGACCTCCTCTTGCAAGAAGAGGGGCCCCCAAGCTGGCTGGGTTTCTTGAGCTGTAATTAGCAGGCTTAATAAAAGTCCGATAATCAATAAAAGAAGTCGCATCATACAAAAGTAGACAAAGCGTATCCTTGTGCTATGGAGAAATTAGACGAAGGACTGCTTGAAAAGCTCCGCGCTTGGTGTTCTAGCCAAGAGCGATGTGCTTCAGAATTGAGGCGTAAGTTGAAGCGTTATGGCGCAGACCCGGAGCAAGTCTCCCGTTATCAGCAGCTCTTAGTAGATGAGAAATACATAGACGAACGCAAGTTCGCTGAGGCTTTCGTGCAAGGTAAGAGCCGCATAAAACATTGGGGTCCTATGAAGATTCGCTCTGGATTACGCATGAAAGGCATTCCGTCCAATATGATAGACGAATTGCTAAAAGACCTGGATACAGAGGAGATGGCAGAGACCATAGATCAACTGCTCGTTAGGAAATGGCCCACCATACGCGCTAAAGATGCCTATGATAAGAAGCAGAAGGCCATCCGTTTCTTGGCCGCCAAAGGTTATAAGGTCTCTATGGCCTACACAGCTTTAGAGCGCCTGGAAAAGTCCTTGGAAGACTAGGTCTATTTGTACATTTGCGCCCATGATCACGAACGAAACGGTGAATGAGTTGGCTGAAAGGCTCGCGGCCCTGAAAGGATATTTGGATATCGATGGGAAGATGGAGATGATCCGTGAAGAGGAGAAACACACCATGGACCCTAATTTCTGGAATGACTCTACCGCTGCAGAAGCTGTAATGAAAAAGATCCGTGGGATTAAGGTCTGGACAGACTCTTACCATGCTTGCGTGACCGCCATGGAGGACCTCTCAGTGATGCAAGAGTTCAGAAAAGAAGGGGTGATAGAGCAAGAGGAATTCGAGAAGCATTATAACAAGGCCTTCGAGTTGGTAGATGATCTGGAGTTCAAGAACATGCTCAGTGCTGAAGAGGATTCCTTGAATGCAGTGATGCAGATCACCTCGGGAGCTGGAGGTACGGAAAGTTGTGATTGGGCCAGTATGCTCATGCGTATGTACATCATGTGGGGTGAGAAGAATGGCTATAAGGTCAAGGAGCTGGACATGCAGGAAGGCGATGTGGCGGGTATCAAAACGGTGACCTTGGAATTCGAGGGTGAGTTCTCTTACGGTTATCTGAAGGGAGAGAATGGTGTGCATCGCTTGGTACGTATCTCGCCTTTTGATAGCAATGCGCGCAGGCATACTTCCTTCGTTTCAGTCTACGTCTATCCATTGGTAGATGATACCATTGAGATACAGATCAATCCGGCAGATTTCTCTTTCGAGACCATGCGTGCATCAGGAGCGGGAGGACAGAACGTGAACAAGGTAGAGACCGCGGTGCGTCTGCGTCACTTCCCCTCAGGGATCATTATTGAGAATAGGGAGTCTAGGAGCCAGTTGGAGAATAAGAACAAGGCTATGCAACTCTTGAAATCCCAGCTGTATGAGATAGAGATTGCTAAGAAGAATGAAGCACGTGCAGAGGTGGAAGCCAGCAAGAAAAAGATAGAATGGGGCTCACAGATACGCTCTTATGTATTGCAGCCTTATAAGCTGATCAAGGATAACCGTACCCAACATGAGACTTTCAATGTAGATGCTGCATTGAACGGAGATATCACCGGTTTCTTGAAAGCATTCCTGATGATGGAAGGAGACTCAATAGCGAAGTAATGCTGATCCAGATCTACCATAATCCCCGCTGCAGCACCAGCCGTAAGGCGCTGGCTATCATTCAAGATGAAGGGCATACCGCCCAGGAGGTCCGCTATCTGGATGATCCGCCAAGCGTAGCTGAATTCAAGCTCTTGTTGTCCAAGTTGAATGTGGGCCCGCAGGATGTATTGAGAAAGAGAGAGACCTTGTATAAGGAGAAATTCAAGGACAAGAACTTCACGGAAGATGAATGGATAGACATCATGTTGGAGAACCCGAAGTTGATAGAAAGACCCATCGTAATCCGAGGTAATAAGGCCGTGATCGGAAGACCTATTGAAAAAGTCTTGGAGCTGATCTCTTAAGCTCTATTTGACCATGTCCTTCAGCTTGAAGACCATTTTCTTAAGCCCCGTTTCTTCTCCTTCTGTCAGCCAGATGATGACATTATGAGATAGCAAGGAACGCAGTGTCCAGAATTCCCTGAAGAACATCCCATTGCGCTCATCTTTACCGACCTTCTGAAAAAGTGAGAAATTCCTTAGGGGTGTTGCTATTTTCTTGTAGTCCTTCCTGTTGGTTTGAACGAAGCGCTCAACAAGGCGAGTGCTCCTCATCCATGTGTCATGCATAAGTACATATCCCCCCTCTTCCAATAAAAGGTCAGCGTAATAGAAGTCGACAAGGATGCCATCGAATTTATGGTCTCCGTCCACGAAAATGAACTGGAATTTTTGCCCTTCTTTATGGAGAGCGGGCAATACATTATGAGAAAAATCAGGGTGAAAAGTCAGCTTCTCTCTAAGACCCAACTTCTCTAAATTCTTAAGCCCCATGCCTGAATAATTCTCTTGGAATGGGTCACAGGCAATGTGCTTCTTTTCTGTCGCGGCCATGATGTGGGAAGCTGAACGCGCAAATGCAAAACCCGTTTCTAGCGTTCTCTCTATTCCTTTCTCTTTGATGAAATCATAGATAAAGCGAGCCTCTGTCACCTTTACTGCCGAGGCAGTGTCCCATTCTGGAATTTCCAGAACTTTGTTTATATCATCAGGTGTCATATTCATATTCTGTCTAAGAGGGCGGCAAAAGTAGTAAACCCTTATTCATCTGATTGGAGGACATCTCACATCATTTACTCCAGTACATGAAGTTTTTTCTCTATGATTCTGAATGTTCGAGTACAGGAATCCGTCTCCACGCCTTCGCTGTTCGAGGCGACTAACAATGTCCTCTTTCCAATATGCTTCTGAAGGGCTTTAGCATACCATTCCATGGCCTGCTTATCCAGATTCATGGTGCCTTCATCCATGATGACTATGGATGAACGGGTGCTCAGTGCAAGTCCGACCTTCAGTCGCTGTGTCATCCCGGAAGAATAGCTGGAAATAGGTCTGTCTGTCGGTAGATCTATCATGCCCAACAGGCTTTGCTCATCCATGCCTTCTTGATATTCCCTCAAGCTGAAATGAAAACGGATCTGCTGTTCCAGATTCAAATCCCGATAGATGTCCAAGTAAGGCGCTACCATGCTTACTTCCTTGTAATATCTCTCTGCTTCTACTCCTGTATGCTCGAGGTTGCCCTTGCTGGCGCTGAGGAATCCTGCGATGATTTTCATCAGGGTTGATTTTCCTGATCCATTGGCTCCTGTGATGGCTGTGTGCGAACCTGAACGAAGGTCCAGGTTAATGTCTTTCAGGATCCATTCTTTCCCGTAGCGCTTTCCGATGCCTTCCAGGGACAGGTCCATAGCTGATCAGTTCAAGCCTCTGATGACCCCGTTCTCTGAGGAATGGATGAAGTCTATGATCTCTTTCTTCTCTATGCTTTCCTTGACCTGGGACTGGGCCTGTTCAAGCCCATGCCCGATGTTCTTTCCATGCACGAAGATGAGGCGATATAGCTCTTCTATATCCTGAATGGTCTCTTGGGGGAATCCTCTGCGCTCAAGACCTATCCTATTCACTCCGATGTACGAAAGTGGTTCTCTGGCGGCCCTAACGAATGGAGGAACGTTCTTTCTCACCAAGGAGGCTCCAGCGATAAAGCTATGCTTCCCGATGCGTATAAACTGCTGGACAGCCACCATGCCTTCAAGGATCGCATAATCCTCTAACACTACGTGACCCGCAAGATTAACGGCATTAGCAAGGATACAATGATTCCCCACGAATGTATCATGAGCTACGTGGGCATATGCCATAATCAAGCAATTCTTCCCAACAACTGTTCGCTGTCTATCCACTGTTCCGCGGTTCACTGTCACACATTCCCTTATGGTAGTGTCATCTCCTATCTCGGCTGTGGTCTTCTCTCCATCGAACTTCAAGTCCTGTGGAATGCCGCTGATCACAGCGCCTGGAAATATTTTACAGCGCGCTCCTATCCTCGCTCCTTCCATCAAAGTCGCATGCGGTCCTATCCATGTGTCATCCCCTATGACCACATCTGACGCAACATAGGCAAAGGGGTCTATCTGGACGCCTTTACCGATTTTGGCCTCTGGATGCACATAGGCTTGCTCGCTGATCTTGCTCATTTTCCCTCTTGTTTCACTACTTGGGCAATCATCTCAGATTCGCTGACCACTTTTCCATTCACATAGGCCTTTCCTTGCATATGGACGATTCCTCTACGTATAGGAGACAATAGCTCCAAATCGAATATAATCGTGTCTCCTGGAATGACCTTTTGCTTGAATTTTACCTTGTCAATCTTTAAGAAATAGGTAGAATAATTTTCTGGATCAGGTTTATCATGTAAGGCGAATATACCTCCAACTTGGGCCATGGCCTCCACCTGAAGTACGCCTGGCATAACTGGGTCGCCTGGGAAATGTCCTTGGAAAAAAGGCTCATTCATAGTCACATTCTTCACTCCGGTGATCCTGGTCTCAGAGACTGCGATTACCTTGTCAACTAGGAGGAAGGGATACCTGTGAGGCAGCATTTTCTCAATAGCATTAATGTTATAGACCGGCTCTTGGGTCAGGTCGAACTTAGGTGCTTTTTCTCTGGCCTTGATGGCCTCTCTGACCATCCTCCCGAAGGCTACATTCGAACGATGTCCCGGGCGGGCCGCTAAGAAATGTCCTTTCAATGGGCGCCCCACCAAAGCCAAGTCACCGATTATATCGAGCAATTTATGCCTAGCTGGCTCATTCTCGAATTTCAGTTTCACGGTGTTCAGTACACCTATTCCTTCGACCTTTAGTTCATTGACCAGATTCTCACGGCCAATCTTCTTCAATGTATTCCGGATTTCCTCATCAGAATACTCACGCTCCATGAGTACGATGGCATTATCCAAATCTCCTCCTTTGATCAATCCTTTCTCTGCCAAGTACCCCAATTCCTTCATGAAAACAAAGGTCCTGCAGGAGGAAACCTCCTTCTCGAAATCCTCCATATCATACATGGATGCATGCTGGGTGCCGAGGACAGGAGAATTATAATCTACCATGACGGTCACTCTGAATTCCTCCCCTGGAGTAGGAACGGCTAGCATCTCGGAATAGCCATTCTCATCCTCATAATAGAGGTTCTCATCAAGCTTGAAATAATTTCTCTCTTTATCTTGGTCAACCGTGCCGGTCTCCTTGATCGCCTTCACGAACATGGCCGAGCTGCCATCCAAGATGGGTACTTCAGGACCGTTCAGTTTCAGTAAGGCATTATCAACGCCCATTCCGTAGAGAGCCGCCAATACATGTTCCGTTACACTCACCTGGGCCTCGCCTTTGGCGATTGTGGTCCCTCTTTCAGTGGAAACGACATTGTCCAGGTCTGCCTTTACGATGGGCTCGCCTTCTATGTCTATTCGTTGGAATCTGTAGCCTGAATCGGCTTCAGCGGGTTCTATGGTCATCTCGACCATTTTTCCAGTATGCAAACCCACCCCTTTGAATTTCATTGAGGCCTTTAACGTCCTTTGCTTATCACTCATGCGTGCTTGACTCGGTGTCTTTTAGTCTTTTCTCCAAGGCGATGACTCTATCTCGGAGGTCCGGCAATTTTACGAAATTGACATACGCTCGCTTGAAGTCCCTGTTCAAGAAAGCAGGAGAACCTTGAAAAATAGCTCCTTTTTCTTCAATGGAATGGCCTATGCCCGACTGCGCTGCAATCTTCACTTCATCAGCGATGTTTATGTGGCCAATGATACCTACCTGGCCGCCAATCATGCAATTCTTGCCGATGCGTGTGGATCCCGCGATCCCTGTCTGGGCCGCGATAACTGTATTCTCACCGATGACCACGTTATGGGCTATCTGGATGAGGTTGTCCAATTTAACTCCTTCCTTAATCACTGTCGCTCCAATGGTAGCGCGGTCAATACAGGTATTGGCCCCTATCTCCACGTAATCCTCTATGATCACCTTTCCTATCTGGGGCACCTTATCATATCCAGCGCCACGCGGGGCGAATCCGAATCCATCTCCTCCTATGACAACGCCCGAGTGCAGGATGCATTCTTTCCCAATGATACAATTGTGATAGATGGAACAATTAGAATTTATGATGGTCCCAGCTCCTATCTGGCAATCGTCTTGAATAACTGCGTTCGCATAGATCTTCACTCCGTCCCCGAGCTGAGCCCCTGGTCCTATAGTAACGTGGGGACCTATGTACACGTCTTTCCCAATTTTCGCACTAGGATCCACAAAGGCTCTTTCTGAAATCCCTACACGGTCATGCTTAGCGCTGTTATAGGCTTGGAGAAGTACGGTCAATGAACTATAGGCATCCTCGACTTTAATCAAGGTAAGTGTTTTGGGCAATGCCTTTTCAGGCTTGAAGTCCTTATTGACCAGAGCAATGCTTGCTTGGGTGCTGTAGATGAATTCTACATATTTCGGATTAGCGAGAAAGGTAAGTGTCCCTGGTTTCCCCTCTTCTATCTTGGAGATGTCAGAGACCTTTACCCCTTTATCGCCATGAACCTCTCCTTTCAGTAGGATTGCAATATCTCCAGCCGTGAATTCCATTCGCCTAAATTATCAACATTTCACGTCCCTCGGCCATTTGATACATATGTGGCCCTGTGACCAAAGGGCTGGTCTAAATCCTATCTTTGAACTATATGGAGCTTTTACTTCGTTGTGCAGGGGCTTTGGCCTGTCTGGCATCTACTGTGTTAATCACCGTGATGTTGTTCGCTCTTATTCGCAGATTCTTTCCTGGAGCTAAGAACGAGAAACAATCGGGCCTAGAGCTTCCATTGCTGCTCTTCGTCCTGTTCATTGCGGGCTGTCTCCTTTTTCTGAGCTCTATTCGGCTCAGCTCTGAGACCATGTGGCCACTGATCGAATCACTTGGTATCGTCCTCTCTGCTCGTCTGGTCATGAGTTCTAGCCCCTTGCTCGGAAATGGGCGTGCCGCGATTATACTCAGATGCGTGAATCCCTTCAAATCCGGTGTTTCGTGAGGGTAGATGATTCCTATGGCAAGGCAATCCATAGAGGTGTTTTCTATGCCCACGCGCAGACAGCGTTCAGAGAATCGCGCTTTATTCCAAAACAGAAGCCCTTGGGAAAATCAAATGACCACCCGGTTGACGATATTATCTTCGTGCGAGCTAAAGTGGCTAGAGCGTTGAAAAAGAACCACGCGCGACTAGCATATTTGGAAAAGAAAATAGAAGCGCTAGAGGATGCCAATAAGGACATTGATCAAGATGTCTTGGAACAAGAACGGGCAGAACTCGGTATATTGAAACAGAATGTCAGCCAGAACATGGCTGATGAAAAGAAAAAATCGGAGAATCAATGAAGAAATGGTTGATAGGTCTGCTGAGTGTAGCTGTGTTGACAGTCCAAGGACAGTCTCTGCTGCGCTTCCAAGAAGGGATAAGCCCTGATCATGCCACCTGTATTGCGGCTTACAAGGCCTTGACAGAAAAGTATAAGAACTGCCGCTTGGAAGAAATGGGGCCCAGTGATTCTGGTAGACCTATCCATCTTTTTACAGCCGGAGATATGGCCGATTATAAGCCCACGGTCCTCATCAATAATGGTATACATGCCGGTGAATCCTGCGGAGTAGATGCTTCTATCTATCTCATGGAAGAATTACTCAGCGAGGATTCTCCAATATTGGATCGGGTCAATATTGCCATCATCCCTATGTACAATATCGGTGGTGCATTGAACCGCTCATGCTGTACCCGAGTTAATCAGGATGGCCCCTTAGATCAGGGCTTTCGTGGTAACGCCCAGAACCGGGATCTGAACAGGGACTTCATGAAGGCTGATAGCCGAAATGCTGACACCTTCCATAAGGCCTTTACTCGCCTAGATCCTGAATTCTTTATTGATACACATACAAGTAATGGAGCTGATTATCAGTATACTATGACGCTGATTCATAGCCAATTCGACATGCTCGCTCCACACCTAGCTAATACATACCGCTATGGTCTACTGCCTGATCTTTACAAGGCCATGGAGGGTTCCTATCCTATGACTCCTTATGTGGATCTGGTAGGTGAGACCCCTGAAGAAGGGCTGAATGATTTCCCTGATTATCCGCGTTACAGCACTGGATATGCTGCGCTATTCAATTGCTTCGGATTCACCACAGAGGCGCACATGCTCAAGCCATATGGAGAGCGGGTGATGGCCACATATCACTTCCTGAAAGCTCTGCTTGAATACACGTCTATGCATGACAGAGAAGTGGTGATGAACAAAGCCAAGGCTGACAGAGAGTTAAGAAAACAAGAGCTCTTCAACCTGAGTTATGACCTAGATACTGCGCGCATAGACTCCGTGTATTTCAAAGGCTACCGAGCTGAGTTCTTTAAAAGTGAGGTGACCGGTCTTGAGCGTATGCGCTATGTCCAGAGCAACCCTTGGGAAGGATATATCCCATATTACTGCAACTATAATGGCTCTGATCCGATCAGCATTCCTAAAGCCTATGTCCTTTCTCAGTCTTGGCGAGAGGTCATAGAACGCCTGGAGGCCAATGGCGTGAAGATGCGCAGGCTGCAGAATGATAGCACCCTAGAACTTCGTGTCTATAGGGTGCTGTCTTTGAAGAGCCCTGAAACGCCCTTCGAGGGACATTTCTTGCATGAGGAGGTGAAGACCACTGAAGCTGTGGAAGAGGTTAAGCTTCTTAAGGGAGATTATATCATCTCTACGGATCAGCGTGCCAAGGCTTATCTAGTGGCCGCATTAGAACCACGAGCCTCAGATTCCTTCATGGCTTGGAATTTCTTCGACATCATCTTACAGCAGAAAGAATGGTTCTCCCCCTATGTATTTGAGGATCTGGCTCTGAATTTATTGAATAATGACCCTGAGTTAAACAAGGACTTTAGGGAGAAGCAGGCTGATGACAAAGACTTCTCCTCTAGTATGTGGGAACAGCTCCTATACATCTATAGGCGATCTCCTTATTACGAAAAGGAACACATGAGATATCCCGTGTTCCGCAGTTTGGATTAAGGAAGATAAAGCGGGCTGAATACCAACTCGCTTAGATGGCCTGCGCGGTCACGAAGAATCACCCCAAAGCGGATGGAATCACTATCTAATGATGTGGGATTAGGGGGGAAAGAGATGTCCACGCTTATCTCCCCTTCAAGAAATTTATCTTGCCCAACAGGAGTCAGGTCTGGGATCATGAAGAACTCAAAGTCAAAGTTCTCCAAGCTCAGCCATTCGCCATCGACCATTTCTTGATAATCCATGATGATGTCCTTTCTTGTGCCTGCCAGACTAGTATTAGCCCATCCGATATCCCCATCCCCATCCGTAAAGGAGAAGCGCACATCAGCCTTGCCATTCTCTGTCTCAATAATGCTCACTACTTGGATGGCAGGAGTGATAGGAAAAGTAGGGTCCTTCTGACATCCCGTCCAACTCAAAGTCAGAGCCAAGGCTACAAACGATATTTTTACGCCACGCAACATGAGTTCAAAGATATAAATCCCCGTTCCTTCAACCTAGATATGCTAGAAATAAATCCATTCCAGATTAAAGATGAACAGGAATTCAACGCATGCTCCTTGAAGATATTTCATCACCAAGCCTCGCATTGCGATACTTATCGTGCCTTTCTTGAAAACCTTTCAAGACCTGTTCCTTCTCACTATTCGGAGATTCCTTTTCTGCCGATATCGGCCTTCAAGAATCATCAGGTCTATGCGGGTAATCAGGCCGCTGAAACTGTCTTTGAGAGTAGCGGGACCACTGGAATGAAGCCTTCTAAGCATGCTATTAAAGACCTCCTGCTCTATGAACGCTGTTTTATGAGTCACTTCTCAGCTCGCTACGGTGCTCCTGAGCAATGGTGTATCCTCGCTCTACTTCCCTCCTACCTAGAGCGTGGGAATTCCTCCTTGGTCTACATGGTGGATCACCTTATAAAACGCAGCCTTAATGACTCCAGCGGCTTCTTCTTGAATAATCATGATGCATTAAGGAAGCGCCTGGATGATCTGAGGGCCACGGGCCAAAAAGTTATGCTGATAGGCGTGAGCTTTGCCTTGCTCGATCTCCTTGGAAAAGGACCTATTCCTTTCCCTGAGCTGGTGGTCATGGAAACTGGCGGAATGAAAGGCCGTAAGAAGGAAATCCTGCGTGAAGAATTGCACTCAATCCTTAAAAGAGGTTTCAGTGTAAATGCAGTCCATTCAGAATATGGCATGACCGAATTACTCTCTCAAGCATATGCGCCTAAGGATGGAATGTTCTATTGTCCTCCTTGGATGAAGGTGCTGGTCCGTGAATTGAATGACCCCTTCCAACCCGCGCGACTAGGGGCTAGCGGAGCGATGAACATCATAGATCTGGCCAATATCCATTCTTGTTCTTTTATTGCCACTGAAGACCTAGGGAGATCTTTCGAGGATGGGGGCTTCGAGGTATTGGGCCGCTATGACCACAGCGACATGCGTGGTTGTAGCCTTATGGTCTGAGCGCTCACGTTCCTTTGTTGAAAAGCACTTCAGGTAGAAGAAGAGTATGCCTCAGCGCGCTCTATATTCGCTCCATGAAGGAGAGGATGCCTAAGTTGTTTAAGAATAAATATGCCCTAGTATGCATCGGCTTTTTCATCTATGTCCTCGCCTTGGAAGAAACCGACCTCTTTACCCTTTTCGGATATAAGTGGAAGATCCATGAGCTTGAAGTGCAGGAAGAGTATTATATGAATCAGCTTGAAGAGACCAAGGTCACCCTCACAGAGCTGACTACAGATGGTGAGGCCTTGGAGCGTTTTGCTCGGGAACAACACTACATGCGCAGGGATAATGAAGATGTCTTTGTCTTCCTTGAAACTACTCCTTGATTTTATGCTAGAACGAAGTTCTGAACGTAGCTCTTATCCTCCGTCAAGATCCGTATCAAGTAAACTCCTTTAGGAAGAGTGCTCAGGTCCAAGGTACTTCTGTCATTGGTCAAGACCAATCCGTTCAGTTTTATTTCTCTCCCCAAGGCATCTAATACTATTATTCCTTTCAAAGACTCTTGTCCCATGGATTCGATGGTAATCATCCCTTGACTTGGATTCGGGTAAATGTGGATTGCCTCCTTGCTGTTCTCAGGAATAGAGACCGCAGGGCTTTCATCCATTGAGCCCTATTGGAAGAATAGAAATGACGCGCCCAATAAGGCCATGAGCCCATCGAGCATCCCGTTATAGAACCAATACGCTCTTGCTTTCCTTCCCCTCCATATGAGGACCATGGCTGAGAGGTATATTGTCGAGATTGATACGAATCTAGCAGAAGTGATGAGCTTAGATTGCCAAAGGCTCCCCTGAATGAAAACACATGTTGTAAGAAGCAGAAGCCCGAGGAATGCGGCCCTGTTTGCGCCCAGAATCTGAGCCAAGGTCCGCATTTTGGGGTCATCCATTTTCATGTCTCTGATATCAAAGGGAATGGTGATTGCTAGGATGAATAAGAACCGCTCAAGCAACATGGCCTTCTCAGCTAATCCTATGTTTATTCCACTGATCTTCATGGGTAAGACCAAGGTGATGCCCGTCCATACAGCCGCTATCAAGAAGATCTTAATCCCCGGGATTTCCCGAAGTGCTTTCTTGTCCTTCCCTTCTGGAATGAAGGGTAAGGCGTAGAGCAAGCTTATCAATGCCCAGGGCCACAGCGACCACATGGCCATAAATGGCAACATAAGACCTATTATTCCTGTTCCTAAAGCGGAGATTCCGGCTATACAGGTCAAGGAGATCCTTTGTTTTGCAACCCAGGCCATCTGCTCTGTATGCAGGGAATAGCTCTTCAACTTGACCAAGCGCTGGGCTGTGTATATGCACAGGGTGGCCATGAACACCCAGAGTATTAAGAGGGTGTCTCTCTCTTGACCAATAAACTGCATGCTGCCTGCCGTGAGTAGGCTCGCACACAGGGCGATAAATACGTTGGAGTATAGTAAGAGCCTCACTTGAGCTTTTGGATCCTGCGCTTATTCTGGAAGAAACGGCTCAATAGCTCCGCAGATTCCTCAGCCATGATGCCGTAATGCACGAAGGTCCTTGGGTGTAAGAGGTTCTCTTGGATCCTGCTGAAACCTCTTTTTTCATCCCTGGTTGCAATAACAATCCGATCCAGTTGGGTCCAATAAGATGCTCCCGCGCACATCACACAAGGCTCTAGCGTCACGTAGAGCGTGCACCCCTTTAAGTATTTTCCACCCAGATGGTTGGCAGCCGAAGTGAAGGCCTGGATCTCAGCGTGGGCTGTGACATCATTCAAGGCCTCGGTTAGATTATGGGCTCGGGCGATGATTCTGTCCTTGGCCACTATCACTGCCCCGACAGGAACTTCATCCTTGTCATAAGCCGCCTGAGCCTCATGGAAGGCTTGCTTCATGTAGAATTCATCGGTCTGGCTCGTCAGTATGCTCATTAGATTACGATATTCACAATGCGCTTAGGCACCACGATCACTTTCTTAGGTGCTTTACCCTCTAAGTATTTCGCAGCAGATTCAGATGATAATACAGCCTCTTCTACTTCCTTAGGAGAAAGGTCGGCTGAAAGGGACATCTTAAAGCGCATCTTTCCATTGAAAGAAACAGGATAGTCTATGCTGTCCTCTTTGATGTAGGCTGCTTCGTATTTAGGCCAAGCTGCCTGGGTCACGCTTTCTTTTTCGTCCAAAGACTCCCATAATTCCTCAGCCAAGTGTGGCGCATAAGGAGAGAGCAAGACCGTGAAGGACTTGAATACTTCTTTAGCGGTACAGTTCTGGTCCAATAATTCATTGACACAGATCATAAGTGCCGAGACTGGAGTATTGAAAGAATACCTGTCCAAGTCATCGCTCAGTTTCTTGATGGTCTTATGCAGGCTACGAAGGTTATCAGGCGTAGGCTTCTCTTCCTTCACTCCACCAAAGAGACGGGTCACTTTTCGCAGGAAATTATGCACCCCGCTTATGCCATTCGTATCCCAGGGTTTATGTTGTTCAATGGGTCCAAGGAACATCTCATAACACCTCAATGTATCAGCGCCATATTCCTCGCAAAGCGCGTCTGGATTGATGACGTTATACTTGGACTTGGACATCTTTTCTACTTCAGATCCACAGATATAGGAATCCCCTTCTAAGATGAATTCAGCATCCTTGAATTCAGGTCTCCATTTTTTGAATGCCTCTGTGTCCAATATGTCATTATGGACCATGCTCACCTCGGCATGAAGTTCTACGACCTCTTTTCCTTCCAACAGTCCCTTTGAGATGAATGTGTTACTGTCCTTAAGGCGATAGACCATGCTTGATTTTCCTTGGATCATCCCTTGATTAATCATCTTCTTAAAGGGCTCATCAAATCCGATATAGCCTAGGTCAAAAAGAATCTTGCACCAGAAACGGCTGTACAATAAGTGGCCTGTAGCATGCTCTGCCCCGCCCATATACAGATCCACCTGGCCCCAGTAATCACTCTTCTCCTTTGAGCAGAATTCTTTTTCATTATGCGGGTCCATATAGCGCAGATAGTACCAACTGCTACCTGCCCAACCCGGCATGGTGTTATACTCCATGTGTTCTCCGTGGAATACTTTCCAATCTTCTTTTTTAGCTCTTGCCAACGGTGGTTCTCCCTCCTCTGTTGGTAAGTATCTGTCTACAGGAGGGAGCTCTATTAGGTCCTCCGGACTGATCTTGGCCAATCCTTTTTCGTAGTACACTGGGAATGGTTCTCCCCAATAGCGTTGACGGCTGAATACAGCATCTCTCAGTCTGAAGTTTACCTTGCCCCAGCCCTTTCCCTTCTCTTCCAGCTCCTTAATCACAGCCGGAATAGCCTTAGATGCATTCATGCCATTCATGAATCCAGAATGGATCAGGCGGGCTTGCTTTTCTGTGTAGGCAGCTTCAGAAACATTTACTCCCTCGAAGATGGGTTTTATGTGAAGCTTTGACTTGAAGTGCCTTGCAAATGCATGGTCCCTATCATCTCCTGCCGGAACAGCCATTACTGCTCCTGTTCCATAACCCGCTAGGACGTAATCAGCAATCCACACGGGAATCTTCTCACCCGTGAATGGATGCAATACAAAGGCTCCTGTGAAGCAACCTGAGATGTCTTTTACATTGGCTTGACGGTCCCTTTCTGTCTTCTTAGAGACGGCTGTCAAGTAATCAGAGACCTCTTTGGCCTGCGCCTCAGTAGTGATGTCGGCAACCAACTCATGCTCAGGAGCCAGAACGACAAAACTCACTCCATAAATAGTATCAGGACGTGTGGTGAATACCTGGATGGTTCCTGCTCCTTCTTCTATATCGAAGATGACCATTGCGCCTTCACTGCGTCCTATCCAGTTACGCTGCTGTTCCTTGATCGCATCAGTCCAGTCTAGGCTCCCTAAGCTATTTATGAGCCTATCTGCATAAGCGCTGATGCGCATCATCCATTGCTTCATGCGCTTCTGTACCACGGGGTATCCGCCTCGCTCTGAAAGTCCGTCCTTAATCTCGTCATTGGCCAACACCGTTCCTAGCTCTGGACACCAATTGACCATGGCATCACTGAGGTAGGTCAATCTGAAGAAGGAAAGGATGTGCATGCGCTGCTCATCGTTCATAGACTTCCAGTCTGTATCTGTGAATTCTCCTGCGAAGAACTCCCCGAAAGGAAGCTTGAATCCTTTGATGTCCATACCTGAGTACCAATCAGATTCTATGGCAGCGTTTACACCATAGGTCCCATTCGTCTCGAATTTCCCAATCAACGTGCTGATGTTCTCAGCTTTATCTGTGTCCTTATTATACCAGGCATGGAAGATCTGTTTAAAGATCCATTGAGTCCAGCGGTAGTATGAAGGGTCGCTCGTGCGTACTTCTCTGTCCCAATCATAGGAAAATCCAATCCTGTCAAGCTGCTCCCTGTATCGGGCAATATTCTTCTCAGTAGTGATGGCGGGATGCTGGCCTGTCTGAATTGCATATTGCTCAGCGGGCAGCCCAAAGGAATCATACCCCATAGGGTGCAGAACATTATAGCCTTGATGCCTTTTATAGCGGGCAAATATGTCTGAAGCAATGTAGCCGAGCGGGTGTCCGACATGCAATCCAGCACCTGAAGGATATGGGAACATGTCAAGTACATAGAACTTCTTATCGCTGCTCTTCTCACCGACTTTGTAAGTCTTCTCGCCTTTCCACTTAGCCCGCCATTTGGCTTCTATTTCCCTGAAATCATACTGCATACTTCTGCTCCTGTTAAAGGCCGCGAAGGTAAGGCTTTGTGGGATCGCTTGGCTTCAGCTAAGCCCATGTCACCTGTCCTTAAGAGCATCTGAGCGTTCTGCTTCGCTTTTCCGTAATTTTGCAGCCTTCATTCTGGGACCTTTAAAGTATCAAACAACTGATTTTCAGTATATTAAAGAATGTTCCACGTGAAACATCAGCATGATAGGAGAATATGACATCATCATAGTAGGCGGAGGCCATGCTGGAAACGAGGCTGCTGCTGCTGCTGCTAATCTTGGATCCAAGGTGCTTATGGTCACCATGAATATGGGAACCATTGGTCAGATGTCCTGCAATCCCGCCATGGGCGGAGTCGCTAAAGGGCAGATTATCCGTGAGATTGACGCCTTAGGCGGATATTCAGGAATCATCTCCGATGTCTCTGCCATACAATTCCGCATGCTAAACCTCAGCAAGGGTCCAGCTATGTGGAGCCCAAGGACTCAGAATGACCGTCTATTATTTGCAACAGAATGGAGGCTGATGCTAGAACGCACTCCGAATGTGGATTTCTGGCAGGATATGGTGTCTGGACTGTTAGTGAAAAACAACAAGGTAATTGGTGTCCGAACTCAAATGGGTATGGAAATCAAGGCCAAATCCGTTGTCTTAACCAATGGAACTTTCTTGAATGGATTAATTCATCTCGGGGAGAAGAATTTTGGCGGAGGAAGAGCGGCCGAAAGAGCAGCAACTGGAATTACTGAACAGCTCTTAGACCTGGGATTTGAATCAGGAAGAATGAAGACTGGCACCCCTCCGAGAGTCGATGGAAGATCCTTGGACTATTCAGTCATGGAGGAACAACCTGGGGACATAGATCCTCAGAAATTCTCCTTTCTAGAGCGCATTCCAGCCTTGAAAGAACAACGCAGCTGTCATATCACTTATACCTCCCCTGAAGTCCATGATGTCCTAAGAACTGGCTTCGATCGCTCCCCCATGTTCAACGGGTCGATACAAAGCACTGGGCCAAGGTATTGCCCCTCCATCGAAGATAAAATTAACCGTTTTGCTGAGCGCGAACGTCATCAGATCTTCGTTGAACCTGAAGGATGGGACACTGTAGAAGTATATGTAAATGGTTTCTCTACAAGCCTTCCTGAAGAGGTGCAGCTAGAAGCCATGCGCAGAATCAAGGGTTTTGAAAAGGTGAAAATGTTTCGCCCCGGATATGCAATAGAATACGACTACTTCCCTCCTACCCAACTGAAGGCAAACTTGGAGACGAAGAACATTCAAAACCTATTCTTTGCTGGTCAAATCAATGGCACCACTGGCTATGAGGAAGCTGCCTGTCAAGGATTGATGGCCGGAATAAATGCTCATCATGCCCTCCACGAAAAAGAGCCCTTTATCTTGGAAAGGAATGAGGCTTATATCGGAGTATTGATAGATGACCTTATCACTAAGGGGACAGATGAGCCATACCGAATGTTCACCTCTAGAGCTGAGTATAGAATCCTCCTTAGACAAGACAATGCAGACCTCAGATTAACCCAAAAGGGATATGACATAGGCTTGGCTCAAGAAGAGCGCATCATTAGATTAAGAGAGAAAGAGAATGAGATTGCTCGCATATCGAACTACTTGAAAAACGAAAGCATAAGCCCTGAGGATGTCAATCCATACCTGGAAACACTGAACTCAGCACCTATCAGCCAGAAGGTTAAAATGAACTCCATCCTTTCCAGACCAAATGTTGCCTTGAACACATGGTTCGATTATGACCCACATAGGAAACTAGAAATATCAAGCGAGGACAAAGAGGCCATGGATCAGGCCGAGATCCAGGTCAAATACGAGGGCTATATCAGCAAGGAACAGAACCTCGCTGAGAGAATGAATTCGCTAGACTCCTTAATGCTTCCTGACATAGATTTCAAGAAGATCAACTCTTTATCTTCCGAGGCAAGAGAGAAGCTGACGCGTATCAAACCCCGCAATCTCGGCCAGGCCAGCCGCATAAGCGGAGTTTCTCCAAGTGATATTTCAATATTAATGGTCCACATAGGGCGCTAATGTTCCACGTGGAACAATCAAAGATCATGACCTGTCCAAACTGCCTTCAGATCGACTCAAAACCCCTTATGAAGGTCCTGGATCAGTTCCTGACCAAAGAGGAATTCGAGCTGCATAAATGCAGGGGCTGTGGACTCATAAGAACCTCTCCCTCACCAGATAGCACCGAGATCATAAAATATTATGCCAGTGATGAGTATTTATCACATGGCGCTCAGAAAAAGGGCTTGTTCGCTTTTCTTTACAGATTAGCCAAAAACTATAATATCGGAATCAAGGGTCGTCTGCTAAGCAGCTTGAAAAAGAATGCCGCCTTCCTTGACTATGGCTGTGGCACAGCAGATCTAATTTCCTATTGCCAAGAGCTAGGGATGAAAGTCAGAGGAGCAGAGCCCAGCCCAGAAGCGATTTCTCATTCACCAGAACATATTAGGTCCTTAATCGTTTCGCCTGATGAGGAATTGACCTCCACCAGAACCTATGACATAATATCTATGTGGCATGTTTTAGAACATATCCAGGAGCCAAGGGAAATACTGATCGCTTTGATTTCCAAGCTAAATCCAGGTGGTCATCTTGTAATCGCTCTGCCCAATAATAATTCATATGACGCCAAACACTATGGAGCGTTCTGGGCAGCCTGGGATGTGCCAAGACACCTATGGCACTATTCCCCTGATCAGATTATCCCCTTGGTTGAATCTCTCGGTATGAAACATAGAAGCAGCCATCCCATGTGGTTCGATGCATTCTATGTGTCGCTTCTCAGTGAGCGTTATAAAGGAGGAAGGATCCTCAGCGCAATAGTCCATGCATCGATAAGCAACTTCAAGGCTCTTTTCAATAAAAAAAGGGGCTGCTCATCCCAGATTTACATTTTCCACCTCAAATGAGGTGGGTTTCTTTCATTCTAAGCGTGTTTCACTGCTTTTTGGGGTGACTGCCTCAATCACCCCTAGAACATTGATCCTGGGCGGGTTGTTTATGTTTCTGATTCTCAGACTATTAGGGTCTGCTCACTGATATACACCCCCTTATTCCATAATATCATTGAGCATCACTCTGGTCTTCTTTCTTGATGCAGATAAAGACCCGCTCGATCCATTACTTTTGCAGCCGCAAACACAAGCTCAGAATATTATGGCGAAGATCGATATCAAAAAGACCCTCAAGGCCCTCGGACTAGAAAAGAATAACCCTGGGGTTTCCACTGGACAAAAAAACTTCGGTTCAGGTCCTGAAATGGTTTCTTCAAGTCCTGTGGATGGTAAAGCAATTGCCTCTGTCAGTACAGCAACCCTTGCTGATTTCAATAAAGTGTTGAAAACTGCTGAGAGTGCATTCCTCACCTGGCGTCAAATGCCCGCTCCTAAGCGTGGTGAAATCGTCCGTCAATACGGTGAGAAACTCCGTAAGTACAAGCAGCCCCTCGGTCAGCTCGTTACATATGAGATGGGTAAATCCCTGCAAGAAGGACTAGGCGAGGTGCAAGAAATGATTGATATCTGTGATTTCGCTGTTGGTCTTTCCCGTCAGCTTTATGGTCTCACCATGCACTCTGAACGTCCTGAACATCGCATGTATGAGCAATACCATCCCCTTGGAATCGTGGGGATTATCTCTGCATTCAACTTTCCTGTTGCCGTATGGAATTGGAATACCGCCCTTGCATGGGTTAGTGGTGATGTGTGCATATGGAAGCCTTCAGAAAAGACTCCATTATGTTCTATCGCTTGTCAGAATATCTGGGCTGAAGTAGCCAAGGAGAATAAACTTCCTGAGGGAATCTCTTGCATCATCAATGGTGACTATAAAGTAGGGGAGATGATGACCTCCAATAAGAAGATACCTTTGATCAGCGCTACCGGTTCTACCCGAATGGGTAAAATAGTTGGTGCTACCGTTGCTGAAAGACTTGGCCGTTCATTGCTCGAATTAGGGGGCAATAATGCCATCATCATCACTCCAGAAGCTGACTTGGAAATGACCATCGTAGGTGCAGTATTCGGTGCTGTTGGAACCTGTGGCCAACGTTGCACTTCCACTAGAAGATTGATCGTACATGAAAGCATGATCGAGGCATTGAGCAAGCGATTAAAGAAGGCTTATGGCCAATTGAAAGTCGGTGATCCATTGGATGAGAATAACCACATTGGGCCCCTCATCGATGAGCAATCTGTTCAGACTTATGAGAAGGCTCTTAAGGCTATCGAAAGTCAAGGAGGAAAGTTCTTAGTCAAAGGAGGCCGTTTAGAGGGCTGCTATGTGAAGCCGGCCATAGCCATTGTTGAGAATGATATGGACATCGTTCAACATGAGACATTCGCACCCATCCTTTACATCATTCCTTACAAAACCCTGGACCAAGCTATTGCCATTCAGAATGATGTTCCTCAGGGCTTATCCTCTGCCATTATGACCACCAACATGAGAGAGGCCGAGCGCTTCCTTTCTGCCGGTGGATCCGATTGCGGAATCGCTAATGTGAATATTGGAACTTCAGGTGCTGAGATTGGCGGTGCATTCGGTGGTGAAAAAGAGACAGGAGGCGGAAGAGAGTCTGGCTCTGATGCATGGAAAGTATACATGCGCAGGCAGACAAATACCATCAACTACAGCAAAACAGTTCCGCTTGCTCAGGGAATCAAATTTGACCTTTGATCAGCCTTTATATCTTTAGTCCTCCATGAAGCACCTCATCCCTCTCGCTGCCCTACTGGGTTTGTTTCTTTTCTCCTGCGTTCCTCCTTCACAAGAAGAGGATGAACAATTCGTTTTCAATCTAGCAGAAGGTGAGTGGATACTCGGCTTAGAGCTTCATGATGGGGTCATTCTTCCCGTCAACATAACCGTAGTTGCTGATTCAGGAGGATGGGTAAATTTCAGGAATGGTGCTGAAGTCCTCCAGGCCAAGGTGAGGTATGTCTCGAAGGACAGTATTCATCTTGAGATGCCTTATTTCGATTCTGAGTTCCATGCCCACGTGATGGATACTGGGAATAGATTGACAGGGAAATGGTTCAATTTCAGCAAAGGCGCTGAATATGCCATCCCTTTTACGGCCGAAAGTGGAGAAGCACCGCGTTTCTGCTCGGCCGATTCCGCTGATATGAAGATTGCTCGCAGATATGAGGTTCATTTTAGTCCTGATTCATCAGAGAATCATTATCCCGCCCTTGGAATATTCGACCCCAGCGAGGAGGATAATGCTGTGCTCGGAACATTTGCCACCGAGACCGGTGATTATAGATTTCTACAAGGGAATATCTGCGGTGACCGCCTGATGCTCTCTTGTTTTGATGGTTCACACGCCTTCCTTTTCACTGCTATTATCCAAGGTGATAGTTTACTAGACGGTGTCTTCTACTCAGGAAACCACTGGGAAGAGCCTTGGGTGGGAGCGGTCAATGACTCTTTCGAGTTGCGTGACCCTTATTCTTTGACCCAAATCATTGATAGTGCGGCCATCAAAGACACGCGCTTTATCCTCGAGGACGGAAGCAGCCACCCCTTATCTTCCCTTGTGAACTCAGATGAGGTGGTAGTTCTCCAGATCATGGGCTCTTGGTGCCCTAACTGCTTAGACGAGTCTTTGTTCTATAAAGGTCTTTATTCAGCGTATATGAATCAGGGCTTGAGGATTATGCCTCTTTGTTTTGAAAGCTCTGATGACCCTGCCGTTGCATACAAAGCAATACGCAAACTTGAAAATGGCTTGGATCTTCCCTATCCATTGTATTATGGGGGGTCCCGCAAGAAGAGCAGTGCTTCCATGGCCCTGCCTGCCTTAGACCATATCATGTCTTATCCAACAAGTATCTTTATTGACCGAAAAGGCCACGTCAGAAGTGTACATACAGGATTCTATGGTCCCTGCACAGGTGCCTTTTATGATCGCTATAAGAACATGACTGAAGGCTTAGTCCAAGAGCTGCTCAGCGAGCGTTGATTACTCTGTGGTCCTTCGGATTCTTTCCTCCCTATTGGCCAAATCCCAGGCGGTATAGAAAATCAGTTTGCTGATCTTTTCCAATTTAGGAAACATAATCTTATCCACCGTATCTCCTGGCTTGTGATAATCCTCATGAACTCCTGAGAAATAGAACACGGATGGTACTCCGTTCTTAGCGAAATTATAGTGGTCAGAACGGTAGTAGAACTTGTTAGGATCATCCTTAGCATTGAAGGTATAATCAAGCTCCAATCCGCAATAGGTCTTGTTCATCTTTTCACCTATCTCATGCAAGTCTTGTGAGATGCGATCAGCCCCTATCAGGTAGACGTAATTATCATTGTCCTTATGCTGTACATCCACTCTTCCTATCATGTCTATGTTCAAGTCAGCCACTGTATTGGCTAATGGGAAAATGGGGTTCTCAGTATAGTACTGTGATCCCAATAGTCCTTTTTCTTCAGCTGATACATTCAATATCATCACGCTTCTGCGTGGTCCATGCCCTTCTGCTTTAGCTTGGGCAAAAGCCTGTGCAATTTCAAGTGTGGCTACCGTTCCTGACCCATCATCATCGGCTCCATTATAGACTTCTTTCCCGTCTACCCCGATGTGGTCATAGTGTGCCGTGATTATCACCAATTCATCTTTCTTATCGCCCCCTTCTATATAGCCCATAACATTAGAAGAAATGAGCTTCTTTTCTTTCCTAGCAAAATCTATATCTACACTTAAATCCATCAGGTTCAGTGGCTTTCCTTTGTTCAGGTTCTTCCTAGCCTTAGACCAATTCTTAGCTCCCATTATGTTACTTGCCATCGCCCTAGACGCATGGAGCACGGGCATACCTGTACCCTCTGCCTCTTTCTCTTTGACCAAACTCATCCCTTTATGGGAGAAGTACGGCCCCATTCTTTTGGCTCGTGAATCATAGTCTTCATAGATGATGATAAGAGCCAATGCGCCATTGTCTTCCATTAATTGCCGTTTCTTCTCAGAAACCACGCTCCAGTCAGAGGGTTCTTCTGTCCCTGTTAAGAGAAAATTCCCTCTTTTATCTTTCGGCTCACCATCTTGGATGACTACTATTTTTTCATTGACCTGCGTCAAGTCAAAGTCGGTGAATTCCTTGCTTGATATTCCATATCCCGCATAATAAAGACTGCCCTTTATCTCTCTGTCATTTGTAGCAGGATAGTAATAGAAGTCTTTTAAGAACGTATATTCCTTAGCGCCTGAACTTAAATAAACCCGTGTTGGGTCATTCAAATAAAGTTCGAATTCCTGGGTGTAAGCCCCATTCACTGGAGGTAATCCTAGTGCCTTGTAGAAGTCCACTAGGTATTGTTCACAGAGCTTCTGACCTGGATAACCGCTTTCTCTTCCTTCATAATCATCAGAAGCTATGATGTGTAGGTGTTTGCTTAGTTCTGCGGCTGTGATGCTATTCGCATAATGGATAGCCGTGCTGTCTACTCCTTGGCTAAATAGTGTTGTGCTTATGATCAAGGTCAGAAGCACTGGGGAAAATTTCTTCATTTCTTTAGGTCTATTTTATCTACTCTTCTACTGTGTCTTCCTCCTTCGAAATCGGCCTCCAAGAAAGCCATGAGGATTTCCTTGGCCTCTGCATTTGATATATATCTTGCTGGTATAGACAGCACATTCGCGTCATTATGAGTTCTTGCCAAGGTTGCTAATTCAGCATTCCATGCAATAGCTGCACGCACACCGCGGTGCTTATTGGCGGCCATGCTCACACCATTAGCTGAGCCACATAAAAGCACCCCTAAGTCTCCTTCTTTATTAATGATATCCTTGGCTACCAAGTGGGCATAATCTGGATAATCAGTGCTCTCTTCGCTATGCGTTCCCTCGTCTTTTACATTGTATCCTTGCGATAAAAGGAATTCCTTCAGGAGTTCTTTCATCTCGAATCCTGCATGATCTGACCCTATCAGGATGTTTTTTGCCTTCTTCTTCTTCACAATCTATATATCTGTTATAAACATGTATAATTCTACTATTGATTAACACATTGTTTATCAATGTGTTATGTATAAATGTTATGAGCCCTCATCCTGTGTATTAGCTTTCTAGATTGTTGACGGAGCATGATAACTAGATACCCTATTGTTCATAGCTCCGTCCGTATACAAAATTAGTTGGACCGCAGTCCAATGATAACCAAATTGTTCCTTGCTTAATCTACACCTAGCTATCCATGATCCAAATGAAGAAAGATGATGGACTTTATTAAGTATACATTTATTCACATCTTTGTTGATATTGGCAAGATAGCTGATAGATATGATAGAAGCGGAGGATTAAGTGCGTTGAAAACTTGTTTAAAACGGAAATAAGTACCAAAACCAAGACAAGCAACCCGGAGATGTACACCGATCTAACGCCTATACAATAACATCTATCTATCTTTAAATCTTATATAAGACTTTCTATGTATTGTTATTTAAAAACCCTTTCCTCAGTTCTGATTTGCTTGATCACATTTGCAGAGTTAAAAACACAGGATGAGCTAGAGCCTAAAAATTTCAAGTACGAGGATGGAACCATTTCCAGCGAGGGCTTTTTTCTCCATGGTCAGCCTGAAGGATATTGGAGAACATTCTATCCCTCAGGTGTTCTTAAGAGCGAAGGAAACAGGAAAAATCACGTGCTTGATAGTATCTGGATTTTTTACAACGAGGAAAGTGAAATTTCTGAGAAGATAAACTACCTGGCAGGGAAGAAGAGTGGCCTATTGGAAGAGTTTAGCAGAGGTGAATTATACAGCCGTTGTGAATATGTAGATGACAAAATTGAAGGAAAGTGTTCCTATTTCAAGGAAGGCTATATGGAGAAGGAAGTCCCTTTCATCCAGAATAAAGAGGAGGGTAAAGGGTATGCTTATGATTACAGAGGGAACATCATAACCTTCTTATTCTACAAAGACGGTTTTTTGCGCAGATCAGAGCGCATGAATAATACCGATAAGCTTGCCAGAAAACAGGGGATGTGGCGAACATTCTTTGATGACCGTAGCATCATGACCGAGGGGAATTATGTAGACGATGAGAAGAATGGTCTGTTCAAAGAATACAACAGAGGAGGGGAGATGATACTCTTGGAAAAGTTTGAGAACGGAATATTGGTCACAGATGCTGAAGAGACTGCAGTAGTCGACATTAGAAATGAATATTTCACTGATGGAAAGATAAGAGGAACAGGGAGTTATAAAAATGGAGAAAAGCACGGGGTTCATCGTTCTTATGATGAGGAAGGAACAGTGATAGATGCTATTCTCTATGATCAAGGTACAGAGGTAGGCAGAGGCATAATAGGTGTATCGGGTAAGATAGAAGGGCCATGGAAGTTATATTATTCCAATGGAAATCTTAAAGAAGAAGGAGAGTATAAGGAAGGAGTGAAAGAAGGAAAATGGGAGTTCTACGACAAAGAAGGAAAGCTCATGCAAATAGGATCGTATCTCAAAGGAAAACCGGAAGGGCTATGGAGGTGGTACCATACAGACGGAAGCACAAGAAGAGAAGAGAGTTATAGCCGTGGAAGAGAGGATGGAGAAAGCACAGAATATGACGCTCAGGGAGAAATAATCAGCAAAGGGCAATATGTAGATGGGTTGAAAGAAGGTCCCTGGATATATGACATAGGTGACCATACTGTTAAAGGACATTACAGCCAAGGAGAAAAAGATGGGCGATGGTCAGGGATATATGACAATGGTAAAACCCAATTCAAAGGAGTCTTCATCATTGGGCTTGCAAATGGAAAACATAAGTTCTATTATGAATCAGGACAACTAAAACAAGACGGAAAATACAGTTCTGGAAGGAAGAATGGAGAGTGGAAGATTATAGATGAAAACGGAGAAATCATCGTGCGAATATCTTATGAGCAAGGTATAGAACGCAGGTTGGATGGCGTGCGCATCATCCCTACATTCGAGGAATTGAACATAGATTAAGGCAAGATAGTGAAGAAGAGAAATGAGCTAGAAATACCCTCTTGGTTGATTAACAAGGATTTCTCTCGAATAGAGGGAATGAATTCCCTAGCTGAAAAGTCAAGCTTGAATATCATATCCATCTGCCAAGATGAAAAAGTTTACATCAAGAAAGCTTTAGAGAGCCAAGATATATTCACCCTGGAAAGGGATTCACCACTGCTTTTCATTCTCCAACAGGAGAATATCCTGGTCCAATGTATCGAGAGGAAAAAGAATGACAAAGAAAGCATTGAGCTGAAAACCCAGCGCGAAGAGAACAAGAAAATAGGAGAGAAGCTATACGGGCATAGTGCTAAGCTGAACGCCATCTTTGATAGTACAGCCCTCTTCATATGGACATTGGATTCTACCCATACCATCACTTCTTTGAATAAGAGGCTCAAAGAGCGCATGGAGGATTGGTTCTTCAGAGAAGTAGCCCCAGGAGAACTTTTATTCGAGGAACCAAGAGAGGAGAACATGGTAGCTTGGAATACCTTTCAAAAAAACTTCTCTGGCTGTTTAAAAGGAAAAAAACAGCAATTCGAACTAGCCATGCTTACTAACCTGAATAAGGAAGTGTGGATAGAAATCTTCATGGATCCCATCATACATGAACAGACAAAGATGATAAACGAGGTCTCCTGCATGGCCATGGAGACGACAGAAAAAAAGAAAGTCGCTAGGTATTTAAAACAGAGTCTGAAAGAAAAAGAGACGCTTTTGCAGGAGGTACATCACCGGGTGAAGAACAACCTGCAGATTATCTCCAGCATCATGAGTCTTCAATCTTCCTATGTGAAAGAAGAAGGGACCAAGGAAATACTCACAGAGTGTCAGAACAGGATAAAGTCCATGAGTTTTATCCATGACAGCCTATATCTGAACAAGGACTTAGATAGCATAGACTTCAATTTCTATATCAAAGGCCTCTGTCGAAACCTCATCCAGAGTTATAGCATAGACCCAAGTAAGATAGTGCTTGACTGCCAGGTAGATGATGTGGCCCTCAGCTTGGACCAAGCCATACCCTGCGGGCTTATCGTCAATGAACTGGTGAGTAACTCGCTGAAATATGCCTTTCCTGAAGAGCGCAAGGGAACACTACAGATTCACATGAAGCATAAGGAAGGAAGATTGGCCCTTATGGTAAGTGATGATGGCGTAGGATTCGATGAGAATATAAGATTAGAGGAGATAGACTCGTTAGGATTACAATTGGTATTCACCCTGATAGAACAATTGGATGGTGAAGTTGATTATAGCGGCTTAGAGGGAACGAAATATTTGATTACATTCGATAGATTGAAAAGCAGGAAATCATGGCAGGAAACAGCGTACTTGTTGTAGAGGATGAGAAGATAGTGAGCAAGGACATCCAACTCAGCTTGAAGAAGCTAGGGTATATAATAGTGGGCACGGCCGATACCGGTGAAGGAGCCATCCGAGAAGCCTTGGAAAAAAAGCCAGATATCGTGCTTATGGATATTATGCTTAAAGGCACCATGAATGGAATCGAAGCGGCTACTCAGATCCGTGAGAAGATGAACATCCCAGTGATATATCTTACAGCCTACACGGATGGCAGCACCCTAGAAAGGGCCAAGAAAACAGAACCATATGGATACATCATCAAGCCTTTCAAGGAAGTAGACATCCATACAACCATCGAGATGGCTATTTATAAGCACGCTAAAGAGATGGAGCTCATTAAGGAGCGAGATATGCTTTATAACATCGTTGAAGGCAGCAAAGAGGAGCAGGATCATATCTTCGTGAAAAGTAATTCCCGATTGGTCAAGCTGAAGATCTCAGACATCTATTTCGTAGAGGCCCTGAAAGATTACGTGGTGATCAACACCCTTGAGAAAAGATACACTATCCATAGCACCATGAAAGATATCGAAGCGAAGTTGCGCGGAGATAAATTCATGAGGATACACCGTTCTTATATCATCAATGTAGATCGTATCGCAGCCATTGAACAGCCCAATGTTATTTTAGAGAATGACAAGAAGGTCATTCCCATTGGCGGTTCGTACAAAGATGAACTCAGCGAGCGTATAAACTTGATGTGATTACCTAGACCAATACTAAGTCTATCTGCCTTTGCAGGGCATCTGCGCGTATCACCTTTACTTGCACTGGATCACCGAGGCGGTAGATTTCTTTATGCCTATTTCCAGTGATGGTGTTGTCTTTGGTGTTATAAGTATATTGGTCATCATCCATGCTGCGCAATGCGACCATTCCTTCGCAGAAATTAGCATCTATCACCACGAACATCCCGAAAGAAGTAAGGCCAGAGATATGACCCGCAAACTTCCTTCCAACGTGTGCGCTTAGGAAGAGTGCCTGCATGTATTTATTAGAAGCTCGTTCTGCCTCCACCGCTCTGCGCTCCATCAATGAAGAGTGTTTGGCCAATACAGAGATGCGCTCTTGACTCATCCCTTTAGTGCCTTGCAGTGAATGCCACATCTGCCTGTGAGCGATCACATCAGGATATCTGCGGATAGGGGAAGTGAAATGCGAATAATCCTCAAAGGCTAATCCATAATGACCTATGTTCTCAGATCCATATTCAGCCTTAGCCATGGATCTAATGACCATCTGCTGCACCAATGCTGACTCAGGGACAACCGAACTATCTTTTAATAATTGCTTGATCTGCGCACGTGAATCCCTGTCCTGCGGGTCGAAACGCAACCCTAAGCCATTTGCGAAGCCCTTCAAATTCACCAGGCGCTCGATATCAGGCAGATCATGATTCCTGAAGATGAAAGCAGGCTTGGGCTTATAGGTCTTGATATGCTGAGCTACCTGTTGATTCGCATAGAGCATGAATTCCTCTACCAGTTGGTTAGAGTCTTTCATCACCTTTTTATAGACCTCTACCGGTTTACCGGCTTCATCATATCGGAAACGTACTTCTTCACTATTGAAGTCAAAAGACCCCTCCTTCATCCTTCGCTTACGGATGTTCTTAGCGATATTATTCAAGTGATTCACTTCCTCCTGAAGGTCACCTTGACCAGATTCTATGCGCTCTTGAGCCTCCTCATATGAGAACCTCCTGTCACTATGGATAACAGTTCGTCCTATCCAATATTCCTTGATATCTCCCTGGTCATCCATCTCGAAGACCACAGAGAAACAGAGCTTATCTTCATTGGGCCTCAATGAACAAAGCACATTACTCAATATCTCTGGCAACATAGGAACCACCCTGTCAGCGAGATACACAGATGTAGCACGCGCTATAGCCTCCTCATCCAATACCGACCCTTGTTGCACATAATGACTTACATCAGCGATGTGGACACCTATCTCCCAAAGGCCATCCTTGGTCTTCTGAATAGAGATTGCATCATCAAAATCCTTTGCATCCTCAGGGTCTATAGTGAAGGTGCATATCCCACGCATGTCACGCCTTCCTAAGAAGTCTTTCTCAGTGAGCTCAAGCGGAATCCTATCAGCGGCAGCCTGCACTTCAAGGGGAAATACATTGGGCAAGCCGAATTCTATCAGGATGGATTGCATCTCTGTATCAGGAAGCCCCGGCTTACCTATCACTTGGACCACTTGCCCAAAAGGAGATGCTGCAGTAGCAGGCCAGTCTGAAATCCTAACAGCCACTTTCTCACCATCCTTAGCTCCTTTCAAGGATTCCTTGCCGATAAATATATCTACGTGCATGAAGGGATCATCGGCCTTTAGGAATGCGAAGGTGGAGGAAACCTTGATCACGCCTGCATAGACGCGCTCCTCGCGCTTCACTATCTCCTTCACATGACCTTTTTCTTCGTTGCCTTTCTGGATAATCTGAGCCCGTACTACATCTCCATTCAAGAAGGGAATAGACTGTTTAATGCTGATGGGCACGTCATCAGCGCGGTTCTCTATGACTAGAAAGCCTTTTCCGCGCCTACTCATATCCACTACACCTTCGACCATGGTGGTGCTCACTTTTTCAGCAAGACGGAATTGACCCCGGTCCACCCTGATGAGTTGTTTACTCTTGGTCAGGTCATCAAGACACTCTGCTATGAGGACCGAGACAGCTGTGTCTTTTTCTCCCAGACGCGAAGCGATCTGTTTATAATTCAAAACCTTGTTACGCTCCTTTACAAATACATCCAATACCTGATGTAAGATCTTCTTTTTGAGCTTTTTACGGGCATTGGCCTTCATGCAGTATACTTAAGGAAAATAATATTTAATGAACGGAAGTCCAATAGCTTTATGGATTGGGCCAAGGAAACAATATTTTTGTTCCAAATTACCAGCTATGTTATCAAAGAAAGTACAAGATAGTCTTAATAAACAAATCGAAGTAGAAGCCTACTCCTCACAAGTCTATCTCGCCATGGCCTCATGGGCTGAGACCAGTGGATTGAATGGAGTCGCAGCATTCCTTTACACACACGCTGATGAGGAGCGCATGCACATGCTGAAGCTGGTGGGATATGTCAACGAAAGAGGCGGTAATGCAGAAATTCCTGCATTGAAGAAACCACCAAAGACCTATAAAAGTGTAAGAGATGTATTCCAACAGATATTGGACCATGAGCGCAAAGTGAGCATGGACATCAATAATGTGGTAGACCTTACCCTGAAAGAGAAGGATTACATCACCCATAATTTCATGCAGTGGTATGTCGCTGAGCAAATGGAAGAGGAAGGGCTCGCACAGAACATGATAGATAAGCTGAACCTCATCAGCGAGGATGCAGGTGGGCTCTATCTTTTCGATCGTGATTTAGAGGCCAGTCAAAAGAAGATGAAAGGCTAAGAATTTTCAAGACAACGTAACTTTCGTTGTCAAAACACGTAAGTTGATAAGAATCCATGCCCGTCCCATGTCGAGGGGCCATGGTTCTAACTTTGATTGTCAGCAAGTGCTGTAATCTGAATATACGTGAAAAGACTGAGCATACTCTTCATCCTGCCCCTGTTCTTCCTATCTGCCGCGGAATCTCCACAGCTGGATGAGAGGAACACGAATGCAATAATAAAATCGAGCTATGTATACAACTTCTGTAAACTCATCAGCTGGCCTCAGTCTAAATCCAACGGAAATTTCATCATCGGAGTCTTAGGTGAACCAGACCTATACAAACAACTGATTTCAAAATATTCTAGCAAACTGATCGGAAAACAACCCATCGAGATAATCCAACTTCTCGGTACCGAACAAATGCCAGAGCTACATGTTCTCTTCATATCCCGGACCATGGTCACAGCCATGCCTGGAATATCTAATAAGATGCTGAAATCAAGTACAATGGTCATTTCAGAGCATCCAGAGGGGATAAAGTACGGAGCGACATTGAATTTTGTAGTCATAGATAATCAACTCAAGTTCGAAATAGGCGAGACCAATGCATCGGCCCATGGCCTTACCATTGGAAGCACCCTGAAGAGCCTGGCTTATAACTTAGTGAAATGAGAAATCGAGCGATCATTACCCTTTTAAGTATCGTGCTGGTCAGCTTTGCGAGCGGACAGGGAAATGTCCTGCCCATGACGGGAAAGGCTGCTAGGCTCTATGAGCAAAGAAATTATGAAGAAGCCAAGACGATTATTGAAGAATGCGTCAAGGCTGAGGGCAAGGAGGACCCATATACTTGGCATGTAATGGGCCATATCTTCAAAGAGATTTATAAAAACCAAGAAGGCGCAGCAAAAAAGAACTCGGCAGACAGAACTGAGGCGGTAAAGAGCTTCGAGAGATGCTTACAACTCGATGTAGAGAAGAAATTCTTAGAGTGGAACAGCACTTCGCTCAGATTCCTTGGGTCTACCTATTGGAACGATGCCGCGGCACTCATGGAGAACCGTAAAAGGGATGAACTTCCCATGGCCGAGAAATTCTTTGATGCGTACTTGAAGATCATGGAGACACTTGAAGATCATGGAGACCTTGAGCAGAGGAAACTGGATTTCCATAAAGCGTATGCGACCGCTAACAGGAAGATCATAGAGGACTTGCGCAACGCCAAGGCTACGCCAGATAAATATGAAGTAGAGCTGAATCGTGTTATAGAGAGCTATAAGAAGGCGCTATCAATTGACAATAATGATTATGGGGCTAACTATAACTACGCAATCAACCTTTATAACGAGGCGGCATATCGCATCGAGAATATTCCTATCGAAGCGGATCTTACCCACATTATCCTTCAGCAAGAGGGATGTATCGGCATCTTTGAAGAGGCATTGCCAATAGCCAAGAAGGCTGAGGACCTGAAGCCAGGAAGGATAGAAATCTTGAAAGCATTGAGAGCCATCTACCTTGGATTGAATAACTACGAGGAATTCGATAGATATAATAACCTGATTCGAGAGAAGCAAGGGGAACAGATTATTCAGAAGAGATCTCAAGATGCCTTGAATAAGGACATCTTCAAGAACAGACTGAATGTAGATTGACCCGGTGGGTCGGATGATAGTTGAGGAACGCACACTCTAAGAATGCGATTTAACGTGAATACATCGATAGGGAAAAGAATTTGGTTCGGGTTCGGCACGCTGATTCTCCTTACCCTCATCGTGCTCTTCTTAACCAATCAATCAGCGAACCTTAGCAAGCGCATATACGCTGATATCAGTCAGATTTACAATCCCTCTGTCAAGAAACTCAATGAACTTTCTTTCAAACTCGAACAGAGTAAGATTCTTATAAATTATTGGGCCTACGTAGAGTCCAAGAGCGAGGTCCAAGAGAAGCAACTCTTCAAGAAAATCATCGGCACTGAGATTCCTAGGATAAAGAGTGAACTGGACACCTTAGCTACTCGTTGGGAGAAGCAGGATGTTGACCAAAAGCTCGTCATCTATAGTCAGATGAATGAGCTTTTCAGAGAATATGGGCAGGTTCAAGGAATGCTGTCTGATTTTACAAGCTATCCGGAGATGAGCGGGATGCAATGGTTCCTGGCCCGTGACCTTACAGAGGAAGGCGGCCCCATCTACACAAGAGTGCTCGACATGAACCGAGACTTAGAGAAGCTCATTGAAAGCCAAAGAAGAAAGGAACAAAAGGCCCTTTCTGAGATGGTTGGAGCATTTGCAACACTGAAATTCTATTCAACATACATTGGAGGGTTCCTGATCATCGCAGGATTGATCATCGGTCTCTTGACAGCAAAGTCTATAGTTACCCCAGTCCAACGACTTAAGGAGAAACTCTTTATGATGAGCCGGGGTGTTCTTCCAAGCATGGAGACGCGCATTGCTTCAGATGAGATAGGCCAGATGACAGTGGCCTTGAATAACTTAATCCAAGGACAAGAACGCATCAGATTCTTTGTGAATTCACTGGGCTCTGGTGATTTCACGGCACAGTATAATCCATTGAGCAGTGACGATGAACTGGCTCCAGACTTTATAAAGACGAGGGATGCGCTTGCAGAGAATGAGCGCATCACAGAGACGAAGATCGCTCAGCGGACCAAGGAACTAGAAGACAAGAACCGCCAAATCAACGAGCAGAGTAAGCGTGTAATCACCCTGTACCAAGACCTACGGGATAGTATCGAATACGCAAAAAGACTTCAAGACTCCATCCTGCCTACACTGGAACAATTGAAAAAAGCCTTCCCAGAGAGTTTTGTTTTATATCGACCCAAGGATATCGTATCAGGAGACTTTTACTGGATAAGCACGCGGGGAGATAAGGTTTATGTGGCCGCCATAGACTGTACAGGACACGGTGTGCCGGGAGCATTTATGAGTTTGATTGGACATAACAGCTTGAATCTTGCGCTGGATGAAGCTGACAGCAATGATCCGGGATCCATCCTATCCCACTTGAATGTATTGGCCACGAACAGCCTGAATAGGAACAAAGGGAATACCACAGTGCGTGATGGTATGGACGCAGCTTTATGCATCTTGGATAAGAAGACAAGAAAGCTAAGCTTCGCAGGAGCCATGAGGCCATTGGTCTATTATAAGAATGGAGAAGTCGGGCGGCTGAAGGGAGACAGGGTGAGCATTGGAGCATTGGAGACCATAGACCATAAATTCAGCAGCAGCTCAGTAGAACTAGGAGTAGGGGACACCTTCTATCTATTCTCTGATGGTTTCCCAGATCAATTTGGTGGAGAGACCTTGCATGGAAAGAAATATAAACTCTCCAGGTTACTAGATGACCTCACAAAAATGCAGATTCAAAACATGGACGAACAGCGAGATCGACTTCGTGTGAACATACGAACCTGGCAAGGGGATCACCCGCAGGTAGATGACATCTTGATCATCGGAGTGAAGGTCACCTGATCAATCGAAGACATTGAAATCACCAGTCTCTGAAGGATTCAGAAGCAGGGTAGGAATCTGGGCCGCATTGGTGATAATCTTCTGCGTATAGCTACCACCCAAGAGACCCGCCAAGCTATTATCCCGTAGATTCATAATGGTGATAAGGTCAGCGTCCTTGCTGGCTGCATAGCGGATTAAGACCTCATCGAAGTCCATATCATCAGACCCAGGACTATGCATAGTGAACTTAACTCCTTCCTCAGTGAAGAGTTGGGCCGCATAAGTCAAATTCCTTTTTAGAGTATTCGCTAGGAATTCATCTTTTTCGAAGGGGCTAATCAAGTGAACACTGCTCTGGAAATACTTGGCCATCTTCACCACTAAGAATAACTTCTGCTTGGTCTCTTTATGCAAATCCAGAGGCACAACGATGTCCTCATATCCTTCTCTGCGCATGGGCCTATCCTGAACAATGATGAAAGGAGTGATAGAAGAACTCACTATCCTCAATGCGTTGCTCCCTACTATGAATTGCATCCCCTTCATGCCATGGGTTCCCATGATAATCAGCTTAGCGCCCACTTCTTCAGCAAGCGCACCTATATCTTCGAAGATGCTCCCTTTTCTCACGGTGGACTGAAAGTGAACACCGGGGTGATCCTTTACTACTTCTTGAGCATAAGCTGCCATACGCAGCTCAGCATCAGGGAGTTCAGATTTCTTGCCCACCACGTGCACCAAATGGACATCGGCACCTATAGTCTTAGCAAGTCCATAAGCATGGTTGATGGCCGTCATGCTCACAGAGGTGAAGTCTACGGGGACGATCAGAAGATTATTCATAGCAGCTTGATAAATTCGGCCGTAAAGATAGGACAAGCTGAGTTGTTTTTCAGCGAGTAGCCATCCTTAGGAAGTTCACCTCCCTTTCAGAAAGGACTCTCCAACGGCCGCGAGGAAGGTCTTTCTTCGTCAATCCAGCGAACATAACACGGTCTTCTTTCACGATGCTATATCCAAGCTTCTCGAAGAGCTTCTTAACTACCATTTTCCTATTCATGCTGATCCTCATACCCATAGAAGGCCCTTCTTCATCTCCCACATAGCGGAGTTCGTCAACTTTGATCAGGCCATCATCCAAGGGAACACCCTTCAAAGCCTTCTTGATATCGCTTGGTTTCATGGTCTTATCCAGAACAAGATGATATAATCGTTCTACTTGATGGTCAGGATGAACCAGGCGCCTAGACATCTCAGGGTCATTGGTCAACAAGATGAGCCCCATACTCTCACGGTCTAATTGACCAACAGGAAATATGCGTTCCGTGGTGGCATTGGCACATAAATCCAATACAGTAGGCTTTCCATTAGGATCACTCCCAACACTCATGGTGTTCTTAGGCTTGTTTAGCAGGATATAGACGAACTGTTGACCAGCAAGGTCTGTCCCTTTATAAGTCACTATGTCTCTTCCCAGGGTCACTTTCCTTCCCATCTCCTTGACCACTGCACCATTCACCTGAATCTCGCCCTTGAGAATCAGTTGGTCAGCATCTCTGCGATTACCCACACCGCTATTAGCGATGAACTTGTTCAACCTGATGACCACAGGGCCATCGTCTTGCCACGGTGTATTGCTCTTTTTCATAGGAGGGGATAGAAAGCATCTTCTATATGTTCAAGATACGTTTCCTTGCTGTTCATGATGATTGCAATGATATCGAATCTAAGCACAGCAGAGATGTTGAATTCCTTTACATAGGCATCGGCCGCTGTTATAATGTGTTTCTGTTTTCCTCTCTTCACAGCCAGCGCAGGATCACCGGCATACCTATTCTCTCGGGTCTTTACCTCCACGAAGCACACAATGCCTTGTTTTTCTGCAATTATGTCGATTTCATAGCGCTTATAACGCCAATTCTTTTCAAGGATGATGTAACCCTGTGATCTGAGATGCGTACAAGCATAGAGTTCGCCTGCGATTCCAATGTCTTCGTGTTCGAGCAAATGACGTGAGTTAAACCGTAACTGTGAAATTATGAAAGTATTGAAAACCCTATCGCTTTTTGCACTGCTCCTAGTAGGCATTAGTGCACAAGCCCAACGATTCGAAGGAAGCATCGGGTTCACTAAGAATATAGGAACCGTGGCAGCTAACTATATCTATCACGTCAAAGGTGATATGATCCGAGTTGAAGAACTCGATGAAACTGGAGCAATCCAGGGGATTATGCTCGTGGATACCAAGAAGAATTCTGTGGTGGCCCTGAGCCCTGAGCGTAAGATGTACATCGATGTACCTAACCGTAGAAAGTCAAGTGAGACACCTACTACTGTTAAAGCTACTGGAAAACATCAGTCTATCAATGGATATGATTGTGAAGAGTGGTTGGTTCAGTCTGATACTGAAGGAAGAAAGGTATCCTATTGGGTCGCCCAGAAAGACTTCGACTTCTTTGTGCCTATGCTCAAGACACTGAACCGCAAGGACAAGATGGCCCTGTACTATATGAGCCTTCCTAATCCTGACGGCACCTTCCCAATGCGTGGGGTAGAGGTCAAGAGTGATGGCATGGAACTTACCAAGCTGGAAGTGACCAAAGTCCAGATATCCAAATTATCTTCAGAGATGTTCACCATCCCTTCAGGATACACGAAATTCGAAAGAGAAACGAGCGAGTAAGAGCTACGCTTCGATAAGGAATTGAGAGAGCGGCCAGCCCAACAGGGGCTGGCCTTTTTTATTTCCATTGACAGCAGACTAAACTTCTATAGCGTCCTAATAGGTGAGGAAGGACTACCTTCAAGGCCTCAACAAAAAGGAAGAATGCAGTACCGTATAGAGAAGGACACGATGGGCGAGGTAAAAGTCCCAGCTGATAAATATTGGGGAGCCCAGACTGAGCGCTCACGCAATAATTTCAAAATAGGACCATCAGGCTCTATGCCCCTAGAGTTGATATATGGATTCGCGTATCTCAAGAAAGCCGCGGCCCACACGAACCATGATCTGGGCGTCTTGGACCAAGAGAAACGAGACCTGATTTCCCAAGCCTGCGATGAGATCCTATCAGGACAGCATGACGATCAATTTCCATTGGTCATCTGGCAAACGGGTTCTGGTACCCAATCAAATATGAATGTGAATGAGGTCATCTCTAATAGGGCACATGTGCTAGTTGGCGGTAAACTCGGTGAAGGAAAAAGCCCCATTCACCCGAATGATGATGTGAATAAGAGCCAGTCTTCCAATGACACCTTCCCCACGGGAATGCACATCGCAGCCTACAAGAAGATTATAGAGACCACCATCCCTGGAATCACTCAACTCAGGGACACGCTGAAAAATAAAACAGAGACGTTCAGCAAAGTGGTCAAAATAGGCCGTACCCACCTGATGGACGCCACGCCACTGACGCTCGGGCAGGAATTTTCTGGCTACGTTTCCCAGCTAGACCATGGCCTGAGAGCGCTTAATAACACGCTTGCACACCTTTCAGAGCTTGCTCTTGGCGGAACTGCTGTGGGCACAGGGATAAATACCCCCAAAGGATATGCTGAAGCTGTTGCTAAGAAAATAGCGGAATTCACAGGATTGCCCTTTATTACAGCGGAGAATAAATTCGAAGCCCTGGCGGCCCATGATGCCATCGTTGAGACCCATGGTGCATTGAAGCAGATCGCGATATGCCTTAATAAGATTGGTAATGACGTGCGCATGCTGGCTTCAGGCCCTCGTTCAGGGATAGGGGAGATACTCATTCCAGAGAATGAACCAGGGTCCTCTATCATGCCTGGAAAAGTGAACCCAACACAGTGTGAAGCTCTGACCATGGTCTGCGCTCAGGTGATAGGAAATGACATGGCCATCACCATGGGAGGGGCCCAAGGCCATTATGAATTGAATGTTTTTAAGCCTGTTATGATAACAAATCTGCTTCAGTCAGCCCAGCTGATCGGAGACGCCTGTGTTTCTTTCGATGAGCATTGTGCGAGTGGAATAGAACCGAATTACGTCAGACTGAAGGCCAACTTGGATAACTCCCTGATGTTGGTCACAGCACTAAACACACACATCGGCTATGAAAAGGCGGCCAAGATTGCCAAGACTGCTCATGTAAACGGAACTACATTAAGAGAAGAAGCCCTGAATCTTGGATACGTGAGTGCAGAGGAATTCGATGCATGGGTAGTCCCAGAAGACATGGTAGGCAGCCTATAAAGCTCATTATGCCCAGGACCCCAAGAACGTTCAGCCCTGAAGAACTTCAGGAAACTATAGCCCAGCTTCAGGACATTCTCTTGCTTGAGAGAGGACCATTCCAAGTGTTCTGCGGTGGGGCAGAGCGTATCGGAGACCTTGTGTATGAGATAGGAAGACAAAGAGAGAGAACTTTTCAGGAAGCAGGGGAAGGAACGGGCAATGAAATAGACATAGACCGCTATGACAAGCATTACCTAAATCTCTTTATATATGACAAGGAAGAGCATTGCTTGGTGGGCGGCTATAGAATAGGAGTGGGAAGTGATATATACCCTAAGTTCGGGGTCAGGGGCTTTTATATCCGCAGTCTATTCAAGATAAAGAGGGCATTTCATCCCATTCTGAATGAAAGCTTGGAATTAGGCAGGTCTTATGTCACCCCAGAGTATCAGAAGAGCGCGCTACCACTTTTCTTACTGTGGCAAGGTCTTTTGAAAATCATACAAGAGCAAGAAGGACTCAGGTATATCATTGGTCCAGTGAGTATCAGTAAAGAATACCCAGAGAGCAGCCGAAGTGCCATTGTAAGCTTCGTGATGCGCCACTTATGGGACCACGAGAATGCAGGCTATATAAAGGCAAAGAAACCATACAAGATTCAACTCGATTGGGATAAAATCTCGCAAATCATGCGCATGGGAAATGACTTCACAAACCTAGAGGTCTTCCTTAAAGACATGGAACCAGCGCACATCAGGCTCCCGGTCCTTCTAAAACAATATGCGAAACAGAACGCCCGATTTCTAGGGTTCAACTTGGACCCTAAATTCAATGATGCACTGGATGGTTTGATGATGCTGGATATTCAGAATCTCCCTAAGGAGACCATAGAGATGTTGATAGAGAAAAGACCCCAGGAACAAGGTAAAGAAGTGGATGAAGCATAGCTCAGGGCGACAGCTCTTTAACAGTAACAGGAAACAGAATAGATGAAGAATATTCGGGCTACAATACGGGCATTAGGCTTCTTCATTGGAACGGGTTGGATGATGTTGAAAATATGGATCGTTCAGCAGTTCAAAGGGCCAAGCTTGGACAGGTCGATCCGGTATAGACAGAATCTCTTGCAATGGCTGCTGCCTTTTATGGGTGTTCATATAGAAGTCTTGGGAGAGCTTCCTGAAGAACCGGGCCTATTACTTTGTAACCATAGAAGTTATTTCGACCCCGCTCCCTTATTGCGTGATCTGCGTGCTTTGCCTGTGGGAAAGGCTGAGATCCAAAACTGGCCCATCATCGGGCTCGGATGTAAACTTTCCGGAATCATATTTGTGGACAGGAATAGCCCGGAAGGAAGAATGAAAGCGCGAAATCAGATAAACAAGAAACTGAAAGAAGGCCTTTTTATTATCAATTATCCAGAGGGCACCACATACCGCGGACCAGAGCTGTTGAACCCTAAGAAAGGCATGTTTCAAGATGCTGCCCTGAATGGCTTCACCATTTTCCCCGTAGTAATCGAATACAGAAGTCCATTGGATGCATGGGTGGGTGATCAGACCTTCATCCCGCACTTCTTCTCTCGATTCGGGCAGAAGAAGATGGAGATGCGTGTTTCATATGGTAAAGCTATGCGCGGGACTGATGGAAAGCAATTATTGAAAGACTGCTCAGACTGGATCCTCCATGAAACCGAAAGGCTCAGGAAGGACTGGTATCGCTATGAGGAGCTGAGCAAGCTGAAAAGCTGATAAAGGGTCAACAGCACAAAGAGAATCGACAGGAATCGATCTAGATAGCGAGCTATCCAGAACAGGCGCTTTGCTATCCAAGACCCTATCAATACATATCCTAAGAAAATCAGCGCTGCCCCAAGGGTGGCTCCAGTGCTGAATGAGATAGCACCCATCCAAGTTGTTGGGACCTTATGCAGAGGCTCCAAATAAGCGAAGATGATGAACCAGAAGGGAAGGATCAAGAAATTGAACAGGTTATAAGTCAGGCCTGATCGAATCTCATTCACATCCCTGACCTCTAACTCTGTCAGTACGAACTCCGTTTTTGACCTTTTCCAGTGATGTATGGCAAGGATGCTGAAGACAAGCACAGATGCCCAAGCTAAGTACTCTGCGATCAATGCGAAATCCTCCATAAACAGGTACAGATAGATGGCAAAGAAGGTATAGACCCACTCGATAATGGAGGCCCCAATAAGAAAACCAAGGGCTGCTTTCTTACCGCGTATGATACTGCGTTGTATAATCATGGCCGTGACCATGGTGATAGGCACGGTGAAGATTGCTGAAATCAGGAAAGCATTAAGGAAATGAAGCAGTATGTCATTCATTGAAATAACTCAGCCTAGCTGGATATCAATACCCTACGGGCCGTCTTTCATGATGGATCCTACGCTCTTCTACAAGGCAAGTAGAAAGGTCAGTGAAGCGCATCAACCAATCATTCCCGCTCTTCTTCAGCTGTGTGATGCTGGTGGTCCTGACATGCCCACGATCCATGATGAGGTCATTGGATTCATTTCCTTCGCCACCATGGTTATGGAACCAACGCAGGTCACTGGAATCTATGTCATTGATAGCATCTAACCATTGGCCGAACCAAATTTTTCTTCGCTCTTGCCATTCATCAGAATACAAACTTGGACTAGACCAAATATGGGGAATGGTATGATCCAAGGTCTCCAAGTGTTTATCGATGGCATCCCAGCGGAAGCAATGCAGGCTGGACTCGTCAGCGAGAATCAAGGTAAAGGGCTCTATTCCCTCCAGGTCCAGCGAAAGGACCTCGCTGATCAGGTCTGCACTCTGCATGATGCGAGGTATGATAGTGCCTCGGCTCGCGCGCGGTTCAGCCACAGCAGTATGGGCCTTGAACGCGCCATTCATAAGCGCAACACTGCGGCCTTGACCATCTATGCCTATCCAGGTGCCTTTAGAAGACTCATCTCTGGGGAATAGAAGCCCATTCTCTAACTGAAGCCCAGTGGATCTTCGCTTGGGAGATTCATCTCTGTTTTGGGTAATGATATACCCAGTCGGACGAGGATAGAAGGTTATGGTACACATGACAATGAAATAAGTGCTTTAAGGAGAGAAAACGAAGCGGCCTGCACCGATGTTATCAACACAAATGAGGTATAATCCAGCAATGAGTCCATAGGCTTTCATGTCTATGGCCATGGAACGTGATACATTCACTGATTTCTGCTTCAATACTAGCTTTCCCATAGTGTCATAAACGTGTATTTCATGGAAAGGCATATCGCTTTGAATGTTGAGAATTCCCTGATTTGGATTTGGGAAAAGCATGATCTGAACGTCAATTTTTAACTGAACGGAGGTCAATATGCTGTATTTGACCTGTGCAGAATCCTTCCCTCCGAAGCGATATATCCGATTACCAAGGACACAGAGACTTGAATTGCGTAAGGAAGGCCCACTGTATGTCAATGACGCGAATGAAGGCCCTTGATTATATTGGCTTCGGAGGAGCTCAGGAAGGATAAGCTCTTTTGAGAATTGGTGGTTGAAAAGACCGTCCCATATCACGCAGAAATCTGATGTACAAGCAGCGTCAGCATAGGCTATTCCGGCTGGAAGGTCTTTTGAATGTTCCCACGATAAATTATCCGCATCCCAGTGGAGCACGTTGCTCAGATGTTCTCCAGTATTGTCTATTCCGCCTGCGATGTAGACTTCCTTATCCAGTTGAAAAGAGAAAAGCTCATAACGACCTTCACCGGGCAAAGAGGACATCGCCTCCCATAGATTATGAATAGGATCATAAGACCATAGATCACTATAAAGCAGGAAGGAATTCCTTCCTGCGCCATAGACTAAATTACCGTCTTTGATAAAGCCGAGCCCTTGATATCTTGGAGCAGCGGGCATGGGGCTTAAAAGTTGCCATAGATCTTGAGCAGGATCATAAGACCAGAGTTCATTGCTTGCCTCACCAGTTTCTAAGAGCCCTCCTGCGAGATATGCCTTCCCGTCAATACTTGCTGAAAAAGCATATTGTCTTGCAATTCCTGGAAAAGGACTAAGCTCAGTCCAGCCATCAGTAAAAGGATTATATTCCCATAGATCACCTTGGACTTGGAATCCAGCACCGCGACCGCCCGTGACATAGAGCTTTCCAAGGAGCGAAAAGAACGCAGCATCATCCCTTCCTTCTTCTGGTAAAGGAGAATGTTCAGTGAAAGTGTATTGAGCTGAAAGGCTTGCGGAGAGGAGCAAGACATAAGTCAGGATAAGGACAGTGCTTGGAGGAAGAGTCAGGCGGTTCATCTGTGGTTGCAACGCTCAAAAAGGGAATTAACGTATACCCGAATCAATCCTTCTGTGTTTTCTTCCTCTTTAAACCTATTATACGTGGACATTCGCATCCGATTAAGTGATGTGAAAGAGGGCATCCCATGTGTGATGGTCGTGTCGCCATGGAATGATGCCCCTGGGAATTTCTTTACAAGCTCTTTCACGCCATCATCTTCACCTCCTTTTATGATGAATACAGGCGCTCCTGAATCCTCATCATTCCAGCTTATCTGAGGCCACTGAGTCTCCCATAAGTTTCATCATGATAGGCGCTTCCATCTTAAGGTGGTCATTGCTTAAGGTGACATGGCTGATGAGGAATCCTAAGACCAAGGCGCGAAGCTTGAAGACCAGGTTTGGGTACAATTATTATTCATGGCACAGCGCTTTCATGATATTGAAAGCTAGCGATTCCTTGGGGCATAAAAGAATAGCCAATGCGAATAATGACTACCTTGTGGATGCACCAAAACTCCAAGGACATGATGAAAATGGTAGGAAATTTCGCAGGTAAGCGTGCTAATGAGGTCAAAGGCCCAGGTGAGCGCAGTATCAAAGTAGCTGATCTGATGACCAAGAACCCAGTCTTCTTCTATCCAGATCAATCCATGGATGAGGTGATGGACCTATTGATCAAGAAGAAGATCTCAGGTGGCCCGGTGGTGAATGAAAAGAACGAATTGGTAGGAATGATTTCGGAAGGAGATTGCTTGAAGCATGTTGTGAAAGGAAAGTACCTAAACCATCCCACCATAGGCAGCAAGGTTTCAGAGCATATGATCAGCAAAGTGGTGACCATGGATGGTGAGTTGGACATCTTCCAAGCCGCCAAACAATTTCTGGATATGCGCATACGTAGATTTCCCGTATTGGAACAAGGGAAGCTTATAGGATTGGTCTCTCAGAAGGACATCATGCGTGCCGTTATGAAGCTGAAGAGCAGCACTTGGTAGATCCTATCGCACAATCCCATTCGATTAAGCAAGCGAACATTATTTCTGGATGTTCCTAAGCTGGATTAATGCCGTTTCTTGGCTTTTTAGCAAGCATTACTTGAGATAAAACCGGAAAACCCCTCGTTTTTCCCCTATTCAACCATAATTTCATAATAAGCTGTAAATCAGTGATAAAAACGTTTATAAGCGGTTAAAAACGACATTAAACAGCTAGTAAATGCTTATTAACCGAATAAAGCGTGGACCTCCCCTGTTCTTTGTGGTGTCGCAATCAGGAGATCTGCTGTGACATCAGTAAATCAATTTTTATCACACTTTAAATACATATATCATGAATACGCTAAAGAACAAAGTACAGCTCATAGGTAACCTAGGTAATGATCCTGAGATCTTCACCTTCGATAACGGAACCAAGAAAGCCACACTTTCTATCGCAACGAACGAATCTTACACCAATAAAGCGGGCGAAAAGGTGGATGACACCCAGTGGCATAACGTGGTGTTCTTCGGTAAGACGGCCGAGGTCGCTGAGAAGTACTTGATGAAAGGATCCGAGGTAGCTGTGGAGGGCAAATTAACCTCCCGCAGCTATGAGACCAAGGAAGGAGAGAAGCGCTATGTCACAGAAGTGGTAGCGAGCGAACTCTTGATGTTAGGAAAGAAGGCTTGATCCGCCCGATCAATAAGCCTTAAGAAAAGGGGTCTTGCCATTCAGGTGAGGCCCCTTTTTATTTCCTCGCCCCAAGCACTACAGGCATCCAATATCGACACACTAGGATATGCCCATCTATAGGCCTAAAGACATTCATAACTGCAGCAAGAGCGCGCTGTTTCGTCCTTGAGCACAGCATTGAATTAGACCGGGAATCCACAGATGACATAGGCTCAGGCGCATTCTCTAGCATGCGCCATAGGCATGAATTCGAGGTTAAGGAGGGAGGACCATGAATGATTAATTCGACTGCAGAACCGCCTTTGTGCCTCGTGGAAGACACCTTGATTTTTCTCTTCCTGAATTCAGATATCCAGAAGATTTTCTCTGAGAGAAACACCTTAATCAAGTCAAAAGC
>Ga0335396_10000373_pt1 | contig 61018 bp, 44 predicted proteins | sample FRY02_FD_205743 | JGI IMG/M metagenome (GOLD analysis project Ga0335396, IMG submission 205743) | Freshwater microbial communities from Lake Fryxell liftoff mats and glacier meltwater in Antarctica - FRY-02 (spades assembly) (version 2) | ecosystem: Environmental > Aquatic > Freshwater > Ice >...
GATAAACTTAATACGTGGTATAAAACAAAAGGTATTTTATTTCCTAAAAAAATAGCTATAGAGCAAACTTCGTCAGAGCAAACCGCTTTATATAAATCTAACTTAGTCAACGGAAACAGATTAATAGATCTAACTGGTGGTTTTGGCGTGGACTGTTTTTATTTTTCAAAAAAAATAAAAGAAGTATTTCATTGCGAAATAAATGAAGAGCTTTCGCAAATTGTAGCTCACAATTTTAATTGTTTAAATGTATCTAATGTAAAATGTATAAACGACGACAGTTTTAATGTTTTAACAAATTTAGATTTAAAATACGATTGGATTTATGTAGATCCTTCTAGAAGAAGTGATGTTAAAGGGAAGGTGTTTTTACTAAAAGATTGTTTGCCAGATGTATCTACTAATTTAGAGTTTTATTTTAATTATACTAATAATATTTTAATAAAAACAGCGCCAATACTAGATTTAACTGCTGGAATTAAAGAGTTAGATAATGTAAAAGAAATTCATATAATAGCTATAAATAATGAGGTTAAAGAGATTTTGTGGGTTTTACAAAAAGGATATAATTCGGTAATTATAGTTAGAACCATAAACATAACAAAAGGCACAAATGAAATATTTGAATATAAATTAGGAAATGAATCTTATGCCGATTTTAGTCTGACCAAAGATTATTTATACGAACCAAATGCTGCAATAATGAAGTCTGGAGGTTTTAACGAGATTTGTATTGCGTATAATTTAAAAAAGTTAAGCCAGCATTCTCATTTATATACAAATAAAGAAAAAATAGATTTTCCCGGAAGAGTTTTTAAGGTTTTAAAAAACATTCCATATTCTAAAAAAGAAATAAAAGAAAATCTTGAAAATATAAAAGCAAATATAACTACTAGAAACTTTCCTGAAACTGTAGAATATATTAGAAAAAAATGGAAAATAAAAGATGGAGGCGATTTATATTGTTTTTTTACAACAGATATAAATAACAATAAAATTGTTTTACTTTGCCAAAAACTAAATTAACTAATGAAAACTATATTTCTAACAATTACATTAATAATCCCTACATTACTTTTTTCTCAAAGAAACTGTAATTTTGACGTAGAAGTTAAAGATAGTCTAGGCACTTTAAAATCTATAAAAGAAATATTAATGTATGAAAGAGTCTTTGGAAATAATGAACAATATTTATTTTTTTCTTTATCAAATTCTGATGGGACTCCATTTTTATCTCTACAGCAAGTACAAAAAAATAACATTTTTATTAATACAAATTGTTTAGACAAAAACTCTAAGATATATATTCAATTAGAAAATGATAAAATTATAACTCTTATTCATACAGACAATGAGTTTTGTTCAACTTTAATTCAAGAGCAAAACAAAAACATGAGAGTATTATCTGGAAACTTTTTATTTTTAAAGAATTCTTTTGAAGAACTAAAAAAGAGTCCAATTAAAACAATAAGAATTAAATATTCTACAGAAACAGTAGATTATTTAATTAAAAGCGAGTTACAGTCTGAGTTATTAAAAGAGTTTTATAGACCTGCAAACTACTTTATAGACTACTTGCATTGTGTAGAAAACTAGTCGCAATTCCATTTAAAATTAGAAATCTTCTCTTTTTCTTTTACATTTAAATTATAATGCCACCATTCAGAATCAAAAGATAAAAAATTATTTTTAAACATTATTTTTTTTAAAATCTTTCTGTTTTTTAAAACTTCTTTGTTTAAAGAAGTGAAATTATGAGAAGCTTCTGGTCCAAAAAAGTCAAATCCAGTTCCCATATCTAATTCTTCCCCATTTACATTAACTAATGTAATATCTACTGCTCCACCCCTATTATGTATTGATCCTTTTTTTGGATCTGCTACATAAGTTGGATTCGGAACAATTTCCCACATTTTTTTTTGAACATCTAGTGGTCTATAACAATCAAAAAGTTTTATTTTATACCCTTTTTTTATAAAAGTTGAGTTTGCTTCTATCAAATATTTTACAGTTTGATATCTTAAATAACATTCAGAACAATCATAAACTTTTTGATTTAAAAAATTATTTTGTGAAGCGTATCTCATATCAAAAACAAAATCATTAGAAAAATTTTTAATATTAACAAAAGTAGAATCATTAATTGTACTATCAAATTTAATGTTAGTTTTAAGCGACTTACAAGATATAAAAAATAAAAAAAATAAAAAAAGCAAGATTCTCATAACTAACTATTTAAAGCACTTTAATTAATCTAAAAACTCACTCTAATAATCATGAATTAATTCTTTATGCGTATCATAAAAAAGTTGAGCATCTCCTCTGTTTTTAAACGCTAAAAATTGAGGGAAAACAGAGATGCAAATATAACAAGAAAAAATATCGTCTTTTATTATAGGTAAAATAGCATAATTATTAACATTACTTTTCCATCCGCTTTTAAAAGATTTAAGTAACTGACTTAATTTTGACTTTGCTAACGTTGCTTTTGCTTGATTTTCTGTAGCAAAAACATTCATATTTTCTTCGGTAACAGGTCTGTCTTCGTATAATTCAACTTTAGAAAAACTATTAATATAATACCCAGATATCTCACTCAAGTCCATCCAGTCGTCTATTAACGATGAATTTTCTTGAATAAATTCTTTTAATGCACTTAACTCTTCTAGATTTTTAGTTTGTTGAAGTTCTAGTAAATTAAGGCGTTTTAATATATTTTGTTTTTCTTCAGATGTCATTGTATAAGCTTCCGTCTTAATTTATAAAAGAGGTACAAGGTAAAATTTTTATTAATAAGAGCAATCTTAATTATGTAAAAATAATTTTAACAAGAGTAATACTTATTAAATTAATTTTATTAGAAAGTACTAAAAACAAGAAAACCACTAAAAAACAGTGGTTTTCTTGTGAACGGTATAGACTTGTATTCGAACCAAATAATCGATTTTCTTGAAAATTTAATTCAAAATTTATTCTAAAAAAAATGACTCCGCTGCGTTGCAGTTGCATGATGTTTCCGTTTTTATCATACCACAAACTCTCGTTATAACTGTTGGTTACAGGAGTTGACTCATAAGGTTTTTGATAAACTGCTTTTTGAAGTCGGTTTAATTGGTCGTACTTGTAGCCGTATTTTCGGACTTGCTTTTCGGGCACAGAATGCAATTCTGCACTATCTGTAACGAGAAATTTATTGCATATCCGAGCCATCTGCCCTTATGGTGTGAAAATTTCTTTAATTTCTATTACTTTTCCTTCATTTAGTATTAATAAGAAAATTTTATCATCATAGTTGTTCTTAAAGTATTCGAGAATGCTTTTAATATCATCACTTTTGAAATTATTATTATTTACTAAATCTATTTTTACATTTTCTGATAATTCTAATTTTCGTAATTTAGAATTATCATTTACAATATAAAAGTCATTAGGAATTGAATATTTTTTTTGACCATTAACAAATTTTATATCTGCATCACCATTCTTTTTAGCTTGTTCAATTGCTTTATCACCTGTTAAGTATTGAATATAATCAGCTTCTATATAGTGTTTATCATTTTCGTCATAAATATTTGTTATTAAACAGTAATTCTGTTCTTGCTTAATGTTGATTTCTTTCTTGCAATCGTTTAAGGATATTAAAAATATCCAAATGAAACTTATTATATTCATCATCTTCATTTTTTTATTTACCAATTCACCCAGATAGCACGGATTTGCAATCCGTGCCCATAATCTAATTCAAAACAAATCTAACAAAATAACTTCTAATTCATTCTATAAACCTGCATAATTTCGAGCTGAACTGAAAGAATAATCCGAGCTATCTAGGTCATACTTGTAGCCGTATTTTCGGACTTGCTTTTCGGGCACAGATTGCAAATCTGCGCTATCTGTAACGAGAAAATTATTGCATATCCGAGCCATCTGGGTTTCTTGTGAACGATATAGACTTGTATTCGACCCAAATAATCGATTTTCTTGAAAATTTAATTCAAAATTTATCCTAAAAAAATGACTCCGCTGCGTTGCAGTTGCATGATGTTTCCGTTTTTATCATACCACAAACTTTCGTTATAACTGTTGGTTACAGGAGTTGACTCATAAGGTTTTTGATAAACTGCTTTTTGAAGTCGGTTTAATTGATCATACTTGTAGCCGTATTTTCGTACTTACTTTTCGGGCACGGAAAACATTTCCGCGCTATCCGTAACGAGAAATTTATTGCATATCCGAGCCATCTGGTCTTTTTTTGGTTATCATAGATATATGTTAAGTTATCTATAACTAATTCATAGGTGTAATCATTGCCACACGAAAGGATTCGTGCGGTAGCGGGGGTTATCGGTATATTATGCTTTATTTGTCAGGATAATCAAAGGATTTATAGATACTATCCGCTTTAGACAAATTCTTTTCAATAGCGATGCCATTTCTATAATATTCAATTAAAGTTTCCTTACAACGGGTTTCATCTGCCAAAGCTCCCTTATGTAAAATATAAATAAGAAAATCTTGTTCAGGCTTTTCTAAATTTGAGATATAATCAATTTTAAATTTGTTGTCAAAAGCTATCCTTATATAGTTTGCATAAAAATCATAGCATCCAACTTTATTCGTCTTCTGAATTTTTAGAGAATACGCAAGTAAATCCTGATAATTATTTCCGTCTTCCAAATGATTAGATAGGATAGCATAAGATGTTAGGTCAGAATTACTCATGACTTCGTCTTTCAAAGTTTGAATTTTATTTGAGCTGTTTTTTGAACAACAACATAAAAACAGGAAAATTAAAGAAACAGATTTTTTCATATTTATTTTTTTACCCCAGATAACGCAGATTTGCAATCCGTGCCCATAATCTAATTCAAAACAAATCTAACAAAATAACTTCTAATTCATTCTCTAAACCTGCATAATTTCGAGCTGAACTGAAATAATAATCCGAGCTACCTAGGTCATACTTGTAGCCGTATTTTCGTACTTACTTTTCGGGCACGGAAAACATTTCCGCGCTATCCGTAACGAGAAATTTATTGCATATCCGAGCCATCTGGTGGTCTTGTTGTTGTTTTGCTTGTTGAAAAACTATTCTTTGAATTTCTATTTTATGTCGATTCATCTATTATGGAAACTAAATACCAACAATCGTTTATCAATTTAAATTCGTAAGACATGTAAATTCCATTGTCAAAACCCACTCGTTTGTAAATCATTCCATCTTTTGTTTTTTCCTTTTCTATCTTATACTTATAGTATTCTTTTTTCATAGCAGAAGAGTCTTTAGAAAAATTTATGTATTTAAAATTTGTAACTTTAGTAATGTTTTCAATAATTGGTTCTTCACTTGATTCATAATCATAAGAAACACACTTTAATGGCACTTTAATTCTGCTCTTTTGAAAAATTGAGTCTTTTGAGAAATTTTTAAAAAATTGCTCAAAATCTTGCAAACATTCTTCTTCAATTTGTATGTTTTTTTCTAGCTCTTTTTTTTGAGGTATTATCTCATTTTCTTTATCTTCTTTACAATTTAGTAAAAGTGAAGTAAGTGCGAATAATAAAAATATTCTTCTCATGACTGATTATGATTTAAAAGGATTATTAGGTGGTATAAATGGCATCGGTACCGGAGTTGGGAGTACTAACATCATAATACTATAATTTTTTAAACGTTAATAGAATGTTTTCAAGTTCTTCTTTATTGTCTTTTGGAACATTTATATATCCAATAATAATATTTCCATTTTTCTCCAATAAGAAAATATTATTATTTTCGCTAAACGAATATTTTAAATCATCTTCATCAATAAACCTTAAGTAATCTTTTGGTTGAAGGAATCTACTAATTAATGGAGAAGCAGATTTACTATCAGTTATAAATACAACAATAGAATCAGCTAAATTAAATCTATACTCACTGGATTCATTTCCATTAAAAATAATCTGTCTTTTGTAATCTTTATTTAAAAATGATATCTCATATTTATTTTTACCAAATTGTAATTTTTCTTTTTTATGAGGCTTGTTGATAACTGAACAAGACAAACTAAAGAAAATTAATATTATCATTAAAAAATTAAAAATATTTTTCATAAGATTTAAAATTTGATAAATTAATTTTATTAGAAAGTACTAAAAACAAGAAAACCACTAAAAAACAGTGGTTTTCTTGTGACCCAGTCAGGATTCGAACCTGAGACCTACTGCTTAGAAGGCAGTTGCTCTATCCAGCTGAGCTACTGGGCCTATTTGTCGGGGTGGCAGGATTCGAACCTGCGGCCTCCTGCTCCCAAAGCAGGCGCGATAACCGAGCTACGCTACACCCCGAAAAAAAAGCGGAGAGACAGGGACTCGAACCCTGGCGACAGTTACCCGTCGACAGATTAGCAATCTGCTCCGTTACCACTCCGGCACCTCTCCTATTAATTTTGCAAAGAATTAATCTTTTTTGCGGTTGCAAATGTAGTTTAACATTAGCTAGTTTACAACTATTTTAGTGTATTTTTTTTATTTATTTTACATTTATTCTTTTACATATTAATTGTCAGTTATATACAAAAATATTATTTTTAATAAATTAAAAGGTATACTATAAATTGCATAATGAATATGAACTATTTTAAATATTTGACCCTTTAATGTTTAATAAATAGCTTTAAAAATCTTAAATTTGCAAAATAATCAAACATAACAATACAATGAGTAAAAATGTAGTAATAGTATCGGCAGTTAGAACTCCAATTGGTAGTTTTATGGGAAGCCTTTCAACAATATCTGCTCCAAAATTAGGTGCAATTGCTATAAAAGGTGCTTTAGATAAAATAAATCTTGATCCAAACTTAGTAGACGAAGTTATAATGGGTAATGTTATACAAGCTGGTGTTGGTCAAGCACCTGCAAAACAAGCAGCACTTTTTGCTGGATTACCTAACACTATTTCATGTACTACAATAAATAAAGTTTGTGCTTCTGGAATGAAAGCTGTGATGCAAGGTGTTCAAGCTATTATGGCTGGAGATGCAGAAATTGTTGTAGCAGGTGGTATGGAAAACATGAGTTTAATTCCACATTACGTTTATTTAAGAAATGGTTATAAATTTGGACCTGCAGCATTTATTGATGGTATGCAAAAAGATGGTTTGACAGATGCTTATGATAATAATGCTATGGGAGTTTATGCAGATTTATGTGCTACAGAACATAACATTTCTAGAGAAGAACAAGATGCATACGCAATTCAATCTTATAAAAGATCTGCAAAAGCATGGGCTGATGGAAAATTCGATAATGAAATTGTTCCAGTTGCTGTTCCTCAAAGAAAGGGCGAGCCTATTATGGTTACACAAGATGAAGAATTTACAAATGTTAAGTTAGATAGAATACCAACACTAAATGCTGTTTTTACTAAAGATGGTACTGTTACAGCTGCAAATGCATCTACTATAAACGATGGTGCTGGTGCCGTAGTGTTAATGAGTGAAGATAAAGCAAAAGCATTAGGATTAAAACCACTTGCAATAATAAGAGGATATGCAGACGCTTCTCAAGAGCCAAAGTGGTTTACAACTTCTCCTGCTAAAGCATTACCTAAAGCACTAGAAAAAGCAAAATTAACTATTAGTGATATTGACTTTTTTGAATTTAATGAAGCGTTTTCTGTAGTTGGACTAGTAAATGCTAAATTGCTTGGTTTAAACCAATCTAATTTAAATGTAAATGGTGGTGCTGTTTCTTTAGGTCATCCTCTTGGTTGTTCTGGAGTTAGAATTATTATTACATTAATAAATGTTTTAGAGCAAAACAACGCAAAAATTGGAGCTGCAGCAATATGTAATGGTGGTGGCGGTGCTTCTGCAATTGTAATAGAAAGAATTTAAGTAAGTTAATCTTGATTATTAATGTACGGAATCTGTAATTTAGCTATAATTTCATTAAGAATTGAACCAAGTGATAGAAGCGAATTAATTTCGCAAGTGTTATTTGGTGAATTTTTTGAAATAATTGAAAAACATAATCATTGGCTAAAAGTTAAGCTTACTCATGACTTATATGAAGGTTGGGTCGATTCTAAACAAATTCAAGAAATTTCTCTTGAAGAGTATAATATTCTAAAAAGTAGCTCGATAGTTTTAAACGCAGATTTAATAGATTACATAACTACTAAAGATAATTTATTAATGCCTATACCTTTAGGAGCTACATTGTCTTTTTTAGATTATAAAACCATTAATAAGTCAAACTTTGAGTTTGAAGGACTAAAAACTACCGGAATAAAGCCTAAAAATAATCTTCTTAAAACAGCATTTATGTATTTAAATGCACCCTATTTATGGGGAGGGAAAACTCCGTTCGGAATAGATTGTTCTGGTTTTACACAAATGGTTTACAAATTAAATGGATATAACTTGTTAAGAGATGCCTCACAACAATCTGCTCAAGGAGAAGCTTTGAGTTTTATAGAAGAAAGTGAACCTGGAGATTTAGCTTTTTTTGATAACGAAGATGGAAAAATTATACATGTAGGTATTATTATGAAAGATAATTATATTATACATGCAAGCGGAAAAGTTAGAATTGATAGATTAGACCATTTAGGTATTTATAATCCAGAAATTAACAAGCATACACACAAACTTAGAGTTATTAAAAAAATAGTATAAAAAAGCCCGTTTTATAAAAACGGGCTTTTTTATACTATAATACATTATTCCATTGTGGCTTTTAAAGCTTTATATTTATCTGTCATATCTAAAGAAGAATAAACATTTAATAAAGTTGTTTTGGCTTCATTGTTATCAGGATCTAATTCAATAACTTTTTCTAAATAAGGTAATGCAACATTAAATATAGATTTTCTTTGAGCTTGTAACTCATCGTATCTTTTATTGTCTTTTGCAGAAGTTCCTAATTTATTCATTTCGTCAACAATAGCTGTATCTTTTTCTAATTTTAAAATAGCTAAATTTAAATAGGCATTTTTATAACTAGGTTTAATTTCGATTGCTTTTATATAATATTTTTCAGCATCCGCAGTATTATTTGCCTTAGAAGAAATTACTCCTAGATTATAATATAAATCTGGATCATTTGGACTTATTTGAATAACCTCGGTGATTATCTTTTTGTAAGTCTCAAGATCATTTTCTTCTAAATATAAATTTGCTTCTGTAATTGCTAAAGAAACATCACCCGGATTGTCTTTACGTGCTTGAGCAATAGCTACTTTTGCTTTTTTATTTTCGCCTTTTTGAACTAAAATTAAAGCATATGTTCTAAAGATATCACCTCTTTTAGAAGCAATTTTTTCGTCACTTGGTTTTTCGTGAGAACCAGATTTAACAAATAAATCTCTTTCTACTTTAGAATTAAAAATTACAGGTTTTTGTTTAAGTTTATCAACAGCGATATAAGACATTCCCATTCCTGAATAATTTAAATCTTTAAGTTTTTCAAATAATTCAAGTGCTGTGTCATAATCTTGAGCATTTACAGCTCCATTTGCTGCATAATATAAATAAACTGTATCTTTTGGCATTAATTTATATGCCTCGTATAATTTTGTAGTACCTTCTTTAAATTTATTAGCATTATTATCCTCAATAGCTGCATTAATTAAGCTATTTCTAACATTAAATAGTGACTCTTGAGCTTGAGAAGAATATTTAGATTTTCCTGTAGCTTTTTCTATATCTATTAAAGACACATAAGATTTTGCTGCTGCTAATAAATTTTCTCCTTTTTGAGCCGGAATTACTTCTGCCAATTTAAGGTAAGAGTTACCCTTTAAAAATAAAAATTTTGCTTTTTCCTCGTCTGTAGCATTAGTAATAACAGCTTCTGCCGCAGTAATTGCAGATTTAATTTCAGATGGATCGCCATTTTTAGTTGCTTTTTCTAAAGCTTTTAATTCATCTTTTTGAGCAAAAGCACTCATAGACATCATAAAAGCAAAAGTTAAAATTACTGATCTATTTTTCATTGTAATTCAATTTAATTAATATTTATTCTTTGTTTAATTTGTTTCCTCGTTTTCTTGAGTTTCTTCAGAAGATGATTCATTTGACTCTTGATCATCATTTTCTGAATCATTTTCTAAGTCTTCTTCTCCTTCTTGTTCTTCAGGCTCTTCTTCTCTCATAACTTTTGCAACAGCAGCAATAGAATCGTTACTTTTAATGTTAATTAGCTTAACACCTTGAGTTGCACGACCCATAACTCTTAGGTCAGAAACTTCCATTCTAATAGTTAACCCAGATTTATTAATAATCATTAAATCATCTTCGTCGGTAACAGCATTAATAGAAATCAAAGCACCCGTTTTTTCAGTAATGTTCAAAGTTTTTACACCTTTTCCACCACGATTGGTAACTCGGTAAACGTCTTCTCCATCGTCGTCAACCAACTTGGTTCTTTTTCCATAACCATTTTCAGTAACAACTAATAATTGGGTATCTGTAATATTTTCATTACTTACAGAAACCATACCAATCACTTCATCTTTATCATTTGCTAAGGTAATTCCACGAACTCCAGAAGCTGTTCTTCCCATTGGACGTGTTTTTCCTTCTTCAAAACGAACCAATTTTCCAGATTTAACAGCAATAAGAACTTGGCTATCACCATTAGTTAATTTTGCTTCTAACAATTCGTCATCTTCTCGAATAGTTATGGCATTAATTCCATTCACTCTAGGACGAGAATATTGCTCTAAAGATGTTTTTTTAACTTGTCCTTTTTTAGTAGCCATAATCACATAGTGGCTGTTAATATATTCTTTATCTTTTAAATCTTGTGTACAAATAAAAGCTTTTACTTTATCGTCGCTTTCAATATTTACTAGATTTTGTATTGCTCTACCTTTACTTGTTTTACTTCCTTCAGGAATTTCGTAAACTCTCATCCAGAAACATTTTCCTTTTTGAGTAAAGAACAACATATATTGGTGGTTTGTTGCAACAAACATCTGTTCTAAGAAATCTTGGTCTCTTGTACCGGCACTTTTTTGTCCAACTCCTCCTCTATTTTGAGTTTTATATTCTGATAAAGCTGTTCTTTTTATATAACCTGCATGAGAAATTGTAATTACAACATTTTCGTCTGCTATTAAATCTTCTATACTTACATCTCCACCAGCATATTCAATTACCGAACGTCTTTCATCTCCATACTTATCTCTAATTTCTACTAGCTCTTCTTTAATTAAGTTCATTCTTAATTCTTTATTAGCTAATAATTCTTTTAAATGAGTAATTAATATCATTAAGTCATCATATTCTACTCTAAGTTTATCTTGCTCAAGACCAGTTAACTGACGTAATCTCATCTCAACAATAGCTCTAGCTTGAATTTCAGACAATTTAAATCTTTCGATTAATTTATTTCTTGCCTCTTCTCCATCTTTTGAGCCTCTAATTAATTTAATTACTTCGTCTATATTGTCTGAAGCAATGATTAATCCTTCAAGAATATGAGCTCTTTCTTCTGCTTTTCTTAATTCGAATTTAGTTCTTCTAACAACAACGTCATGGCGGTGTTCTACAAAATAATGAATCATGTCTTTTAGATTCAACATTTGTGGTCTACCTTTAACTAATGCAATATTATTTACACTAAAAGAAGATTGTAATTGTGTATACTTATATAAGGTGTTTAATACAATATTAGGAACTGCATCTCTTTTTAGTTCGTATACAATACGCATACCATTTCTGTCAGACTCGTCACGAATATTAGAAATTCCTTCAATTCTTTTATCATTGACTAATTCAGCAGTTTTTTTAATCATTTCTGCTTTGTTAACTTGATATGGTATCTCTGTAACAATAATTGCTTCTCTACCGTTGCTTTCTTCAAAACCAACTTTAGCACGCATTACAATTCTACCTCTACCCGTTTTAAAAGCTTCTCTAACGCCATCATAGCCATAAATTATACCTCCAGTTGGAAAATCGGGAGCTTTAATATAGTTAATTAATTCGTCGATTTCTATATCTTCATTTTCAATATAAGCTAAAATCCCGTTTATAACTTCCGTTATGTTGTGTGGTGCCATGTTGGTAGCCATTCCCACTGCAATACCAGACGCACCATTAATTAATAAATTAGGAACTCTAGTTGGCATAACAGTTGGTTCATACAAAGTATCGTCAAAGTTCAACTTGAAATCAACGGTTTCTTTGTCAATATCTGCCATAATTTCTTCCGACATTTTTTTCATTCTGGCTTCGGTGTAACGCATTGCAGCTGGACTATCTCCATCTACAGATCCAAAGTTACCTTGTCCGTCTACTAATAAATATCGTAAACTCCATTCCTGAGCCATACGAACCATTGCATCGTAAACAGAAGTATCTCCATGTGGGTGATACTTACCAAGTACCTCTCCAACAATTCTAGCAGATTTTTTATGTGCTTTATTAGAAAACACGCCTAAGTCGTACATTCCGTATAATACTCTTCTGTGTACTGGCTTTAACCCATCTCTAACATCTGGAAGTGCTCTAGATACAATTACCGACATCGAATAATCGATGTAAGCTGATTTCATTTCATCTTCAATGTTAATGGGGATTACCTTTTCTCCTTCAGACATATATTTTATATATTATAATTATAGTTAATTTTAACGTGCCAATATACGAATTTTAAACGTTTTTAAAAGGTAAAACTTAAAGTAATTTATATGATTTATTAACAACTTATACTTAATGCAAATCAAGGGTTGGGATGTCGTATATTGTGCCGTTAGGCACTACATATCGGCAGAATTTGAATTTAAAATTCGTTAGCATGCCGTAGGTACGCTATTTTTTATAGGAATCTATTGCTGTCGCAATAATCTACGGCACGCTAAATCCGTTTCGATTTGTTTCCCTACCGATATGTGGCGCCTAACGGCACATTTCAACCCTTGATTCGCATACTTAATAAATAGTTAATAATTTATTGTATATTTAATCTTTAATTAATTTTATTTTTATCAATTTAGCTGACAAGCATAATGAATAGGTACAATTTTTGTATTTATCATTTTCTATTATTAAATTTACAAGAATTAAAAATTGCAATATGGATGATAATTTTTCGCCAAGAGTTAAAGATGTAATTACGTATAGTAAGGAAGAAGCATTAAGATTAGGTCACGACTTTATTGGTACAGAGCATCTTATGCTTGGTATATTAAGAGATGGTAATGGCAAAGCAATCAACATATTAAATAGTTTAGATATAGATTTAGATCATTTAAGAAGAAAAGTTGAAATTTTAAGCCCTGCTAATCCTAACATTGAAATAAATAACGAAAAGAAAAACCTACATCTTACAAGACAAGCCGAAAGAGCGTTAAAAACTACTTTTCTTGAAGCTAAAGTTTTTCAAAGTACTTCTATAAGTACAGCTCATTTGTTGCTATGTATATTAAGGAATGAAAACGACCCTACTACAAAATTATTAAATAAGCTGAAAATTGATTATGATTCGGCTAAAGAACAATATTTAAATATGATTCCAAACAACAACGAAGAAGATTTTATAGATAACTTACCTAAAAATGAATCTTTTAATGATGATTCAGGACAAGATGACAGTTTAAAAGAAGCTAGTTTTAACAACCCTGCAAGTAAAACTAACAAGAAGTCTAAAACTCCTGTTTTAGATAATTTTGGTCGTGATTTAACAGAAATGGCAGAAGAAGGTAAACTTGACCCTGTAGTTGGTCGTGAAAAAGAAATAGAAAGAGTTTCTCAAATTTTAAGTAGAAGAAAGAAAAATAATCCTTTACTTATAGGCGAACCTGGTGTTGGTAAATCTGCTATTGCAGAAGGTTTGGCACTTAGAATTATACAAAAAAAAGTGTCTAGAATTCTTTTTAATAAGAGAGTTGTAACGCTAGATTTAGCTAGTTTAGTAGCTGGTACAAAATATAGAGGACAGTTTGAAGAACGCGTAAAAGCGGTTATGAATGAGCTTGAAAAAAATGATGATATTATTCTTTTTATAGATGAAATTCACACTATAGTTGGAGCTGGTGGTGCAACGGGTTCATTAGATGCTTCTAACATGTTTAAACCTGCTCTTGCAAGAGGAGAAATACAATGTATTGGTGCAACTACTTTAGATGAATACAGACAATATATAGAAAAAGATGGTGCTTTAGAAAGAAGATTTCAAAAAATTATTGTAGAACCTACTTCTGTAGAAGAAACAATTACCATTTTGAATAATATTAAAAATAAATACGAAGACCATCATAATGTAACATATACACAAGAAGCTATTGAAGCTTGTGTTAAGTTAACAAATAGGTATATGCCTGAGAGATTTTTGCCAGACAAAGCTATAGATGCTTTAGACGAAGCTGGTTCAAGAGTTCATATCACAAATATTAAAGTTCCGCAACAAATTTTAGAGCTAGAAAAGCAATTAGAAGATGTACGAGTTTTGAAAAATACAGTTGTTAAAAAACAAAAGTATGAAGAAGCTGCTAAACTTAGAGATGACGAAAAACGTATAGAAAAAGATTTAGCAATAGCTCAAGAACAATGGGAAATTGATTCTAAAAATAACAGGATTTCTGTAACAGAAGATAATGTAGCAGATGTAGTTTCTATGATGACTGGAATTCCAGTTAATAGAATTGCTCAAACAGAAAGTAATAAATTAGCAAAACTTCCAGAACTTATTCAAGAAAAAGTTATTGGTCAAGAAGAAGCTGTATTAAAAATATCAAGATCGATTCAAAGAAATAGAGCTGGTTTAAAAGACCCAAATAGACCAATTGGTTCATTTATATTTCTAGGTCAAACTGGTGTTGGCAAAACACAGTTAGCAAAAGTTTTAGCAAAAGAATTATTCGATTCAGAAGATGCACTTGTTAGAATTGACATGAGTGATTATATGGAAAAATTTGCTATTTCTAGATTAGTAGGTGCTCCTCCTGGATATGTAGGTTACGAAGAAGGCGGGCAATTAACAGAAAAAGTTAGAAGAAAACCTTATTGTGTTGTTTTACTTGATGAAATAGAAAAAGCTCATCCAGACGTATTTAATATGATGCTTCAAGTGCTAGACGATGGTTATTTAACAGATAGTTTAGGTCGTAAAATAGACTTTAGAAACACTATTATAATAATGACATCTAATATTGGTGCAAGACAATTAAAAGATTTTGGACAAGGCGTTGGGTTTGGAACAGCTGCAAAGGCCTCTCAAGCAGACGATCATTCTAAAAGTGTTATAGAAAATGCATTAAAGAAAACTTTTGCCCCTGAATTTTTAAATAGAATAGATGATGTAATTGTATTTAATCCTTTAGAAAAAAAACATATCGATTTAATTATTGAAATCGAACTTAAAAAACTATTTGCAAGAATTAAAGATTTAGGATATACTCTTGTTTTATCTGATGCTGCAAAAGGATTTATTGCAGAAAAAGGATTTGACAAACAATTTGGTGCAAGACCATTAAAAAGAGCTATTCAAAAATATGTAGAAGATGGTTTAGCAGAAAAAATTATAACATCTAAAATATCCGAAGGAGATGAAATATTTATGGATATAGAAGAAGGTTCCGAAGAATTATCTGTTAAAATAAAGAAATTAGAAAAACCAACTAGCTAAGTAAAAAAAACTCTAATTAATAACATTTTTTTAGAATATATTAAAAGTCAAGAATGGTAGAAAATAAACTCGTTTTAGGTTGTGAAGAATGGTGTTCATTTCCAGAGTTAGGAATTCCGATTATTAAAGCAAGAGTAGATTCAGGTGCAAAAACATCTGCATTACATGCATTAAATATTAGTCCGTTTGTTAAAAATGGAGAAAATTGGGTAAAATTTGATTTAAATCCAATTCAAAACAATGCAAAAACTATTATACATTGTCAAGCTCCTTTATTAGGTAAACGCATTGTTAAAAGTTCAAGTGGTTTTAGAGAACAACGTTTTGTAATTCAATCTAATGTTGTTTTGGGTAATAATAATTGGGATATTGAAATTACATTAACTAATAGAGATTCAATGGGTTTTAGGATGCTTTTTGGCAGAGAGGCAATGAGTGGAAGAGCATTAGTTGATCCAGGACAAAAATATACTGCTGGAGATATTAGTCAAGAAAAAATAAGAGAACTTTATCCAGATAACGATGTGCCAAGATCTGGATTAAAAATTGGTTTATTGGCTAGCAATCCTAATTTATATAGTAATAAAAGAATTATAGAAGCTGGTGAAAGACGTGGACATGAAATGATTTTTTTAAATCTAAAAGAATGTTACATGCGTTTAGATGCTACTACTCCAGAAATACATTATAGAGGCGGAAGGGTTTTAAACGATTTAGATGCTGTAATTCCTAGAATTAGACCTAGTATGACTTATTATGGTTGTGCCTTAACAAGACAATTTGAAGCTCTTAAAGTTTTTAGTTTAAATTCTGCTTCATCAATAACAAAATCAAGAGATAAATTATACTCTTTACAAATGCTTTTAAACCATGGTCTTAACATTCCAACAACAGGTTTTGCAAATTCTCCCTTAGATACTAACGATTTAATTAAAATGGTTGGTGGTTCGCCATTAATTGTGAAACTTTTAGAAGGCACACAAGGTAAAGGTGTAGTTTTAGCAGAAACTAAAAAAGCTGCAGAATCTGTAATTAATGCTTTTAAAAGTCTAAACGCTAATATTTTAGTCCAGGAGTTTATTAAAGAAGCTAACGGTAAAGATTTGAGGTTGTTTGTGATAGATGGCAAAGTTGTTGCAACAATTCAAAGAGAAGCTTTGCCAGGAGAATTTAGAGCAAATATACATTTAGGAGGAACAGCTTCTGTCGTTAAGCCAACTAAAGAAGAAAGATCTATGGCAATAAGAGCTGCAAAAGCTATGAATTTAAAAGTTGCTGGTGTAGATATTATTAGATCAAATAAAGGACCTTTACTGTTAGAAGTAAATTCATCGCCAGGTTTAGAAGGTATAGAAGGTGCAACTAATAAAGACATTGCAGCAGAAATGATTAAAGCTATAGAAAAGAACTTTAAATTTAAATTAATAGTATGAGAAAAGAATATAAAATAATTCTAATATTGTTTTTATTGGGTTGTATAATAACCATAATTGGTGCTTTTTTAAAAATTACACACAATCCGAATTCTAATTTCGTTCTAGCACTAGGAATGGTTTTAGAAATTATAAGTTTAATAATGCTTATTCTTACTATACTAAAAAAGAAATAAAAATGCCCAATTGGGCATTTTTTATTACAATTCTATTTTAAAACTATTTAAAAAAGAAATAGAATTCTCTATATCGTAATGTAAAATTCTATCCTCTTCAACAATCGGCACAACTTTTCTATACAATTTTATAAATGTTTCTATAAAAATACTTGATTGTAAAGGTCTTCTAAATTCTATTGCTTGCGAAGCATTCATTAATTCAATTGCTAAAATACGTTCAAGATTTTCTACAACTTTTAAACATTTAGTTGCAGCATTTGCTCCCATACTAACATGATCTTCTTGACCGTTACTAGAAACTATACTATCTATAGATGCCGGAGTTGCTAATTGTTTGTTTTGACTAACAATACTAGCCGCTGTATATTGCGGTATCATAAATCCAGAATTTAATCCTGGATTGTTTACTAAAAATACAGGTAAATTTCTTATCCCAGAAATTAACTGATACGTTCTTCTTTCAGAAATACTTCCTAATTCTGCTAAAGCAATTGCTAAAAAGTCTAATGCTAGAGCTAATGGTTGACCATGAAAGTTTCCGCCAGAAATTATAATATCCTCTTCAATAAAAATATTAGGATTATCGGTAACAGAATTAATCTCTGTTTTAAAAACTTTTCTAGCATAATCAAACGCATCTTTTGATGCTCCATGTACTTGAGGCATGCATCTAAAAGAATATGGGTCTTGAACATGCTGTTTTTTTTGATTAATTATTTGACTTCCTTCAAGAAATTCAAGAATTCTACTAGCTGTTTGAATTTGACCTTTATGAGGTCTTATTAAATGAATTAATTCGTTAAACGGTTCTTTTCTTCCATCAAAACCTTCTAGGGAAATTGTTCCAATTAAATCTGCCAAATAAGAAAGTTTTGAGGTTTTAAGTAATATATAAACTCCGTAAGAACTCATAAATTGAGTGCCGTTTAATAAACCTAAACCTTCTTTAGATTGTAAAATTATAGGTTCCCAACCAAATATAGAAAGTACATCTTTTGCCCTACGCTTTTTACCATTATAATTAACTTCTCCTTCACCAATTAAAGGCAAACTTAAATGTGCCAAAGGTGCTAAATCTCCAGAAGCACCAAGAGAACCTTGAGTGTAAATTATTGGTAAGACATTGTTGTTGTAAAAATCTATTAGTCGCTCAACTGTTATTAATTGAACTCCCGAATTACCATAGCTTAAAGATTGAACTTTAAGTAATAACATTATTTTTACAATTTCTTGAGGCACAACATCACCTGTTCCACAGGCATGAGATTTAACTAAATTTTCTTGTAGCTGAGACAATTTATCATCACTAATAATTACATTACATAAAGAACCAAATCCAGTATTTATACCATAAATTGGTTCTTTGTTAGATTGCATTTTATTATCTAAATAATCTCTACATTTTTGTATGTTTATTTTTGCTTCTTCAGATAATGCAATGGTTTTATTATTAAGAATTATATCTTGAACAGTTTCTAATGATATAACATCGGAGGTAATATAATGAGTCTGATCCATTTTAAATTTTAAATTTATGAATAACCTTTTAGGTCATCAAATATTAATTTATTAATTAGTCTTGATTATTAAACTTAGCTTTCTTACTACCTTCGTAAATATCATACTTTAATAATCTTGTTTCTAATTTTCCGTTAAATAGTTTTATTTTTCTAGATGGTCTTAGACCTACAAACTTTAATGCATCTAAATTACCTGTAATAAACCATGCACTTGTATTAGGATAATTTTGCTTAAAAGTATCCCCTATTTCTCTATAAAAATGCTCCATATCTATATCTAATCTTTCGCCATAAGGCGGATTAAAGACCATGTGTAATGGACCTTCGGTCTCTTTTTTGGTTTCAAAAAAGTTAGCTTGTTTTATAGAAATGTAATCTTCTAAATTTGCATTTCTTATATTATCTGTTGCTTTATGAACGGCACTCGGAGCTTTATCAAAACCTTTAATAGTATAATTAAACTCTCTAGTTTTTTTCATCATACTATCAATAATTTGTTCAAATAAAGTATTGTCCCAATCGTTCCACTTTTCAAAAGCAAACTCTTTACGATTAATATTAGCAGGAATGTTACAAGCAATCATTGCAGCTTCTGCTAAAATAGTTCCAGAACCACACATTGGATCTAAAAAATGACTTTTTCCTTCCCAACCAGAAAGCAACAACATTCCAGCTGCTAAAACTTCGTTTATTGGAGCAATATTAGTAGCTGTTTTATAACCTCTATGATGTAACGAATCTCCAGAAGAATCTAATGCAATAGAACATTGGTCTCCATCTATATGAATATTAATTCTTAAATCTGGGAAATCTTTATCTATGTTAGGTCTTTTACCTAAATTGTCTCTAAATTGATCTACAATTGCATCTTTAGATTTTAAAGCAACGTATTGCGAGTGATTAAAATGCTCTGAATGTAAAGTTACATCAACTACAAACGATTGAAGTTCTGATATATATTTAGACCAATCTACACTTTGAACACCATCATATAAACCTTTATCATTAAAAGCTTTAAACTGATGAATTGGTTTTAATACTTTTAAGGCTGTTCTTAAAGATAAATTTGCTTTATACATAAAACCTTTATCGCCAACAAAACTTACCATTCTAATACCTTGTTGTATATCTTGGGCACCTAACTGTTGTAATTCTTTTACCAAAATTTCTTCGAAACCGAATAAAGTTTTAGCTACCATTTTAAAATTTTTGTCCATCTTTTATTTGAATCAGATTTTGTTAATTTAAAATTTTTTTCATTGTATAAGACTTATTTACTGTTTCTATGTATTCTTTCTCTGGATTACTTCCACCTGTAATTCCGCATCCTATATATAGATTAACTGCGGTATCTTCTACATTTAAACACCTTAAATTAACGTATAAATCAGAATTATTAATTATATTATTTTGAATATCTATGTTTAATTCACCTAAAAAACCACTGTAAAAATCTCTGTCATAATTTTCGTTTTCTAAAATAAATTGCAAAGCATTTTCTTTTGGAAAACCACAAACTGCTGGTGTTGGATGTAATATATTAATTAATTTTCCAACATCTAAATTACTATTTATTGTAGCTGTAATATCTGTTTTAATATGAAGCAGATTTCCTGCTATTACAGTATACGGACTAGAAGTTTTTATTGAATTAGAAATTTCTGAAATAGCGTTGAAAACATAATCTGTAACATATTGCTGCTCAACAATTTCTTTATTACTCCATTTAACTTTTTTATTTTTAGCATATAATTGCGTTCCGGCTAAAGCAACTGTTTCTATATTTTTATCTTTAATCTTAAGCAATTGTTCTGGCGATGCTCCTATCCAAAAACCAATTTCTGGATGATAAAACATGTATCTAAAAGCAGCTGGATAAGTATTTAATATTTGTTTAAATGATTTAATAAAATTAAAGTTAATTAGTTCTACCCTTTCTTTTCTAGACAATACAACTTTATCAAACTCTTTTAAAGCTATTTTGTCTAATGCTTTACTTATTATTTCTTGAAACTTAGTTTTTCCTAAAGAATCTACTTCATTAAAATAATTATTAGAAGTAGTTTCATTATAATTTATTACATCTTCAATTAAAACTTCAGATTCTTCAATAGGAATAATGTATTTTTTATCATTTAAAAAAGAATTAATTATAAAACCTCTTTGATAATAATTCTTTAATTCATGCAATTTTGAATCTTTTTGAATACAACAAATCAACTTTTTTTGATTCGGTTTAGAATAAACTACAAACGGAATGTTTTGAGCTCTTTTTGTTTCAATCAAATCAAAAATAGAATTCATTTAATCTTTTTTTCTATTTAAAATCATATTTGTTAATTTACAAATAGAAATTAAATTATTGTCTTCGTCTGTTATTTTAATTTCCCACAAATGTATGCTTCTACCTTTATGTATAATTCTAGCAGTACAAAAAATAGTGCCTTCTTTCTTACTTTTTAAATGATTTGCAGAAATTTCTATCCCTCTAGCTTCTTGCTCTTCTGGATTTAAAAACATAAACGAAGCCATGCTACCAACGCTTTCTGCAATTGCAACCGTTGCTCCGCCATGTAACAACCCCATTGGTTGATGAACCCTTGAATTTACAGGCATTTTAGCAGTTAAAAAATCCACTCCAGCATCTATATATTCTATCTCTAATGTTTCCATTAGTGTGTTTTTACACCAATGGTTACATAACTCTAATGTTTTTTCTTTATTGAACATTTAAAAAATATTTATGCAAATTTAGTTAAACCAATCGAAGACATTAGAATAATTCTTTAAAAAAAACGTTCTTTACTTATTAATTTATTTTACTTAATATTGTTTTAAATAATATTTCTATTTAATGCGTAATTCTCTTTTACTTTGTTTAGCTCTTATTTCTTTGTTTTTTACTTCCTGTAGAAAAGATTTTGAATTTGAAACAAATCCAGGTGGTTTACTTTTTTCTAAAGATACTGTTTACTTAGATACTGTTTTTACTAACATTGGATCAAGTACTTACACACTAAAAGTGTATAACAAAACCAATAAAGACATTAATATTCCATCAATAAAGCTTGCTAAAGGATTAAACTCAAAATACAGGATAACAGTAGATGGAATGATTGGCAACAATAATAGAATATTTGAAAATGTAGAATTGCTTGCAAAGGATAGTATGTATATTTTTATAGAAACTACTGTAGATTTCGTTCAAGCAGATCCTGCAAGTTTTTTATATACCGATCAAATTGAGTTTTCTAATGCTTCGCCAAATGTACAAAAGGTTGAATTGGTTACTTTAATTCAAGATGCCTATTTTTTATATCCTAAAAAGTTTTCTGATGGAACAACCGAAACTTTACCAATTGGTAACGATGAAATTTATGGTTTTTTATTAGATGAAAACGATCCTGTTAATGGAAATGAATTAAATTGGACAAACGCAAAACCCTATGTTATTTATGGTTATGGAGCTGTTCCTTCTAATAAAACATTAAACATTCAAGCTGGAACAAAAGTCCATTTTCATAATAATTCTGGATTAATTGTTAGCAATAATGCATCTATAAAAGCAAACGGGATTCCGCCAATTAATGCTTTAAATCCGCTAGAAAATCAAATTATTTTTGCAGGAGATAGATTAGAGCCATTTTTTGAAAATGTACCTGGACAATGGGGAACAATTTGGTTCACACAAGGTAGCAAAGAAAATATTTTAAATAATATTATAATTAAAAATGCTACTGTTGGATTACTAGTTTCGGGAAATACAAATTTAACGAATCCTTTAGCAGATATAACTTTAAATAATGTGCAGATTTATAACAGTTCAAATTCTGGAATTTTAGCAAGAACTGGCTATATAACTGGTTCTAATGTAGTTATAAACAGTGCTGGTCAAGCAAGTTTAGCTTGTACATATGGCGGTAAATATAATTTTATTCACTCCACTTTTAATAACACATGGCAAAGTTCTAAGCAAGTATCTGTTTTGTTAAATAATTATATAGAAGGTGCAATACCAGAAACACAACAAATGGTAGAAGCAAATTTTAAAAACTGTATTATTTATGGCTCCAATCAACTGCAAATGTTGATAGATAAAAAAGGTACAAATTTATTTAATTATAATTTTAATAGCTGTTTTATCAAATTTAACAATATAGATAATCAATATACCAACAACCCTTTATATCAATTTTTAACAGATGTTGTACATTATAATTCTAATATAATTGCCACAAATTCTTCTACTTTAAACCCCAACTTTTTAAATGTTCCTAAAAACAAACTAAATATTGGAGCGAATTCGGCTATAAAAGGATTGGCTAACTTTAGTTTTTCTAATGGATTGAACGATATTTTAAACAACCCTCGTACAAATCCGTCAGATATTGGTGCTTATAATTTCGTCACGTTTAATTAATATTATTTTTAACCGGATTATTTAAAGCCTTATCTTCTTATAAATCAAATGCCACTTTTTTTTATAGTTTTTTTAAATTGATTTGATTAAATTTGCACTTTAAACACAACAACTAACTACAATACAATGATTCATTTCTTCGGAAGCGAAAGTAATACCGTATTTGCTGTACAAACGCAAAACGATCTTTTGGCACAAGACATTTCAAAATTAAATTGGTTATTTGGTAACACACATAAAATTAAAAAATCCGTTCTTACGGATTTTTTTGTTGGTCCACGTGCTGCAATGATAACGCCTTGGAGTACAAATGCTGTAGAAATTACTCAAAACATGGGTGTTTCTGGTATTATTAGAATTGAAGAATTCGAAAAAGTTTCTGAAAAATTTACTGAATTTGATTCAATGCTTTCTCAAAAATATATTGACTTAAATCAGGATATTTTTACCATTAATGTGCAACCCGAAGCTATTCTTGAAATTGATGATATTGCAGCATATAATAAATCCGAAGGTTTAGCTTTAAGTGAAGAAGAAGAAGAATATTTATACAATTTAGCTACTAAATTAAAAAGAAAATTAACTGATTCTGAAATATTTGCTTTCTCACAAGCCAATTCAGAGCATTGTCGTCATAAAATATTCAATGGTACATTTATTATTGATGGAGAAGAAATGCCAACTTCTTTATTCAAATTAATAAAAAAAACATCTGAAACAAATCCTAACGATATTGTTTCTGCATATAAAGATAATGTTGCGTTTGTAAAAGGGCCAAGAGTAGAACAATTTGCTCCTAAAAGTGCCGACAAACCCGATTTTTACGAAAAGAAATACTTTGATTCAGTAATTTCATTAAAAGCAGAAACACATAACTTTCCTACTACTGTAGAACCTTTTAACGGAGCTGCAACTGGTGCTGGCGGAGAAATTCGTGATCGTTTAGCTGGCGGACAAGGTTCTTTACCATTAGCCGGAACTGCTGTTTACATGACTTCATATTCTCGTTTAGAAGAAAACAAGCCTTGGGAAAATGCAATGGAAGAACGTAAATGGTTGTATCAAACACCAATGGATATTTTAATAAAAGCTTCTAACGGAGCTTCCGATTTTGGTAACAAATTTGGTCAACCTTTAATCACTGGTTCTATTCTTACTTTCGAACATCAAGAAAAAACAAATCCTAACATGGTTTCAAACACTGTTAGGGTTGATAATAGAAAACTTGGTTATGATAAAGTAATTATGCAAGCTGGCGGAATTGGTTATGCAAAATTAGATCAAGCAATTAAGAAAAAACCACAAGAAGGAGATAAAATTGTAATTCTTGGTGGAGAAAATTATAGAATTGGAATGGGTGGAGCTGCAGTTTCTTCTGCAGATACTGGTGCTTTTAGTTCAGGAATCGAATTAAACGCAATTCAACGTTCTAATCCAGAAATGCAAAAACGTACTGCTAATACAATTCGTGGTTTAGTAGAAAGCGATGTAAACCCAATAGTTTCTATTCACGACCATGGAGCTGGCGGACATTTAAATTGTTTGTCAGAATTAGTTGAAGAAACAGGCGGATTAATCGATTTAGATAAATTGCCAGTTGGCGACCCTACTCTTTCGGCTAAAGAAATAATTGGCAACGAATCTCAAGAAAGAATGGGATTGGTTATTGCTAAAAAAGATATCGATATTTTACAACGAATTGCAGATAGAGAGCGTTCTCCAATGTACCAAGTTGGTGATGTAACTTCAGATCATCGTTTTACATTCGAATCAAAATCAACTGGAGCAAAACCTATGGATTATGCTTTAGAAGATTTCTTCGGAAGCTCTCCAAAAGTAGTCATGAATGATTCTTCCGTTGTTAGAAAATATGCTGATTTAGAATATGATATTAAAAATATTTCCACTTATTTAGAGCAAGTTTTACAATTAGAAGCTGTTGCTTGTAAAGACTGGTTAACTAATAAAGTTGATAGATGTGTTGGTGGTAAAGTTGCTAAACAACAATGTGCAGGACCGTTACAATTACCTTTAAATAATGTAGGTGTAATGGCTTTAGATTTTAATGGTAAGGAAGGAGTTGCAACATCAATTGGTCACTCGCCTATTGCTGCTTTAGTTGATCCTGTGGCAGGAAGTAGAACGGCAATTGCCGAAGCTTTATCAAATATTATTTGGGCTCCAATTAAGGATAATTTAAAAGGAATTTCACTTTCAGCAAACTGGATGTGGCCATGTAAAAACGAAGGCGAAGATGCTCGTTTATACAAAGCAGTTAAAGGATGTTCTGACTTTGCGATTGAATTAGGAATCAATATTCCAACCGGAAAAGATTCGCTTTCAATGAAACAAAAATATCCAAATGATGAAGTAATTGCTCCAGGAACTGTAATTATTTCTGCAGCAGGAAACTGTACAAACATAACTAAAGTAGTTGAACCTGTTTTGAGATCCCAAAGCGATGGGATGACAATTGGTTCAATTTATTACATCAATTTATCTCAAGACAAATTTAAATTAGGAGGTTCATCTTTTGCACAAGCGTTGAACAAAATTGGAAACGATGTGCCAACAATTAAAGACGCTGCTTTCTTTAAAAATGCATTCAACACTATTCAAGAATTAATCAAAGACCGTCAAATTGTTGCTGGTCACGATATAGGAAGTGGTGGTTTAATTACTACTCTATTAGAAATGTGTTTTGCCGATGTTAATTTAGGTGCTAAAATAGATTTTTCTGTTTTTGAAGAAAAAGACATCCTTAAATATCTATTTGCAGAAAATATAGGAATTGTTTTCCAGGCTAAAAAAGATGCAGTTTTAGAAAATAAATTAAAAGAAAATAACGTTTCTTTTTATAAATTAGGAATTGTTACAACAGATGAGAGATTAGACTTTGGTTCTTGGGGATTAAGCATACCAAAATACAGAGATATTTGGTTCAAGACTTCTTATTTATTAGATTCAAAACAATCTAAAAATGGAACCGCTTTAGAGCGTTATAATAACTATAAAAACCAACCCTTAAATTATACTTTCCCAAAACACTTTACTGGAAAAATTCCTGCAATTGACGCTTCTAAACCAAGACCAAAAGCAGCAATTATCCGTGAAAAAGGAAGTAATTCTGAAAGAGAAATGGCAAATGCTATGTATTTAGCTGGTTTTGATGTAAAAGACGTTCACATGACCGATTTAATATCGGGTCGTGAAACTTTAGAAGATATTAGGTTTATTGGAGCTGTTGGTGGTTTTTCAAATTCAGATGTATTAGGTTCGGCTAAAGGTTGGGCTGGAGCATTTTTATATAACGAAAAAGCAAACACTGTTTTAAAGAATTTCTTTAAAAGAGAAGACACACTTTCAGTAGGTATTTGTAATGGTTGTCAGCTTTGGATGGAATTAGAATTAATTAATCCAGAACATGAAGTTCATGGTAAAATGTTACATAACAATTCAAATAAGCACGAAAGTATTTTTACATCTGTAACTGTACAGAAAAATAATTCGGTAATGCTTTCTTCTTTAGAAGGAGCTACTCTTGGAGTTTGGGTTTCTCATGGAGAAGGAAAATTTAATTTACCTTATACAGAAGATAAATATAACATTGTTGGTAAATACAGTTACGAGAGTTATCCTGCCAATCCAAATGGTTCAGATTTCAATACAGCAATGATGTGTGATGCAACAGGTAGGCATTTAGTTATGATGCCACATATTGAACGTTCTACTTTTCCTTGGAATTGGGCACATTACCCAGAAAACGGACAAAAAGACGAAGTTTCTCCATGGCACGAAGCATTTGTAAATGCTAAAAAATGGATTGATAATAAATAAAAAAATGGCTTCTAAATTTAGAAGCCATTTTTTTATTTAATACTGTCTTTTCTTTGAATGTATGAGTGTAAAAAATCGCCTTTGGGCTTCCCTAAATCAAATGAACTCCATTTAGTTAAAAAACGAGTACTCGTTCTAGCCTTATCTCTATTCATGTTTTCGTATTCTATTCTATATAAAGCTGAATATAATTCTGCTCGACCAATTCCATGATAACAATGAATCAAAACCGGATAATTATTTGGGTCATCCATTATCTTAAAAAAATAATCTAAATTCTTTTTATTTGGCACTTGATCTGATCCATTATTAAAATAATTTACACCCGAAATTTTTGCTATAGCGTTTTTTTCATCTAATAACTCTTGAGGAATTTCTGGATTATTAACATCGTCTCCAGTTCCTGGAAAACGCAAATCTATTATACTTTTAATGTTATTTTTTTTTACGTAATCTTTAATTTCATCTGGTGGAATTACACCGCTTTTATAAACTTTTCCTTCAGTAATCGTTTCGAAATTATGGTTAATGTGCATACCATAAACATATTTCCCTACAAAAAGCATTGTAATAATTACAATTAATATTATTATTTTCTTTTTCATTATTATAATTTTTTATCTATAATTCTGTCGAAATAATCTTTTAAAAATGCTTTACAACTTAGTTCTAAATCATTCATTTCTTTATTTCTACTATTAATTAAGTTATTGGTTAAATCTTTATCGTTTATGTTATAAAAACCAATGGCTTTATTTCCATCAAACACACAAATATAATTATCTTTTATGAATTGATAATTTTTTCCATTATAATTTATGACATAAGGCTTTATGTCATTTTTATTTACTAAGCTTCTTCCCCAACTTCTAAATGGTTTTTTATAACCAATAATATCAACAATTGTAGGGTATATATCTATTTGTTGAGCTAAATTTGTATCAACTCCTTTATATTTTCCATTAGGAGAATATATCATAATTGGAACAGTATTTCTATTTACTGTTTTATAATATTCTTTATAATAAACTTGGTTTCCGTGATCTGCAGTTATAATAAAAATAGTGTTTTTAAACCATGGTTTGTTTTTTGCTGATTCGAAAAACTTTTTAAAAGCATAATCTGTATATCCAACACATTGATGCATTTGAATGTTTCCTTTCGGAAATTTACCTTCGTATTTTTTTGGAATAACATACGGTTCGTGAGAAGAAACTGTAAATATCGTTGAAAAAAAAGGACCTTTCTTTTTACTCAAAGTTTGTTCTGTATATTGAAAAAAAGGTTCGTCCCAAATTCCCCAAGAACCATCGAATTCGTTATCGTTATTAAATTCAGTTTTCCCATAATAATTATCAAAACCTAAAATATTTCCAAAACCAAGAAAACCCATAGAACCATTTGGAGCTCCATGAAAAAAAGATGTATCATAGTTTTTAGTATTTAGGATAGAAACAATAGATTCTATCTTTTGCTTACTATATGGAGATGAAGTAAAAGCCTCTTTGAAAGAAGGTACTCCTGCTAAAATTGATGACATTCCATGAATAGATTTGCTTCCGTTAGCAAATGCATTTGTAAATATTAAACTTTCTTGAGCTAACGAATCTAAGAATGGAGTATAACTTACATAATTCTTAATCCCATTACCTTTATTAAAAGCACCAAGATATTCTCTTCCATAACTTTCAGTAATAAATAATACAATGTTTGGTGAACTCTCTGGGTTATTTGAATATTTTTTAATTGGTTTAAAATTAGATTCGATTAATTGATTGTCAATCTTAAAATTTACCTTATTAAAAGTTTTTACATTTAATGTTCTTAAAATAGCAAATGGAGTATTTAACACTAAATCAGCTTGTTCAATTTTTGTAACATGTCTATTTGCATCTACTAAATTTATTGGTCTTGTACTTTTTTTAAAATCTCCTCTAATTCCTCCAATCATTAGAGTTGTAAAAATTAAAAATGATAAAATTGAAGTTGATGAATAATATATTTTACCCTTTAAATATGGTTGGTGTTTAGATCTTATTTTTTTGTATAAAACAATCCACAATATAGATAAGCCTATAAAAAGTAAAAAAACATGCCAATATGTAATTAAAAATCTAACAAGCATTAGTCCTTTACGCTCTTCATTCTTCATTAAATCCCATGCCGCAATTGTAGTTCTAGTAAATGTGTATTTATAATAAATCAAATCAATAAAATTTGTTGCATAAAAACTTAGGTTTGAAATAAAATATACGTAAAAAAGCATTTTCTGATAACCTTTTTTATGATTTATCCAAAAAGGGAAAACTGATAACACAACAAAGAGACTATTAATATACAGTATTGCTGTTGTATCAAATGCTAATCCATAATAATAAATAGTAAAAAATTCTGATATTGAAGAAATTTTTAAAATAGAATTATTATAAATTAAAAATAGTACTCTGCTTATAAAATAGAAAAGATATACTAATAAAAGCCTATACAGTAACACTTTATATTCTAAAACTCTAAAATAGTCCTTCATTTATAAATAATAATTAAATTTGAGATGCAAAAATACAAAATCTTAAATTATATATATTTAAATTAAAATTTATTAATTTGCGTAAAATTATAACTGTTTTAATCAATGACACAAATAACAAGATTATTCGATTTTCCGTACTATCAATTAGAGAAAAATAATTTAAAAAATTGTTTAGTAACCAAGTATAATGGTGAGTGGATTAGCACTTCAACACAAGAATACATTAATAAATCTAACGCTATTTCTAGAGCTTTACTTAGACTTAATGTATCAAAAAACGATAAAATCGCTATAATTTCTACTACTAATAGAACCGAGTGGAATATTACGGATATTGGTTCGCTACAAATAGGAGCTCAAACTGTACCAATTTACCCAACAATTTCAGAAGAAGATTATGAATATGTTTTAAATCATTCAGAATCTAAATATTGTTTTGTTTCGGATATAGATGTATACAATAAAGTAAAGGCAATTCGAAAAAACGTTCCTCTTTTAATAGATGTTTATTCGTTTAACGAAATAGAAGGTTGCAAAAACTGGAAAGAATTATTAGAACTTGGTACAGACGAATCTAATCAAATTGAAGTTCAAGAAAGAAAAGATAATGTTGATCCAAGTGAGTTAGCTACAATAATATATACATCTGGAACAACAGGAAAACCAAAAGGTGTAATGCTTTCTCATAAAAATATTGTTTCTAATGTTTTAGATAGTTCCCCTAGAATTCCTTTTAAAGAAGGTTCTGGTGTTGCTCTAAGCTTCTTGCCTGTTTGTCATATTTTCGAAAGAGTAATTCTATATCTCTATCAGTATTATTCTGTTTCAATTTATTTTGCAGAAAGTATAGAAAAATTAACAGATAATTTAAAAGAAGTAAAACCAAATATAATGACCGTTGTTCCTCGTTTACTTGAAAAAATTTACGATAAAATTTATGCAAAAGGAGCAGAATTAAATGGCATTAAAAAAGCACTTTTCTTTTGGGCCATTAAATTAGGGCTAGAATACAAACCATATAAAGAGAACGGTTGGTTTTATGAAACTAAGCTTAAAATAGCTAGAAAACTAATTTTTAGTAAATGGAAAGAAGCTCTTGGCGGAAATTTAGATTTAATGGTAACTGGTGCTGCTCCTTTACAAACTAGATTGTCTAAAGTATTTGCTGCAGCAGGGATTCCAGTTATGGAAGGTTATGGTCTAACAGAAACCTCTCCTGTAATAACGGTTAATGATATGAGAAATGGCGGATTTAGAGTTGGTACAGTTGGTAAAGTTATAGATAACTTAGATGTTAAAATTGCTGCAGATGGCGAAATTCTTTGCAAAGGACCAAATGTTATGATGGGTTATTATAAAGACGAAAAGCTAACATCGGAAGTAATTGTAAATGGTTATTTTCATACGGGAGATATTGGTGAATTTGACTCAGATGGATTTTTAAAAATTACAGATCGCAAAAAAGAAATGTTTAAAACCTCTGGTGGTAAATATATTGCTCCTCAGTTGTTAGAAAATGCAATGAAACAATCTCTTTTTATAGAACAAATAATGGTTATTGGAGAAGGCGAAAAAATGCCTGCAGCAATAATTCAGCCTAATTTCGAATTCTTAAAAGAATGGGCTTCTAAAAAACATATAAAACTTGGAAATACTAATCAAGAAATTATTGATAACCCACAAATTATTCAAAGAATTCAAGAAGATATAAACAAATTAAATGAAAAGTTGGGAAATTGGGAAAAAATTAAACGTTTCGAATTAACTCCCGAAGTTTGGAGTATTGATGAAGGTCATTTAACTCCGACCTTAAAATTAAAGCGAAAAATTATTAAAGAAAAGTACAAATTACTTTACGAAAAAATTTACTCTTAATACTTAAAACCCTTCATACTAGAAGGGTTTTTAATTTTATCATAATTACCTACTAATTATTTTTATAAAATAATTGCAAATACTATGCATGCATAATAAATATTTATTATCTTTGAAAAAGCAAATTCAAATTATGAAGGATAAAACTATAGATTATACATTAAGAGCTACTTGGCAAGCAGTAGCAAGAATGTATAATGAAGAAGCAAATAAATATGGCGCTACTATGTCTTTAGGCTTTGCTCTTTTAAGTATTGATAAAGAAGAAGGCACTCCATCTACATTTATAAGTAATCGAATGGAAATGGAAGCTACAAGTCTTACCAGAACATTAAAATCACTTGAAGAAAAAGGATTAATAGTTAAAGAGAAAAATCCCGAAGATGGTCGTGGTGTTCTAATTTATCTAACAGAATTAGGAAAACAAAAAAGAGAATTATCAAAAGTTACAGTTCTAAAATTTAACGAAATTATAAGAACTAACATTTCTGAAGAAAAAATAAAACATTTTATGGAAGTTTCAGAGATGATAAATGAATTGATAGTTGAGAAGAAGATATTTTAAAAATGTATATTGTATACTGTAAATTGTATTGACAGAGTTTACAGTATACAATATACATTTTTACAATTATACAAAAAAGAAAAAAAATGAACTATTTTAAAGAATTGAAAGTTTGTCAAAAAGCTATTGAATTAGTTACAAACACTTATTTAAAAACACAAACTTTTCCAAAAGAAGAAATACAACATATTCAAAATATGATAATCAAATTACAAAATTTATTAGAAAATAAAACTATATGATTTAGATTGCATACTTTAAACTGTAAAACGAAATTTACAATAAGGAACAATACATTATACAGTATACAACAATACATTATACAACAAAAAAAACATGAAACGAACAATCAAAAAAGTGGCAGTAATCGGCTCAGGAATTATGGGTAGCGGCATTGCATGTCATTTTGCAAATATTGGTGTAGATGTGCTTCTACTAGATATTGTGCCAAGAGAATTAACAGATGCCGAAGAAAAAAAAGGATTAACTTTAGAAAACAAAATTGTTCGTAATCGTATGGTTAACGATCATTTAGCAAATGCTTTAAAATCGAAACCCTCTCCTATTTACAGCCAAAAATTTGCAAATAGAATTACAACAGGTAATTTAGAAGATGATTTATCTAAAATCGCTAATGTAGATTGGATTATTGAAGTTGTTGTTGAAAGACTAGACATTAAGCAAAAGGTTTTTGAACAAATTGAAAAATTTAGAAAACCTGGCACTTTAATTACATCAAACACATCTGGAATTCCAATTAAGTTTATGAGCGAAGGAAGAAGCGAAGATTTCCAAAAGCACTTCTGCGGAACACATTTCTTCAATCCAGCACGCTATTTAAAGCTATTTGAAATAATTCCAGGTCCACAAACTTCATCAGAAGTGCTGGACTTCCTTACAATATATGGTTCAAAATATTTAGGCAAAACTTCGGTTATAGCCAAAGATACGCCAGCATTTATCGGAAACCGTATTGGTATTTTTGGCATTCAAAGTTTGTTTCATTTGGTCAAAGAAATGGGATTAACTATTGAAGAAGTTGATAAATTAACTGGTCCAGTTATTGGTCGCCCAAAATCGGCAACATTTAGAACTGTTGACGTTGTAGGCTTAGATACATTGGTTCACGTTGCAAACGGAATTTACGAAAACTGCCCGAACGACGAAGCACATGAATTGTTCAAACTACCAGATTTCATCAATAAAATGATGGAGAACAAATGGTTAGGTAGTAAAACAGGGCAAGGTTTTTATAAAAAAGAAAGTAAAGAGATATTAACTTTAGATTTAGATACTTTAGAATATAGAGCATCTAAAAAAGCATCGTTTGCAACATTAGAACTCACAAAAACAATCAATAAACCTATTGATAGATTTAAAGTTTTAATTAAAGGAAAAGATCGTGCTGGAGAATTTTACAGAAAAAATTTCTCGGCAATGTTCGAATATTGTTCAAATAGAATTCCAGAAATTTCAGATGAATTATACAAAATAGATGACGCCATGAAAGCTGGATTTGGATGGGAAAATGGTCCATTCGAAATATGGGATGCAATTGGAGTAGAAAAAGGTATAGAATTAATGCAGGCTGAAGGAAAAAAACCTGCGGCTTGGGTTACAGAAATGATAGCTTCAGGAAGCAAATCTTTCTATGTAGTAAAAGAAGGAGCTACTTATTTTTATAATATTCCATCTAAAAAACAAGAAAAAGTTCCTGGTCAAGATGCTTTTATCATATTAAACAATATAAGAGAAAGCAAAAAAGTGTGGAGTAATAGCGGAGCAATCATCGAAGATTTGGGCGATGGAATTCTGAATTTAGAATTCCGATCGAAAATGAATACCATTGGTGGCGATGTTTTGACAGGAATTAACAAGGCAATCGACCTTGCTGAAAAAGAATACAGCGGATTAGTTATCGGTAATCAAGGAGCTAATTTTTCTGTTGGTGCTAATATCGCAATGATTTTTATGATGGCGGTCGAACAAGAATATGATGAATTAAATATGGCAATAAAGATGTTTCAAGACACGATGATGCGAGTGCGTTATTCCGGTATTCCGGTAATCGTTGCACCTCACGGAATGTCTTTTGGTGGTGCTTGCGAAATGAGTTTACACGCTGATAAAGTGGTTGCTGCGGCAGAAACATATATGGGATTAGTAGAATTTGGTGTTGGAGTTATTCCAGGCGGCGGTGGATCGAAAGAAATGGCATTGCGTGCCTCGGATTTATTCCGTAAAAACGATGTCGAATTGAATGTATTGCAAGAATATTTCTTAACAATTGCGATGGCAAAAGTTTCTACTTCGGCTTATGAAGCTTTTGATTTAGGCTATTTACAGCACGGAAAAGATGTTATTGTGGTTAACAAAGATAGACAATTGGCTGAAGCCAAAAAACACGCTTTATTAATGGCAGAAGCTGGTTACACACAACCTATTCGCAGAACGGATGTAAAAGTTTTAGGGAAACAAGCTTTGGGAATGTTCCTAGTTGGAACTGACCAAATGGAAGCCGGAAAATACATCTCTGAACACGACAAGAAAATCGCCAATAAACTGGCTTATGTTATGGCTGGCGGTGATTTATCAGAACCAACATTGGTATCAGAGCAATATTTATTGGATATCGAAAGAGAAGCTTTTTTGAGTTTGTGTACAGAAAGAAAAACATTGGAGAGAATTCAGTTTATGTTGACAAAAGGGAAACCATTGAGAAATTAGATAATAGATAAAAGACGGATAGATAAAAGACTCTAAAAAGTCTATCATCTATTATCTCTCTGTCTATCATCCAAAAATAAAAATTATGAAAACAGCATACATAGTAAAAGCATACAGAACAGCGGTAGGCAAAGCTCCAAAAGGTTTATTTAGATTTAAAAGACCTGATGAATTAGCAGCCGAAACAATAGAATTCATGATGAATGAATTGCCAGATTTCGACAAAACACGAATTGACGACGTGATGGTAGGAAATGCCATGCCAGAAGCGGAACAAGGGTTGAATGTTGGTCGATTAATTTCGTTAATGGGATTAAAAGTTACTGATGTTCCGGGTGTAACTGTGAATAGATATTGTGCTTCAGGACTAGAAACCATCGGAATGGCAACAGCTAAAATTCAATCGGGAATGGCAGATTGCATCATTGCCGGTGGCGTAGAAAGTATGTCGTTTATTCCAATGGGTGGTTACAAACCAACACCTGATTATGCTGTAGCAAAAGCAGGAAATGAAGATTATTATTGGGGAATGGGATTAACCGCCGAAGCGGTTGCCAAACAATTCAATGTTTCCCGTGAAGATCAAGATGAGTTTGCTTTCCATTCGCATCAAAAAGCATTGAAAGCCCAAGCCGAAAGTAAATTCGACAAACAAATTGTGCCTATTACAATCGAGCAAACTTTCATTAATGAAAATGGTAAAAAAGAAACAAAATCGTACATCGTAAATAAAGACGAAGGTCCAAGAGCAGGAACTTCTGTAGAAGCATTAGCTGGATTAAGACCTGTTTTCGCCGCTGATGGAAGTGTAACAGCAGGTAACTCATCGCAAATGAGCGATGGCGCTGCTTTTGTATTAATCATGAGCGAAGAAATGGTAAAAGAATTAAACTTAACGCCAATTGCAAGATTGGTAAACTTTGCTTCGGCTGGAGTTGAACCAAGAATTATGGGAATTGGCCCCGTAAAAGCAATTCCGAAAGCATTGAAACAAGCAGGTTTAACTCTAAATGATATTGGACTAATCGAATTGAACGAAGCTTTTGCATCACAATCATTGGCAGTAATTAGAGAATTAGGATTAAATCCCGATATCGTGAATGTAAACGGTGGAGCAATTGCATTGGGTCATCCGTTAGGTTGCACTGGTGCGAAATTATCAGTTCAATTGTTTGACGAAATGAAACGTCGTGGCGATAAATATGGAATTGTGAGTATGTGTGTAGGAACTGGACAAGGAAGTGCGGGAGTTTTTGAGCTTTTATAAAAAAATTCGTCCTTTTGTCATTCCGACGAAGGAGGAATCTCCATAATAATTGAGGAATAGTTTGATGAGATTCCTCCTTCGTCGGAATGACAAGATTGTGAAAAATTCTATTAAAAAACTAAAATAAATAAAGAAATGAACGACATAACAAGAGGTGGACAATTCATCGTAAAAGAAACAAAATGCGAAGACATCTTCACTCCAGAAGACTTCTCGGAAGAGCAAATTATGATGCGCGATTCGGTAAAGGAATTCGTTGACAAAGAAATTTGGCCAAACAAAAACCGTTTCGAAGCGAAAGATTACGCCTTCACCGAAGAAGTGATGAAGAAAGCCGGTGAAATGGGATTTTTAAGCGTTGGCGTTCCCGAAGCTTATGGCGGAATGGGAATGGGATTTGTGGATACGTGCTTGGTTTGCGACTATATTTCGGGAGCAACGGGTTCGTTTTCGACTGCTTTTGGAGCTCATACCGGAATTGGAACAATGCCAATCACATTGTACGGAACGGAAGAACAAAAGCAAAAATATGTTCCAAAATTAGCTTCTGGCGAATGGTTTGGTGCTTATTGCTTGACAGAACCAGGAGCAGGAAGTGATGCCAATTCTGGAAAAACTAAAGCCGTTTTATCCGAAGACGGAAAATATTACAGCATTACTGGAGGCAAAATGTGGATTTCTAATGCAGGTTTCTGTTCCTTATTTATTGTTTTTGCCCGAATTGAAGACGATAAAAATATTACAGGTTTTATTGTAGAAAACGATCCAAGTAACGGAATTACCATGAACGAAGAAGAACATAAATTAGGTATTCGTGCTTCTTCTACGCGTCAAGTTTTCTTTAATGAGACCAAAGTTCCTGCCGAAAATATGTTATCCGAAAGAGGAAACGGTTTCAAAATCGCAATGAATTCCTTAAATGTTGGTCGTATAAAATTAGCCGCAGCTTGTTTGGATGCACAACGTAGAGTAACTTCCGGAGCGGTTCATTATGCCAACGAACGTATTCAGTTTAATGTTCCAATTTCGAGTTTTGGAGCAATTCGATACAAATTGGCAGAAATGGCAACAAGTTGTTATGCTGGAGAAAGCGCCACCTATCGTGCAGCAAAATCAATTGAAGACAGAATAAACGCTAGAGTTACCGAAGGAAATACACATCAAGAAGCCGAACTAAAAGGTGTTGAAGAATTTGCAATTGAATGTTCTATATTGAAAGTTGCTGTTTCGGAAGATGTTCAGAATTGTGCTGACGAAGGAATTCAAATCTTTGGCGGAATGGGATTTTCAGAAGACACGCCTATGGAAAGTGCTTGGCGTGATGCAAGAATTGCTCGTATTTATGAAGGCACGAACGAAATCAACAGAATGTTATCTGTGGGAATGTTGATTAAAAAAGCGATGAAAGGTCATATAGATTTACTTGGTCCAGCATCAAAAGTGCAAGAAGAATTAATGGGAATTCCATCATTTGACACACCGGATTATTCCGAATTATTTGCCGAAGAAAAAGTTATAGTTACCAATTTAAAAAAAGCATTCCTTATGGTTGCTGGTGGTGCGGTTCAAAAATACGGAATGGATTTAGATGCACACCAACAATTATTGATGGCATCGGCAGATATGTTGATTGAGATTTATATAGCCGAAAGCACCTTATTAAGAACAGAAAAATTAGTCAAAAAAGTTGGTGCTGATAAAGCACAAGAGCAAATTGCAATGGCAAAATTATACCTATATAAAGCCGTAGATATTATTTATTTAAAAGGGAAAGAAAGTATTATATCTTTTGCCGATGGAGATGAAGAACGTATGATGCTTATGGGATTGCGCCGCTTTACAAAATATATTAATATGCCTAATATTGTTGGGTTACGAGAAACTATTACCGCCAAGTTAGTGGCAGAAAATAGATATTGTTTCTAATATAAGAATAAAGTTAAGTTAAGTTGATTGAAAAATCGTCTCATGATGCAAATTATGAAGCGGTTTTTTTATTAAAAAAAATTCTTATATTTGAAAAAAAACAAAATGAAGCATACAGTCACTTCCTTATTTTTACTTTTTGCAATAAATATATCTGCTCAGACAGATACAAGAATTTACGATATTGTTAAATCTATATCATCCGAAAGAATAGAAAAAGATGTTAAAATACTTGCCAATTTTGGAACAAGAAATACATTTAGCGATACGGTATCTACTACAAGAGGTATTGGTGCCGCAAGAAGATGGATAAAGAATGAGTTTGAAACAATCTCAAAAAGTTGTAAAAATTGCATAGATGTTTTTTATCAAAAAGATTTTGTAACAACAAATGATGGTGAAAGAGTTCCAAAAGATACATGGATTGTAAATGTTGTAGCCATTCAAAAAGGTACAAAATATCCAAATAAATTTATAATAATGAGTGGAGATATCGATTCTAGAAACTCTGACACTATGGATTATTTAGGAGATGCTCCAGGAGCAAACGATAATGCCTCTGGAATGGCTGGTACTATTGAAGCTGCAAGAGTTTTATCTAAATATCAGTTTGAGAATAGTATAATTTATGTTGGTCTTTCTGGTGAAGAACAAGGTTTATTTGGTGGTAAAGGATTAGCAGAATATGCCAAAAAAAATAATTGGGAAATTATAGGTGTACTCAATAATGATATGATTGGAAATATAGAAGGTGTAGATGGTGTAATTGACAATAGAACTTTTAGAATTTTTTCTGAACCTACTCCAGCAAATGAGTCTGATAAAGATAGAAAAATGAGACGTTCTTATGGTGGAGAAGTAGATGGAATTTCTAGACAATTAGCTCGTTATGTGCATAAACAAACTAAAACTTATATGCCAGAAATGAACCCAATGATGGTTTATAGGCTAGATAGATTTGGAAGAGGTGGTCATCATAGACCTTTTAATGACCTAGGTTTTGCAGGTATTAGAATTATGGAAGCTCACGAAAATTATGTAATGCAACATCAAAATATTAGAACAGAAAATGGTATTAATTATGGAGATGTTATTAGTGGTGTGAATTTTAAATATGCTCAAAAACTAACTTCAGTTAACGCCATTAATCTTGCTAGTTTAGCATGGTCTTCTACTCCGCCAGAAAATGTTTTAATTGGAGGCGTTGTAGAGCCAAACACTAAACTAAGATGGACAAAACCAAACGATACAAATATATTAGGCTATAAAATTTATTGGAGAGATACTACTTCTCCACAATGGGAATATAGCAGATTTGTTGGTAATGTAGATAATTTTGAATTAGAAGGTATAGTTATTGATAATTTTTATTTTGGTGTTGCATCTGTTAGTAAAAACGGACACGAAAGTTTAGTTATATTTCCTAATGATATAATTAAAACAACTTTTAGAAGAAACTAATAAAGCATTTTAATTTCTTTAATAAAATAAGAATTTATAGAATTATTTTCTAATACGATTTCTAGTTTTCCATCTAAAGAAACTCTTTTTATTATACCCATAAACCTCCTGTTGTTTTTGTCTTCAAAAGCCATAGGAGTTTCTTTTTTAAATAAATTATCATGATAATATTTCCAAATATCATTTTCGTAACCGTTTAATATTTTAGCTACTTTTAATTTAATTTGATAAACAATTTCAATCAATAAATCATTTAGTTTATACTCGGTATTAGTTAGTATTTTTAATGAAGTAGCCTTAATTAAATCATCGAATTCAATTTGATTAACATTTAAACCAATACCAATTATAGAATAAATCTCACCATCAGATTTAAATATGTTTTCAATTAATATTCCGCATAGTTTAGAATTTCCTGACATAATGTCGTTAGGCCATTTAACTGACAAATTTGGAATGTTAAACTTTTTTAATGCAAATATAATAGCAGTAGAAACAGCTACATTTAAAGAAAATATTTGATTAGATTTTACTAAGACATTCTTTACCAATACGCTAAATGTTAGATTTTTACCAACTTCAGAGTCCCAACTAGAACCCATTTGACCTTTGCCATTGGTTTGATTCTCTGTAATTACAACAGTATAATTTTCAGTAATTTGAGAACTAACAAGTTGTTTTAAATAATCATTAGTAGAACTAATGGCATTGAGTTTGATTAAATACATTTAGTGAAATAATAGAAATAAAGTTTAATCTTATTTTTAGGCACAAAAGTAAAACGAAAAATGGTAACTTTGCCTAAAATATTATAAATATAAATGAGTAAGAAAAATGTAAATAAAGATGAGTTGTTAACATATATCATCAAAGGCATAGAAGAAGTTAAAGGAAACAATATTGACATTCTAGATTTAAGAGAAATAGAAAACACAGTTTGTGATTATTTTGTTATTTGTAACGGTTCATCTAACACACAAGTAAACGCAATTGTAAATTCAATCCAAAAAACAGTATCAAAATCAATAAAAGACAAGCCTTGGCACGTAGAAGGGTCAGAACAAGGAGAGTGGGTCTTAATGGATTATGTAGATATTGTTGTTCATGTTTTCCAACCTCATATTAGAGAATATTATAACATAGAAGGCCTTTGGGGAGATGCAAAAATTACTTCAATAGAAAACAAATACTAAATAACTACACAAGTACATTATATAAGCAATGAATAAAGATAATAAATCAAATAAATTCAAATTTAACCCTTGGATGCTATATTTAATTTTAGCAGGGGTTTTTATTTTTATTAGTGTAATTTCTGGGGGTTCTAGTTGGCAAGAACCTGGAAAAACTACTACATCAAACTTTAATGATCTTTTAAATAAAGGAGAAATAGAAAAAGTTATAGTTTACAATAAAACAGAAGCCGAAGTTTTTCTAACAAAAGAAGCATTAGCATCAGATAAACACAAAAAAGTAGTTAACGATGTTTTTGGAAGAAAAAATAACGGTGCTCATTACAGATTAGATAACATAGGTAATGATGAATTGTTTCAAAAAAAACTAGACGAAGCCAAAGAAAGTTTAAAATTAAAAGAATATGACTTTAAATTAAAAAGCAATATTGGCGATATGCTTTTTGCGTGGTTACCATTTATAGTTTTAATTATAATTTGGGTAGTAATAATGAGAAGAATGTCTGGAGGTTCTGGAGGTGGTGGAGGCCAATTATTTAATATTGGTAAGTCTAAAGCCAAACTTTTTGACGAAAAAACAGATGTTAAAACTACTTTTAAAGATGTTGCTGGATTAGAAGGTGCAAAAGAAGAAGTGCAAGAAATTGTTGATTTTTTAAAAAACCCAGAAAAATATACAAATCTTGGAGCTAAAATTCCAAAAGGAGCTTTATTAGTAGGTCCTCCAGGAACCGGTAAAACATTATTAGCTAAGGCTGTTGCTGGAGAAGCTAACGTACCTTTCTTCTCTCTTTCTGGTTCAGATTTTGTAGAAATGTTTGTTGGTGTAGGTGCCTCTAGAGTAAGAGATTTATTCAAACAAGCTAAAGACAAATCGCCTGCAATTATATTTATCGATGAAATTGATGCTGTAGGTAGAGCAAGAGGTAAAAGTAATATGTCTGGTGGAAATGACGAACGCGAAAATACTCTAAATCAATTATTGACAGAAATGGATGGTTTTGGCACTAATACAAATGTAATTGTATTGGCTGCAACTAACAGAGCAGATGTATTAGACAAAGCTTTATTAAGAGCTGGTAGATTTGACAGGCAAATTTATGTAGACTTACCAGATATTAGAGAAAGACAAGAAATATTTGAGGTACATTTAAAACCTCTTAAAAAAGTAGAAGGATTAGATACAGATTTTCTTGCTAAACAAACTCCAGGTTTTTCTGGTGCTGATATAGCAAATGTTTGTAACGAAGCAGCATTAATCGCTGCTAGACACGATAAAACTGCTGTTGACAAGCAAGATTTTTTAGATGCTGTAGACAGAATAGTTGGAGGTCTAGAAAAGAAAAATAAAATTGTAACAAAAGACGAAAAAAGAGCAATTGCAGTACATGAGGCCGGACACGCAACTGTAAGTTGGATGTTAGAACATGCCTCTCCATTAGTAAAGGTAACAATTGTACCAAGAGGCCAGAGTTTAGGTGCAGCTTGGTATTTACCAGAAGAAAGGTTAATTGTTCGTACAGAACAAATGCTTGACGAAATATGTGCAACAATGGGTGGTAGAGCCGCTGAAAAAGTAATTTTTGATAAAATTTCTACCGGTGCATTAAGCGATTTAGAAAAAGTTACTAAACAAGCTCGTGCAATGGTTACAGTATATGGTCTAAATGAAAAATTAGGTAATATCACTTACTACGATTCTTCTGGGCAAAACGAATATAATTTTAACAAACCTTATTCTGATGAAACTGCATTAACTATTGATAAAGAAATTTCTAACATTATTGAAAAACAATATGCTAGAGCAATTGAAATATTAGAGTTAAACAAAGAAAAGTTAATACAATTATCGGATGTTTTAATCGAAAAAGAAGTAATCTTTAAAGAAGATTTAGAACTACTTTTTGGTAAAAGACCTTTTGATGTTAAAGTTCAAGCTACTGAAACAGAACAAATTAATGAGAACTAATTAAATTAATAATTTTTATTAAAATAAATAGATTCTCTATGATTATTTAATAAAATTGCTTTTTTATTAAAAAAAACACAAAAAACTCAATTCAAAGTCGATTTTGAATTGAGTTTTTTTTATCTTTGAATGTTTTCAAACACAAATCAAAGAATTGTTTAAAAAAGTATGAGTCTTTTTAAAAAATTATTTGGATTAGCTGACGAAGCGTCTGACGATAATAAAGACAAAGATGCTAGTCCTTTTAACCCAGATCAAAAAGTTTCTTCAGATGAATTATTTACCTCCAATTTTAAAAAAAATGGAGGCAAATTTTTGTATTGTGAAAACTTAGAAGAAATCAAAGAGCAGTTTTTAAATATTCTAGAAGAAAATGATTGGTTTGAATGTGATGTTTTATGTTTCGATACTAAATTATTTTATCTTTTAGACGAAAATAAATTAAACTACACTAAAAAAGAAAAATCAAAATTCATGCTATCTTCTTGCGAAAATCTTATTGCAGATGATGGTTCGGTTTTTTTAACATCAAATCAAATAAAACATTTTAAACCTCACGAATTACCAACAAACATGGTAGTATTTGCTAGAACCAGTCAAATATTGCAAAGTAAAAGCGACGGATTAAGAGAAATCAAAAAAAGTTATGATAAAAATTATCCAACCAACATTACAACTATAAAGTATTTTGAAAAGGTTAAAGAAGAAGATTTTTTAAACTATGGTAGTGCTGCAAAAAATTTATATTTATTGCTTCTAGAAGACCAATTACATGAATGAAACTCTTAAAAGGACGTTATCTGGTGCAGTTTATATTACACTTTTAATTTCCTGTATTTTACTTTCTAAAGAAAGTTATTATATTTTATTTGGAGCCTTTTTATTAATTGCTGCATACGAATTTTCTTTGCTTATACATTTTAATAAATTATTAGCTGTAGTAATATCTTTTGTTACTTATGCTATTTTATATAATACAAATTACATTCAAGTTAACGATGCTATTTTAACTGGGTTAACAATAATTGTTTCATTATACTTGATTTATTTTTTATTTAATTCAAAAAGCAATTTACCACCTTCTCTATTAAAATACATTTTACTTTTTGGATATATTATCTTACCATTTATTATTCTTACTAAAATTCCTTATGGTGTTAAAGGTTATAATCCTAAAATAATTATTAGTATATTTATATTAATTTGGACAAATGATACTTTTGCCTATTTAATAGGTAAATCCATTGGCAAACATAAATTGTATAAAATAGTTTCGCCGAAAAAAACGATAGAAGGATTTATTGGAGGATTAGTTTTTACATTATTGGTAGGTTATTTAGTAGCTGTATATTACACAAAAGCAGCAATTAACATTTGGTTAGTAATTGCTATAATTGCAAGCGTTTTTGGAACTATTGGAGATCTAATAGAGTCTAAATTTAAAAGAATTGCTGGAGTAAAAGACAGCGGAAAAATCATGCCAGGTCATGGTGGTGTTTTAGATAGGTTAGATAGTGTTATATTTGTAGCACCATTTGTCTATTTATATTATCAAATATTAAACTTTATATAAAAAATATGTTTCACAAAGAAGGAGCTAAAATCATTTTAATTGCAACATTTATGGTTGCTGGCGTTGTTTTATTATCAGATAAATTTATAGATATTACTTGGTTAAAAATGTCAATACAAATTTTAGCTTTATTTATGCTAATAATGGTTTTGCAATTTTTTAGAAACCCAAAAAGGCATACAAAAATAAATAACAATCAAGCTATTGCACCTGTTGACGGCAAAGTAGTTGTAATAGAAGAGGTTTTTGAAGGAGAGTATTTTAAAGATAAAAGATTGCAAGTTTCTATTTTTATGTCTCCAATTAATGTACATGTTACAAGATATGCATTAAGCGGAAAAATAAAATTCAGCAAATATCATCCTGGAAAATTTTTGGTAGCTTGGCATCCAAAATCAAGTATCGAAAATGAAAGAACAACTGTTGTTATAGATAACAAAGTTTTTGGAGAAGTTTTATATAGACAAATTGCCGGTGCTTTAGCTAGAAGAATTGTAAATTATGCCCAAGAAGGTATGCAAGTTGTACAAGGTACAGATGCAGGTTTTATAAAGTTTGGTTCTAGATTAGATTTATATTTTCCGCTAGGAACAGATATTAAAGTTAAACTTGGAGACGTAGCAAAAGGAGGAGAAACAATAATTGCTGTAAAATAAATGCAAGAAAAAGATTTAGATATAAAGTTTAATGAAGCATTTGAAATTGCTTCTAATATGTCTCAAGCTTTACCGCAAGATGTAATGTTGCGTTTATATGCCTATTATAAACAAGCAACTTACGGCAATTTTGATTATACTCAATTAGGCACAGGAGATAATCTAAGAAATGCATTTAAAACTAATGCATGGTTGCAAATAAGTCATTTAACCGAAGAAGAGGCGAAAATTTTATATATTGAAACTGTAAATATAATCTATAAAAAATAATATTATGAAAAACTTAGTGTTTTATGTTTTTGTGTTAACAACTCTACTTGTTGGGTGTAACACAAAAAAATTAATTGAAGTAGAAGTTCCATTGCCAGAAGAGGCTTCAACAACCGTTGTTAAAGTTAACAATCCAGATGATGTAAAATTAGATGAAAATTCTATTTTTGAACTTTACAAATTACCCTATAAATACGATGCATTAGAACCTAACATAGATACCAAAACTATGGAGGTGCATTATTCTAAACATTATCTTGGTTATACAAATAACCTTAATAAAGCTATTATAGGAACTGAATTTGAAAAACTAACTATCGAAGAAATTTTAAATAAGTTAACCCCAGACAATTCTGTTCTTAGAAATAATGCTGGAGGTTATTATAACCATAATTTGTTTTGGGAAATTATGGCTCCAAACAAAGGAGGAGAACCTACTGGAACTTTAAACAAAGCTATAATTGCAGATTTTGGTAGCTACCAAGTGTTTTTAGAGTCTTTTAACGAAGCAGCTTCTAAACAATTTGGGGCTGGTTGGGCTTGGTTAATAATAGATAAAACTGGAAAATTACAAGTTACATCAACACCTAATCAAGATAATCCATTAATGCAAAATGCTACTTTAAAAGGTAAACCAATTTTGTGTATAGATGTATGGGAACATGCCTATTATCTTAAATATCAAAATAAAAGGAAAGATTATATAACTAACTTTGTTAATGTTATAAATTGGGATATGGTTTCTAAAAAATACGAAGCCGCAATTTCTGAAAAATAAAAAAAAGCCGTTAATTAAAATTAACGGCTTTTTTGTTTGTGTTATTTTAAGCTAGCTAAACTTTGCTCTATAGTAGCTATTTTTGCTAAAGCATCTGCTTCTTTATTTCTTTCGTTAGTTATAACTTGTTCTGGAGCACCATTAACAAACTTTTCGTTACTTAACTTACTTTGTACAGACTTTAAAAAACCTTTGGTATAGTTTAATTCTGCTGTAAGCTTTTCTGTTTCTTCTTCTATATTAACAGAACCTGTAATTGGAATAAAAAACTCGTTAGATTTGACTCTAAATGTTAAAGAACCTTCAACAGCTTCTTTTACATATTCGATAGCACTTACATTACATAATTTATTAATAATAGTATTAAAATAAGTAGAACTTTTTTCGTTATTAATTATTTTAAGTTCTAATTCTTCTTTAAAAGATATATTTTTATCTTTTCTAATAGTTCTTATGCCTGAAATAATTTCTGTAGTAAAATCAAAATCATTTAATAATACTTCATTAAAATTATTTTTAGTAGGCCAAGTAGAAACAATTAATGCTTGATCTGTAGTTCTTTCTGAAATATGTTGCCAAATTTCTTCGGTTAAGAATGGCATAAACGGATGCAATAATTTCATGTTATTTTCTAACATTTCAATTGCTTTATTATAAGTAGCTCTATCTATAGGTTGTTGATATCCTGGTTTAATCATTTCTAAAAACCAAGAACAAAAATCGTCCCAAACTAATTTATAAATAGACATTAAGGCATCAGATAATCTATATTTATCAAATAAATCATCAATTTCAACTAAAGTTTTTTGAAATTTTGCTTCATACCATTCAATGGCTACTTTAGAACTTTCTGGTTGTTCAATGTTTGCAATTTCCCATCCTTTAATTAATCTAAAAGAGTTCCATATTTTATTAGCAAATGCTTTACCATTATTACATAATTCTTCGTCAAACATAATATCGTTACCAGCAGAAGCACTTAACAATAGTCCTACTCTTACTCCATCTGCTCCAAATTTTGATATTAAATCTAACGGATCAGGAGAATTACCTAATGACTTAGACATTTTTCGACGTTGGCTATCTCTAACTAAACCAGTTAGATACACATTGGTAAATGGTTTTTTATCTGTATACTCGTATCCTGCAAAAATCATTCTTGCAACCCAGAAAAATAAAATATCTGGTCCGGTAACTAAATCATTTGTTGGATAATAGTATTTAAAATCTTCGTTTTCTGGATCCATTATTCCTCCAAAAACAGCAATTGGCCATAACCAAGAAGAAAACCAAGTATCTAATGCATCTGGATCTTGTTTTAAATCTGACTGAGCTAAATTAGGGTTAGAAGTTTTTTGTTTAGCTAATTCTAAAGCCTGTTCTGGAGTTTCTGCAACAACAAAATCTTCTTTGCCATCTCCATAAAAATAAGCTGGAATTTGTTGACCCCACCAAAGTTGTCTAGAAATATTCCAATCTCTAATATTCTCTAACCAATATTTATACGTATTATTAAAACGATTTGGGTAAAGTTTTATTTCTTCGGTTTCTAAAACTGCTTTAATGGCAGGTTTTACCAAATCCTCCATTTTTAAAAACCATTGATCTGATAATCTAGGTTCTATAACTGCTTTAGTTCTTTCAGATGTACCTACTTTACTTATGTGGTTTTCTATTTTATCTACACATCCTAAAGATTGTAATTCTACTACAATTTCATCTCTTACAACAAACCTATCTTTACCTTGATAATGCAGACCATAACTATTAAGAGATGCATCTTCGTTAAAAATATCTATTATTTCAAGATTGTGTTTTTGACCTAATTCTTTATCGTTTACATCATGAGCAGGCGTTACCTTTAAACATCCTGTTCCAAACTCTACATCTACATATTCATCAAAAATAATAGGTATAACTCTATTACAAATTGGAACAATTGCTTTTTTTCCTTTTAAATGAAAATAACGCTCGTCTGTAGGGTTAATACAAATAGCTGTGTCTCCAAAAATTGTCTCTGGGCGAGTTGTTGCAATTGTTACAAATTCTGAAGTTCCTTCAATTTGATATTTTAAATGATATAATTTACCTTGTCTCTCTTCAAAAATCACTTCTTCGTCAGACAGAGTTGTTTTAGCCTCTGGATCCCAATTTACCATTCTATAACCTCTGTAAATCTTACCTTTGTTATATAAATCTACAAAAGATTTAATTACAGAAGCAGACATATCGTCGTCCATTGTAAACTTAGTTCTATCCCAATCGCAAGAACAACCCAGCGTTTTTAATTGTTCTAAAATAATTCCACCATGTTTATGAGTCCAATCCCAAGCGTGTTTTAAAAATTCTTCTCTTGATAAATCGTTTTTATTTATTCCTTCGCTTTTTAGTTTAGCAACCACTTTTGCCTCTGTCGCTATAGATGCATGATCTGTTCCAGGAACCCAACAAGCATTAAAACCCATTAGTCTTGCTCTTCTAATTAATACGTCTTGAATAGTATTGTTAAGCATATGACCCATATGTAACATGCCTGTAACATTTGGCGGAGGAATAACTATTGAATATGGTATTCTATGATCTGGAGTAGAATGAAAATATTTATTTTTCATCCAGTAATCATACCATTTTTTTTCTACTTGTTTGGCATCAAATTGAGCTGGAATAGACATGTTTATATTTCTTTTTGTTATTTTTTGTATAAATACATAATAACCTAACTTTTAAAAAATGGTCTGATTTTTGTATTTAATTGCAAAAGTACTTATTTTAAGTACAGTATTAAAATGAAATTTTTATTTGTGCTTAAATTAAAAAGATTTAATTTTACGAAGAACAAAAACAAACAAAATGAAAAAAATTTTACTATTTACTTGTGTTATTTTACTTAGCGTTAGTGGTTTTAGTCAAAAAGGTGCTAAAATTGAATTTAGAGATGCTGATAATACAATAGACTATGGAAAAGTTTATAAAGAAACTGATAATGGGGTAAGGGTTTTTGAATTTACTAATACTGGTGATGCCCCTTTAATTATTACAAACGTTCAATCTACTTGTGGCTGTACCATTCCTTCTAAACCTAAAGAGCCTATTATGCCTGGTAAAAATGGACAAATAGAAATTAAGTACAATATGGCTCCTGGACCAATTAGAAAAAGTATTACTGTAGAAAGTAACGCCGTTAATTATGAAGGAGGAAAAGTACATTTAAAAATAAAAGGTGATGTACTCGAAAAACCTGAAGTTAATATTTTAGAAAAGAAAAAAAACGGACCCGTTCAATAAAGTAAAAGGCTCTTAAACTAGACTGAACAAAAGAGTTTTTTTGTTATATTATATTTTTTAAGAAAAAAGAAAACTTATACACTTGGCTATTTCTCTCTATTTCGAGAACTATTTGTTTATTTTCTTCAGATTTTAAAAGAGCACTAATTTCTTGTAAAGTAAAATAATACGCTTTTTTACCATTTATAGTTAATAAAATATCTCCTTTTTTAATTCCTGATAATGCTGCTGGAGATCCTTTTCTAACATTAAAAATAGAATATTTAGGTTTTAACTCAAATTTATATTTATATGGATTTAAAGAAATTTCTATTCCACCATAACCTGAAGCTTGCGATTTATTTGTCTGTAAATACACCATTTCCTGAACCCATTGCAATCCGTCATGTTGAAAATCTAATCCGCTCATGTTAAAATTAAAAGGGTTGTAATAATTCAGATTTTTTTTTAAATAAATAATTTCTTTGGTATAGTCTATAAAAATAGAAAAACGTCTTGTAATTTCTGCTCCAACAGAACCTACTCTATTCTTTACCATTTTTGCACTTTGCACAGAAACAGAATCTGGAAAAGCTACATATAGATTTTTAAACTCATATTCGTTAAATTTTAAAACATCTAGCTTCGCCCGTTTACCATAAATTTCTCCACTAAATCCTCTTCCCAGATAATCATCAAAATTATTTTCAGGAATTTCTATATTATTATTATTTGCATCAAAAAGCCAAATTGCATCGGCATTACCAATATCTAAAAGCAATTTTGCTTTAATTTCATTATTATTTAAAGATAATTTAGTGGTTATATAAGGCTTATTCTTTTCTATAGAAATCTCAATTTTAGAATATCTCTTAATTAGTTTTTTTTGAATTTTTGAATAATCCCTATGAATAATTAGTTTTTTTTTAATGTAGTTTATTTCAACAATAGAATTTTTAAAAAACTTATACCCAATTATTCCGTTAACAGGAATGCCTATATGAGATGATATATTAAATTTTTGATCGAGTATTATGTATAATTCATGATTATTATCAATAAATGAATTATTAATTTTTAATGGATTATTAGTAGATTTTAAAGCTTCAATATAATCGGCTTTTCCTAACCCTTTTAATTTTATTGTTTCAACATTTTTAAAAGAAACTTCTTCTTCTTGCTCTTCTAAACTAAAAAGTATAGTTTCTTCTACTCCAGTATCTAATAAAAGATTAAGCTCTACACCATTTACATTTATTGGTACAAAAATTAAATTATCAATTATTTTAATAGGTACAACAATCTTCCTTTTTTTAGAATTATACTTAAAACCATCTTGACCAAATATAGAAAATATTGCTAAAAAGTATATAAAAATAATGTGCCTCATCTGTTAAATTAGTTTACATAAATATACTAATATTATATTTAATATATAATCAATTTAATATATCCTTAAGATTGATTGTGTAAAATTTAAAAAAAGTGCAAATTTGCATATCAAAATTAAAAATCATGCCTAAAATATCTAATAAAGGAAAATCAATGCCAGAATCGCCAATTAGAAAATTGGTTCCATTCTCAGAAATTGCAAAAAATAAAGGAATAAAAGTATATCATTTAAATATTGGTCAGCCAGATATTAAAACTCCAGAAGTTGCACTAAATGCTATTAAAAATATTGATTTAGAAGTTTTAGAGTATAGTCATTCAGCTGGTTTTGAAAGCTACAGAAGAAAACTATCTGCATACTATCAAAAACAAGGTTTGCCTATTAATTTTGAAGATATAATTATAACAACGGGTGGTTCTGAAGCATTATTATTTGCTATGGGATGTACTATGGATATTGATGATGAAATTATTATTCCAGAACCTTTTTATGCAAATTACAATGGTTTTTCTACAGCGTCTGGAGTAAAAGTTGTTCCAGTTATGTCTGGAATAGAAAATGGTTTTGCTTTGCCTCCTATTTCTGCTTTCGAAAAATTAATTACACCTAAAACTAAAGCGATTTTAATTTGTAATCCTAGTAATCCAACAGGTTATTTATATTCTAAAGACGAAATATTTCAATTAGCTGAGATAGTTAAAAAACATGATTTGTTTTTAATTGCTGATGAAGTTTATAGAGAATTTATATATGATGGTGATGTTCACTTTTCTGTAATGAATGTTCCAGGAATTGAGCAAAATGCTATTATGATTGATTCTGTATCTAAAAGATACAGCATGTGTGGAGCTAGAATTGGATGTATTGTTTCTAAAAACAAAGAAGTTATGGGTGCTGCAATGAAATTTGCACAGGCAAGACTTAGTCCGCCAACTTTTGCTCAAATTGCTAGTGAAGCTGCAATTGATACTCCGCAATCTTATTTTGACGATGTTATTACAGAATATAAAGGAAGAAGAGATACATTAATTACCGAATTAAATAAAATAGAAGGCGTTATGGTTGCTACACCAAAAGGTGCTTTTTATTGTATAGCAAGATTGCCCGTTAAAAATGCGGATCATTTTGCTCAATGGTTATTAGAAACTTTTGAATACAATGGTGAAACTGTTATGGTTGCTCCAGCTGCTGGTTTTTATTCGACGCCAAATGTTGGTCTAAACGAAATTAGAATTGCATATGTTTTAAAGAAAGAAAATTTAATTAAATCTTGTGTTATTCTTAAAGAAGCATTAAAAGTGTATAAAGATTAACAATAAGTTATATAGGGCAGTTCTAAAAATCAGTTTTTTTGATTACTATGTTATTTACTGATGTTCTTTTTGTTTTATTTTAGCATCTTTCCCCTAATTTTAGTATCAAATAGCCAACTATTTGATACTAAAATTAAGAAAAATCTATCTAAAATAAATTCAAAAATAACAATCAGCTAATTTATAGAACTCCCCTATAAAATAAAAACTCCAAATTTACATCTGGAGTTTTTTTATGGATTTAAAATTAGCTTATCTTTTTAATGAAAAGTGGGCTTTAAATTCTTTTGACACAGTATCTTCTTCATAGAAAACTACAAACCAGTAATCTGTTGCAGGAAGCGGGTTTCCGTTAAAGGTTCCATTCCATCCTGGACCAGAAGGTCTGATTTCTTTTATTAATTTTCCGTAACGGTCAAATATATAAATTTTTGAGTTAGGTTGATATGATAATGTGTTAATATTCCAATCATCGTTTATTCCATCACCGTTTGGTGTAAAGAATTTAGGATAATCTATCACAAAAATATTTAATGTTGCTTCTTCACATCCGTTTAAATCTATAACTGTAACTGTATGCCATCCAACGCTTACATCTGTAAATACATTACTCACTTGCATTGGACCAAAGTCTAATTGATATACATAGTTTGTATTATTCTGACTCGGAACTGTTGTTCCTGTTGCTGTTACCGTTATAATTTGACTTGATGTAAAGGCATTGGTTACTACTGCAGAAATAATTGCTTGTTGAGATTGTATCACTTGTACTGTTACTGGTAAAGACACACATCCGGTTGCTGTATTTGTTGCTGTAACAGTGTACATTCCTGGTGTTGTAACTGTTAAATTTTCTGCGGTTCCTAAGACTGTTGCTGTTGAATTTGTCCATACAAATGTATGTGTTGTTGCCGCTAAATTACTTTCTATTGTATAACTACTTACCAATACTCCTGTTACTGGATTAACACAAACCGTACCTTTTTCTGGTGTTGGTTCTGGTAATCTATTTACCGTTAACACTATTGGTAATATGCTTGAACATCCTGTTGTTGTAGCTGGATTGGTTACTACTGCATATATTGTTTGACTAAGCGGTATCGTATTTACAAAACTTGTTGGGTTGGTAATGTTTCCTACAAATACTTGCGAGTTTACTGCTGTTTGTGCTGCTGTTAAACTTGTATAGTAATATACTAATGCTCCTAACGGATTATTTGCACCTAACACTATTGGCGTTACATTTGTTGTTAAGTTAAATCCAGATATTCCGTTGTTTATTCCATCTACATCACATTGCGTTGTTGCTGCACTGTTTACTGGTACTGGATTTGCTGTTGTTCCTTCTTCTACTAATAAAGTAACTGTTGCTATTGCATTGAAACATCCTGTTGTATTATTTACAACTCTTACATATACCGTTTGTGGGTTACTTATATTAGTATAATTATTCGAAATTAAATCTGCTGCAACTACTCCAGAAGCTCCACTTACTGTTAAATGATATGTTACCGTATAATCTGCTTGCGATTGATTGGCTCCTAGTATTCTTGGAGTCATTGTCGTTAAATCAAAGCTTGCTGTTGTTACTCCAAAAGGTTGACATTGTGTAAATATTGGGCTTTCAAATACTTCTGGTATCGGGTTAACTATTAAATCTAACTCCATTACTCTATAACATCTTAGTTCTAGTGGGTTTGTTGGATTATTTGTTACTCTAACCCAAATCGTATGAAAATCTGCTACGCTATTTACATAGGCTGTTGGTATTGCTATTGCATTTACACCGTTCTCTGCATCTTGTTGTGTTTCATGGTAAGTAAGGGTTGTTGTTAAATCACTATTTCTAATGTAAGCATCTCTTACTGTTAAATCAAAAGCTTCTACTCCATCTCCTGGATTAGTGTTATCACAAACCTCTATCGCTACTGGATCAAATCTCGGAGTTGGCAAGGGTATTACTCGGATTGTAAGGGTTGTAAAGCTTATACAGCCTTCTGTACTTGTTACTTTAACACCTAAGGTTTGAGAGGTAGCTATAGTGTTTATATAGGTTGTTGGATTGGTTATTATAGATGTGTTACTTAATGCATTTGCATAACTTGGGTAATAAGCCACTGTATAACCAGATAATCCTTGTGTAATCTCACTATTTTTTACTGTTAAATTAAATTCTGTAAATTGATCGTTTGGCAAAGACTCATCACACAATGTTAATGGTGTTGGAAAGTTTAATGCCAATGGTACATTTACTCGTAAATCAAAACTAGAAACGCTAAAGCATCCTGTTGGCAAATGTGTTACTCTAACCCAAATAGTTTGAGGGTTTACCGTGTTTTGAAAGTTTGCGGCTGTAATTATAGCTCCTGCATTAGTTAATGCACTGGCTTGACTTGTAAAATATCTTATTTGATAATCTGCAATTGGTCCAACATGCATTGCTTGTATTAATGGAGATTGTACTGTTAAATCAAATGTTTCTAATCCGTCTTGTGGATTACCATTTGTATCACATTTTGATAAATTATTTAAAACCGGTATAAGCGGTGATGGTATTACACGAAGCTCCATCATTACTACTCTATAGCAACCTGTAATTGTGTTTTGTGCTCTTATGTATAAAAACTGCTGTCCTGGAACTGTATTTTGATACAATACCGATGTGTTTATACTATTACTTCCTGCTTCTGCATTTGCTAATGATTCATAAAAAGTAATTGCAACATTCGTGGCTCCTGCTAATATTGACGGAACTAATACTGATAAATCAAAATTAGCCAAACCATCTGTATTATCATCACATTCAAACACAGCATTTAAGGGAGCTATTGGTGTTGGTAATGGGTTAACTAGTAAATCTAGAGTAGTTGTACTATAACATCCAGTTGTAGAATTTGTTACTCTAACATAAATAGTTTGTCCGTTAGAAATATTAGTATAGGTATTTGGTAATGCATTAGTACTGTTTCCCGCTTGGGCTTGGGCTAATGTTAAATAATAACTCACAACCATTCCTGTTTGTGTTCCTACTATTTGTGGTATAGCTAATGTTAAATCAAAAGGTTCTTGTTCATCTCCAGAATTATTGTAATCACATAAGCTCAATGGCCATGGCAAAGTTGCTGTTGGTAATGGATTAACTACTACATTTAAGGCTACTACAGAAAAACATCCTGTTGCATTTACATATACTCTAACCCATAATGTAGCTGTTGCACTATTGTATGCTGTTGTTATTGGCGATGTTGCTGCTATTGCGTTGGCTTGACTTGTATAGAAAGTTACGGTATGTAAACTAGGGTTTAATCCTTCTAATATATCTGTTATTCTTGTTGTCAAATCAAATACTACTAATCCATCTGTATTGTCATCGCATAGCGGATATGCATCTGGTGTTGAATCTATTATTGGAAACGGATTAACCTGCAACATAAAAGTTGTTATCGAAGGACACGCAGCTGCTCCAGGGTTAATTACTCTAACATATATAGTTTGAGTCCACGGATTTATAGATTCATAGTTTGAGGGATTTGGTATTGCCGAACTTCCTTGTTGTGCATTTGTTAATGTCTCATGATAGGTAATTTGTAAACTTGCATTTCCTGCTGTTATAAAGTTTGCAAGTTGTGTTAAATTAAATAGTCCAAATCCATCGTTATTATCATCGCAAATAGCTAGTGGCGTTGTCGGATTGTTAATAGTTGGTGCTGGAGATACCGTTACCGTTGCTGTTTGAGCTAACGTAGCTGTACATATTGGTGTAGTTACACTACTTACTCCTACTAAATTATAAACGGTAGTAGTTGTATAAGTTGTTGTTAGTACTGCTGTTCCTGTTGCATCTAATAGTAAGTTTTGTGGCAATCCTGAATTTATTGTATACTGTACTGTTGCGTTTGGTGTTCCTGTAAAGCTTATTGTTGCACTTCCTGTCGGACATACATTTGTACTTCCTGAAATTGTTGCTGTTGGTAAAGGCAATACTGTTACTGTTCCTATTGCACTTACACTTGAACAACTTGTTGTTGTATCTGTTATTATAACGCTATAAACACCCGCATTTGTTGCTGTAAATGTTGATACATTGCCTGGATTGATTACTCCTACTGGAACCGTCCAAACGTAATTATAACTTCCAGCGGTTCCTGGCGTAGCTGTTATTGTAGCTGTTGCTCCAGAACAAACTGTTGGACTGTTTACAACTACTGTTGGTAAGGAGTTAATTGCTACTGTGCCACTTGAAATTAAACTTATACATCCCGTTACTGTATTTGTTATTACTACGCTATAAACACCCGCAATTGTTGTTGAAAATGTTGAGACACTTCCTGGGTTTGTTGCTCCTGTTGGAACCGTCCAAACGTAATTATAACTTCCAGTGGTTCCTGGCGTAGCTGTTACTGTAGCTGTTGCTCCAAAACAAACTGTAGGATTGTTGACAACTACTGTTGGTAAGGAGTTAATTGTTACCGTTCCGCTTGAAATTAAACTTATACATCCTGTTACTGTATTTGTTATTACAACGCTATAAATGCCTCCTATTGTTGTTGTAAATGTTGACACATTGCCTGGGGTTGTTACTCCTGTTGGAACGGTCCAAACGTAATTATAACTTCCAGCGGTTCCTGGTGTAGCTGTTATTGTAGCTGTTGCTCCAGAACAAACCGTTGGACTATTTACAACTACTGTTGGCAAGGGGTTAATTGTTACCGTTCCTATTGAGGATACACTTACACATCCAGTTATTGTATTTGTTATTATAACACTATAACTTCCTGCAATTGTTGTTGTAAATGTTGACACATTGCCTGGGGTTGTTACTCCTGTTGGAACGGTCCAAACGTAATTATAACTTCCAGCGGTTCCTGGTGTAGCTGTTATTGTAGCTGTTGCTCCAGAACAAACCGTTGGACTATTTACAACTACTGTTGGGTTTGTATTTAAACTTACCGTTCCTATTGAGGACACACTTACACAGTTTGTTACTGTATTTGTTATTATAACGCTATAAACACCCGCAATTATTGTTGAAAAAGAAGCCACACTTCCTGGGTTTGTTACTCCTGTTGGAACTGTCCATGCATAACTATAACTTCCTGCGGTTCCTGGTGTAGCTGTTATTGTAGCTGTTGCTCCAAAACAAACTGTAGGACTGTTGACAACTACTGTTGGTAAGGAGTTAATTGTTACCGTTCCGCTTGAAATTAAACTTATACATCCTGTTACTGTATTTGTTATTACAACGCTATAAATGCCTCCTATTGTTGTTGTAAATGTTGATGCATTTCCTGGGTTTGTAAAGCCTGTTGGAACTGTCCAAACGTAATTATAACTTCCAGCTGTTCCTGGCGTAGCTGTTATTGTAGCTGTTGCTCCAGAACAAACTGTAGGACTATTTACAACTACTGTTGGGTTTGCATTTAAAATTACCGTTCCTATTGAGGACACACTTACACATCCCGTTACTGTATTTGTTATTATAACGCTATAAACACCCGCAATTGTTGTTGTAAATGTTGATACATTGCCTGGATTGATTACTCCTACTGGAACCGTCCAAACGTAACTATAACTTCCAGCGGTTCCTGGCGTAGCTGTTATTGTAGCTGTTGCTCCAGAACAAACTGTAGGACTATTTACAACTACTGTTGGTAAGGAGTTAATTGCTACTGTGCCACTTGAAATTAAACTTATACATCCCGTTACTGTATTTGTTATTACTACGCTATAAACACCCGCAATTGTTGTTGAAAATGTTGAGACACTTCCTGGGTTTATTACTCCTGTTGGAACTGTCCACATATAACTATAACTTCCAGATGTTCCTGGCGTAGCTGTTACTGTGGCAGACATACCTGAACAAACTGTTGGACTGTTGACAACTACTGTTGGTAAGGGGTTAACGGTGATGTTAAATGATGTTGTAGCATAATTAGTAATATTTGCTATTTCTTGAACTCGAATATAAATAGTACGAGTTGAACTATTATATGCATTTGGGGTAGTTATAAATGGAGTTCCTGCATCTGCAAATGCTTGTGATGTATGATACGAAACACTATAAAATAAAGGATTTAAACCATTTAATGCTGGAATATTACCAACGGTTAAGTTAAAAATCTCTAAACCATCATTAGAAATATCGTCACAAACTACAATATTTGCCGGTGGTTGAGGATTTAAAGTACAAGACATATGTACTAGTTGAAATGGCTGAATACTCATACAGTCACTTCCGCTATTAATATTAACCGAAACAGCATAAATAGTTACTGTTGTTAAAGTGCTTGTGTACGTAGAAGGATTTGGAATAAAAATGCCATTTTGCCCGTCTGCAATAGACGTAGAATAATTAATCTCATATCCAGAGCTTCCCAAAGTACCTAAAACAATTAAATCGTTTTCTAACAAATTATAAATATTATTACCTAAACATCTATATAAATTTGTTGGAGGATTTACTGGTAATGGAGGATAAAATTCAATATCAATTTCATCTTCTATAGGACATAAAGCACCGTATGGAAAAGCAATAATTTTATATAATCCAGAGTTTGTAACTACTAATGTTGGATTTGTTGCCCCAAGGATTGGACTGTTATTAAAATACCATTGATGCGGAACGGTAGAAGCCAATCCAGTATTCAAAGTTCTAGTATCTCCACTACAAATAGCAGTTCCAGCACCTTGAAGCATGTCTGCACCTAAATTTATTGGTGTTGAACTAAAACTGTTTGCCTGTAAAAAAACTGCAGAATCCCAACCGTTATCGCCAACATTTGCAATAACTAATTTTATATGATATACAGCACCACATTGTACAGTTGCATTTGCAGTTAATACTGTTGTAAAACCATCGTACTGTATAGTAGAACCGCCACAATTATTAACATAATATTGCGAAAAACTACCTCCAGGCAATGTAGTAGGGCATCCAGCTGCAAACCCGCCGTTTACATTATTAATAGCTATAGCTGTTATAGTAGAAGGTATTAAAGCAATATTTGCTGCACTTCCGGTATATGGGCCAGAAATACCTGGGCCAGTTAAAAAGAAACCAAACGCATCATTAAAAGCAGAATTTACATATTCTGGATATTCTTCTGAAGCAAAAACAAATCTAAAACTTACAGTATTACCTGTTGGAATAAAATCGAATTCTAAAGCTGCTTTATTCCTAATTAGATTTGTTGCAGGTAAAATTAAAGTAGATAAATCTGCATCTCCCTGAACTGGGTTTCCAGTAGGCATTGACAAATTATTTACTCCATTTGGACCAATTGCAGCCATTGCATTGCCAGTAGCTAAAATTATACCCGTATCTATCCCTAAATTTGTTGGGGCTGTACCAGTTGTAAAATAACCCACTTGATCACGAACAGCGTTTGCATTTGCCGCACTACCGTTAAAAGTTATATTAGTAGCGGTAACGCCATTTCCCATTAAAATATTTTGCACTAACCAAGAAGGCGTGTTTGTATTATTAAAAACATTTAATTGTGCTTGTGCCGCAAAAGAAGAAATAAATAATATAAAGAATAATAATTTTTTAATCATAGTATACCTTTTAACCTAGTAATTTGCTAATTATTTATATCTTTTAAAAAGATATAAAAACCCAAATATAACTAATTGCTAAAAATAACTTTGTTAAATTTGCACAAAAAACACCTAATGTCTGTAATAACTATAAAAGAAACCCAAAATCCAAATATTATAAAATTTGAAACTCCAAATTTTATAACAAAGAGTAAAGGGTTCGAATATAAAAATATTGATGAGGCTAAAAACAGTCCGTTAGCACAAAAATTATTCTATTTACCATTTGTTAAAACCGTATATATTTCTAGTAATTTTATTGCTATTGACAAATACAATATTGTTGAATGGAATGATGTTAAAGACGATGTTGCTCAACTTATAGAAGACTTTATCAAAACAGGAGCGCAAATTGTTCTAGAAGAAGAAATTTCAGCTAAAAAACAATCAATATCTATTTATGCAGAATCTACACCAAATCCTGCTGTTTTAAAATTTGTTGCCAATAAAAGACTTACCCAAAAAATGGCAGAGTTTAAAAATATAGATGAAACTACCGCATCTCCTTTGGCTAAAGAATTGTTTAAATTTTCTTTTGTTAAAGAAATTTTTATAGACGAAAACTACATTTCTATATCTAAATACGATGTTGTAGAATGGCAAGAAGTCACATTAGAAATTAGAACTTTTATTAAAGAGTTTATAGAAAATGATGGCGTAATAATCAACGAAGATTTAATTGTAGAAAATTCAAAGCAAGAAAAACAATCTGTTTCTAATTTTGACAATCTTGACGCAATATCTCAACAAATTATAAATATTTTAGAAGAATATGTAAAACCAGCTGTTCAAGCAGATGGCGGAAATATTTTGTTTGATTCGTTTGATCAAGAAAATAAAAAAGTAAAAGTAGTTTTACAAGGCGCATGTAGCGGCTGTCCTTCCTCTACTTTAACATTAAAAAATGGCATAGAAAACATGCTAAAAGAAATGCTTAATGATCAAGACATTAAAGTTGAATCAATTAACTCTTAAATAGAATTTCCCTCGTTCTAAAAAAGTGATACAGATTATTAGACAATAATAATTAATTAAACAGTTGCAAGAACGTTCTTGCAACTGTTTTTTTTATAGGGATACTTTTTTGTGTATCGCTATTTCAGGACATGACAATATTAAATAACAAAAAAGGCTCTCTAATTTTAGAGAGCCTTTTTAATTAAAAATAATTCAATTATTTTTTAACAACTTTAATCACTTTTGTGTTTCCTTCAGACTCAACATGTAAAATGTATGTTGCTGTAGGTAAATTACTCATGTTAATTTCTGTTGAATTTGAATTTGGTCTAGAAAGAATAACTCTTTGACCTAATAAATTATAAACTTCTATAGTCGAAATTGTATTAGTATGTGTTAAAGTCAAAATATCTAGTACTGGGTTTGGATAGTAAACCAATTTAACATTGGCAAAAATATCTACACCTAAACAAGGACCGTCTGCAGTAACCCCAAGTCTTGAAGCACTTTCGCATGAATTTAATGTTTGAGACGCATAATAAGTTGTTCCAATTACTAATGGAGTACTCGATGGTAATATTATTCCGCCGGATGGCAAAGTATACCAAACTAGGTTAGAGCCAGAAACTACAAAATCAGCTAATGTACTTGATGTACAGCCATCTTGAGTTGCAGCTCCTGTTGGAGCTGCA
>Ga0335396_10000386_pt1 | contig 60016 bp, 51 predicted proteins | sample FRY02_FD_205743 | JGI IMG/M metagenome (GOLD analysis project Ga0335396, IMG submission 205743) | Freshwater microbial communities from Lake Fryxell liftoff mats and glacier meltwater in Antarctica - FRY-02 (spades assembly) (version 2) | ecosystem: Environmental > Aquatic > Freshwater > Ice >...
GCAGGGAAAAAATGTCTTCTTCCTTATGGGTAACGATGAAAACACCATCAAGGTTGCTAAACGGGCTGCGGAACTTAACCTTGATACCAAAGCTTATTGCGATGGGTCATCGAACTGTTCTTCCGAGTGCTCAAGCAAGGCTGCAAGGTCGAGTCGCGACAGTTTGAATACCTAGATCGTGCGATGCGGTTCCTGGCCGTGGCTCTGCTGGTGGCCTGGCGGACTCTGTATGTCACGCGTTTGGGCCGCGACTGCCCCGATCTGAATTGCGAAGCGGTGTTCGCGCCTTCGGAATGGAAGCCGGTGTACCGAATCACTCAAAAGCGGAGTCCTCCCAAGCAGCCACCGAAGCTGCAAGAGATGGTTCGCATGGTGGCCCAACTGGGCGGCTACATTAACCGCCCGCGTTCCGACGAACCCGGAGCCGAAACCATCTAAGGGATTGCAACGCATGCACGACATGGCCCTCTGCTGGGAAGCCTTCGGCCCGACCGATCTCGGATAACTCAAAGATGTGTGTAACAACGAGGCTCGGGTACCTAGGGCACGCCAAACTATCGGGTCGATACTGTTGGGGATTGTTTTCACCGAGCCATCCATAAAAACTGCGTTAACAATACCAGTGTGATAACTGCGAGACCAACCACCCGCCTTGCCCCCGACGAAGGTGAACAACCTGGGATTCACAGCGGCAACGCCTCCCTTGGCCGGTTTCGCTCCCCAGTGGGTTACTCCGAGATCACTTCCCCGCCGTTGCGGGTGCAGAGAGCCCGGAATATGTTCGGCGACATGTTCGCGGTGATCAGCCGGCTCGACCCGTCCATGTTCAGGAACTGCGTCCCCGCCGTGTGTGGCCCGATGAATCCCCCTGGGCTTCCATTCAGGCTCGGAGCGCTGGACCGGACGTGGACCAGAACCGCGGTGATCGCCGGTCTGAAGTTGAAGCTCCGCAGGGCCGAGTTGTACTGCGGGGACTCGGGCGCGTATACCAGTTCCTGCCCGGGTACCACCCCGACCCAGCTGCTCCGGGTGTGCCGGCTCATCCGCTCGCCGATCCCAATCGTCTGGCTCGTCCCATCCGTGATATCGGTCAGCCGTACCTTGCTGTTCCGGTGGAACACACCGGTGAACGGCTGCTGCTCGTACATGAGGGTACCCAGGTTCCCGGCGTAGCTGCACACAGCGGCCTGGGTCATCACAGTCGGAGTGTTACCGGCCGCTGGCGGGTTGCCCGAGTCGGTGATGTCGATCAGATGCGGGGCTGTATCGCCGGGGTCTACATACACCTTCACGATCGTCTCCCGAGCGGCCTGGTTCGCCGGGTTGTCGATCGGCAGGTCGAATCGGATCTGCCGGTACAGATTGTCTTGTTCGATAAACGGAAGGATGTGGGCGAACAGGCTCCAGCCGGGGCCGGTTTCGGGAACCGGGTCGTTCGCTCCGCCCAGCCAGATGCCGGTCGGATTTGACGTGAACCCAGATGGGAGAGTTTGGTACGCATCGTGGTGAGCGTGCAGGCCGAGGCCCATCTGCTTCAGGTTGTTCAGGCTCTGCATCCGGGCAGCGGCTTCACGAACCTTTTGAACTGCGGGAAGCAAAAGCCCAATAAGGATGGCAATGATGGCGATGACCACGAGAAGTTCGATGAGGGTAAAAGCTTTTGGGCGAGAAAATTTGGTGTAGGAAAGGTTCACAAGCTGCCCACTTGTTGATACTAGGTCTCAATATCATACTAAAACCAATTTAGTACTCTTTCCGGATTGTGTCAACCTTTTTTTCTCTTTTCTTAACTTTTTTACTTCATCTCTCCCTTCTTTTGTTTTTCCTCACCCGCTTAATCTGTTAGAATCTCATCTTTAATATCTAGCCTTCTTAGGTGCCATTTATGTCTAGCCAAAATTTCTTCCTTACCACTGCAATCGACTATCCCAATAGTCGCCCTCATATAGGCACCGCCTTTGAAAAAATTGGCGCTGATGTTCAGGCTCGTTTTCAACGCATGCAGGGAAAAAATGTCTTCTTCCTTATGGGTAACGATGAAAACACCATCAAGGTTGCTAAACGGGCTGCGGAACTTAACCTTGATACCAAAGCTTATTGCGATGAGATGGCACAACAATTTAAAGAAGTTTGGCGCGCCTTAGATATCAGCTTTGATGATTTCATCCAAACCAGCGAACCTAGGCACCACCACTGTTGTAAGACTTTTATTCAAAAAGTTTTTGATAACGGACATATTTACAAAGGTGGATATGAAGGTTGGTACTGTGAAGGATGCGAAGCTTTTAAAACGGACAAGGAACTTGATGAGCACAAGGTTTGTCCCACACATAAAACTATGGCGGTTAAACGCCTTGAAACTTGCTACTTCTTTGCCCTTTCTAAATTTCGTGAACAGTTACTAAGTTTCTATGAACAAAACCCAGATTTCATCCAGCCTGAAAGCAGGCGTAATGAAGTCCTTGCCCTGGTTCAATCCGAACTTAAGGATGTTAATATCACACGCTCGGGGCAAGCGTGGGGAATACCTGTGCCATTCGATCCAGAGTTTACCATTTATGTTTGGTTTGATGCATTGCTAAATTACATAACAGCGATAGGATATGGTCAAGATGAAGCTAAATTCAAAGCATTTTGGCCTGCGGATTTGCATATCATTGGTAAAGATATCACGCGGTTTCATTGTGCATTATGGCCTGCGATGTGTTTAGCTGCAGGAATTGCCCCACCTAAAAAAGTCTTCGGACATGGCTTTGTTTATGTCAAAAATGAAGAAACCGGAGATGTTCAGAAAATCAGTAAATCTCTGGGCAATGTGGTTGAACCTATGGATATCATCACCCAGTTTAGCGCAGAAGCTTTTCGCTATTATTTTCTTAGAGAGTGCCCGTTCCCCGCCGATGGGGAATTTAGTATGCAACGCTTTGTAGACCTTTACAATTCTGATTTAGCCAACAATTTAGGGAATCTTTATAGCAGGGTAGTTGGATTAATTGGAAAGAATTACGAAGGAATATTACTAAATATACCAGCAACAACAGAGCCACTTTTTTCAGATGAGGCGCTTAAGTTGATTGTTCGTCAGGTACAGGAACATCTCGAAAATCTTCAATACAATCAGGCATTACAAAAGATTTGGATGCTGATACTTGACCCTGCGAATCAGCACGCGGAAAAAAATGCGCCTTGGACCTTGGTTAAGAACGATAAGGAAAAAGCCAAAGTAGTGTTGGCACAAATGGTAGGTGCGATTCGGGTCGCAGCCATTTTGCTGAAACCTTTTCTCCCAAAGCTTGCGGAAAACCTGTACAACAGTTTCAACTTCTCCATTTCTTGGAACTTGATAAACTATAAGGACGCTTTAAAGCCAGAAAGTTATAGTAACGGGCTTAAAATACTGGCGGAACTCGACAACGGGAAAGTGAAGCCCCTACTTCCGAGGATTCAGAAACCGAGTTAATTACCTTTCTATTTGCGTTGGCTCTTCTTTTTCCTAAAAAGAAAAGAAAAGTTTTTATTCCGAATGAACCTTTTGCGAAACTTAAGCGTAGAAAGCACAGGCAAGTGAGCCAGCCTTCAAATATGCCAGAAAGAACCGACGAAGAGCTTTTTAGGCTTTTTCGTGCAGGAAATACTTCTGCTTTTGATGCCTTGGTTCATCGATATGAAGGAGAATTGTTTGGTTATTTGAACAAGTATTTAAGAAGCAGAGAACTTGCTGAAGATACTTTTCAAAATACTTTTTTGGTTATTTATCAAAAGTCCGAGAATTTTGAAGATGGAAAACCTTTTAAGCCTTGGCTCTATACGATTGCTACTAACCAAGCGATTGATGCTGCTCGTAAGCGAAACAGGCGATTTACCATTAGTTTAGAAGGTAAATGGAAGAGTGAAGATGATACTAGTGGCAATCTTACTGATTCTTTAGAATCTAAATCCGAAAGGCCAGACAAACTTGCAATGCTTGATGAAAAAAAGATTGAAGTGAGAAAGGCTATCGATGAGTTGCCCGATCACTTACGCCAAGTTTTATTATTAGCATACTTTCAAGAGTTCAAGTATCAGGAAATAAGCGAGATTCTTAAGATTCCTCTAGGTACGGTTAAATCTAGGATGCACGCAGCGGTGGAGCGTTTCAAGCAAAACTGGGACCGGATGGAAAAAACTATTTCTTGATGAAAAGGAAACGGGACTATGGATGATCAGATTTTGCGCTATGCAATGAATCTGCTTGGATCGGCCGAAGTGGCGGAAATGGAACAAAGGCTCAAAAGTGACCCTAAGGCTTTGGCGCATTTGGAAGTGATGCGCCTAAGTTTAAGGTTACTTGATAAAGATCGTGTTCCTGATTCGCCACCTTTTAATCTTGCTAAAAACACCCTTATAAAAGCCTACAGCACACCAACATCTATTAAGCTTCAATCTTTTCGTAGACATACACACCTTGCTACAAACCACCGGAATGCCATTCGAAGGTTTGATTTAATAGTCGCGGCATCGATTTTAATTATAATCAGTGGTTTTTTAGCACCTTGGTTACACCAAGCGCGTGCCAAAGCCGAAAAGCTTGCCTGCGCAAGCAATTTGCGCGAGTTTCATAATTCTTTTCAACAGTTTGCCTCTTTGAAACCCGATGGAAAATACCCTTTTGTTGAACCTAGTGGCGCTAACAGTTTTGCAGGCGTTTATGTTCCAACCCTTAGGCAGCACGGGTTATTAGGGGATTACCATTCGGTTGCCTGCCCTACCAATGCTCGAAAAATTCCCACCGAAACTAATCTCGATCAGCTTGCTTCTATGTACCAGAATAAATCTAACTTAGGGTATCAACGACTGGTTAAAGAGGCAGGGGGCGATTACGCCTATAATCTTGGATACAATAATCAGGGTAAGCTTGAAGGTCTTTCGAATAAATCAGATAGTAACTCACCGATTTTGGCCGATAAAATGCATCCCGCAAATTTTGATGTCTCTTTTAATCACGGAGGTTCCGGGCATAATATTTTATTTGTTGGTGGCCATATCCGATGGGTTCCTTCTCGCAAAATAGGCAACCGAGGCGACGACATTTTCTTAAATGAAGATCATAAAATTAGAGCAGGCAAGCACCTGCAAGACCATGTTCTTGCTCCTAGCCACGCTAGCCCCTTTGGCGAAACTGGTGTAATTGACTAATCCAAGTTTTTCCTTTTAATTTTGTTAAAACTCTTGATTACAATTTTTCTCATATTACAATCTTGAAATTAAACCAAAGGAACGACCTGCGGTTTGATTTGTTAAAAGCATTGATAGTTTATGCTTTATTTTAAATTGCTACCCTCCTTAATGATTTGTAAAACGATCTTACCTATGCACAAAAATACTTTTCTTCTAACGGCAATAGCTTTTATTGCTGTACTGTCTCCGCAATTCTCCACCGGAGCAGAGGCTTCAAAAAGGCCTGTAATTTCCGGTTTTGAACGCTTTATTGCAGACAAAGACGCTAACCAGATTAATCTCGGACTATTATTACTTGGCGAATTAAACTGCACAAGTTGTCACGCACCTGAAAGTATTGCAACAGGTTTGATTAATCCTAAGCAAGCTCCCTTATTAAATGGGGTTGGGGCACGCATAAAGCCCGAGTACTTTGAAACTTTTCTTGCTAAAACTCACACCATAAAACCAGGCAGCACAATGCCTCAAGTTTCTTTAGGCAACACAGAAGTTGAACAGTTAGCAACTGCTAAAGCCTTGGCGCATTATCTTGCAAGCCAAGCTGGACCCATGGAAAAGATGGTTCTTGATACCAAACAAATTGGTTTAGGTAAAACCCTTTTCGCACAGTCTGGTTGCGCAACTTGTCACGCTGGCCGTGATCAATCTGCCAAAGAGAATTTAAATCTTGCCAACTCGATTCCCCTAGGCGCACTTGAAAACAAATATACAGTTGCGTCTCTTACTAATTTTTTGGAAAACCCACACCAAGTTAGGCCTTCGGGAAGGATGCCTGCCGTATTAAAAGACAAAAAAGAGGCCCAATCGGTTGCTTGTTATTTATTACAGGGGTCAAAGTCTTCTGCTAAATCTGCGGTATTGAAGTTTGAATACTTCGAAGGTAGTTGGGATAAGCTACCTGATTTTACCAAGCTTAAAGCTAACGCTGCTGGTACTGCCTCTGACTTTGATGTTGACCTAGCCAAGCGCAACGATAACAACGCTCTGCGTTTTGAGGGTTGGTTTAAGTTAAATAGTGCGGGGAAATACACCGTTCATCTTGGAAGTGACGATGGTTCTAAAATCTGGATTGATGACAAACTTATCATCGACAATGATGGCATTCACCCCCATACCATTGTTAGTAAAAGCGTTGAATTATTTAAAGGGGAACACAAGGTTGAGGTTGGTGTTTTTAATGGCGGTGCTGATTATTCCCTTAGTGTTGAAATTGAACACCAAAACCTTCCAAGGCAACCTCTTGCGGGCATATGTTCTATCGATGAAAAAACTGCTGAGAATACTGTTGCAGTAAAAGCCTCAGGCGACAATAAACCCCCTCTGCCTTTTAAGCTCGATTCAGAATTAGCGACTAAAGGAAAAGCAGTTTTTGCATCCCTGGGCTGTGCTAATTGCCACGGTTTGAATGAGAATAACAAGAGAATACCAGCAATAGTAAAGGGGCCGGAACTATTAAAGTTAAGGCAAGAAACGGGTTGTCTATCTGAAAACCCACAAGGCAAATCACCCGACTTTGCATTAGATGCCAAGCAAAAATCTGCAATTGCTTTGGCTCTTAAACATCTTTCTGGTAAGCCCCAAGGTCCCGATACCAAGGCGATCGTAAACCAATCTTTTCTTTCGCTGAACTGTTATGCCTGCCATCAGAGAGATAAAATTGGCGGCGTAGAAGATACTAGAAATGCTTCTTTTGTATCCACACAACCTGAAATGGGAGACGAAGGCCGACTTCCCCCTGCTCTTTCTGGTGTAGGTGCAAAACTGAACCCAGATTGGTTGAAACAAGTTTTAGAGCAAGGAACTAAGGTTCGCCCCTATATGCTTTCCAGAATGCCAAGGTATGGAAATTCTAATGTAAGCCATTTGGTTAAGGACTTGGGCGAAGCAGATCCACTAGAAAAAGTGCCACCAGTTGAATTTGCAGATGCGGCATCGAAAGTAAAAACTTCGGGCAGATTTCTTGTTGGCTCAAAAGCTTTGGGTTGCATTAAATGCCATACTTTTAATAATCAAAAAGCGGAAGGTATTCAGGCATTGGACCTAACGAACATGCCACAACGATTAAAGCGCGATTGGTTTCAACTTTATATGTTAGATCCGACACAATTTAGGCCAGGCACCCGAATGCCAGCCCCTTGGCCGATGGGGAAAACCTTTTTTGATGATGTTTTAGAAGGTAGCACAAAAAAGCAAATTGAAGGCATTTATGTCTATTTAAGCCAAGGAAATAAAGCTTCCCCTCCAGAAGGGCTTTCGCGTGAATCGATTGTTTTGGTACCAGAAAAGGAACCAATCATTTATCGTAATTTTATCGAAGGTGCTGGGCCTAGGGCCATTGCCGTTGGCTATCCAGAAAAAGTAAATCTTGCCTTTGATGCTAACTCTTTAAGGCTAGCTTTAATTTGGCAAAATGCCTTTATTGATGCGGCTAGGCATTGGCGAGATCGCGGGGTTGGTTATCAGCCACCGTTAGGAGACAATGTAATTTCATTGCCTTCTGGTCCAACCTTTGCAACCCTTTCGAGTGAGAAAGAGAATTGGCCGGTGGTTACTTCCAAAGAGCAAGCAGGAACTTTTTTAAGTTACACCACAAATGAATTAGGCAGGCCCTCTTTCCAGTATCGATTTGCTGATGTGATAATTAATGACTTTCCTTCGCCCCTAAAAACTAAAGAGGGCGGGTTTTCTAGGTCGTTCACCCTTGAAACCAAAACGCCACCTGCTCAATTATTTCTAAGGGCTGCAGTCGGAACCAAAATTGAAGAGCAGAAAGATGGCTGGTATCTGGTAGATGGAGAATACAAATTTCGTTTACCTGGGTCTAAAAAGGTGATCATTCGAGAATCGAATGGTAAAAAAGAAGTACTTGTACAAGTACTTTTCGAAAACGGCAAAGCTTCTTTAACTCAGGAATATTCTTGGTAACTTTCTTTTACATTTAAATGCCTAGGGGCGATACTATGAAACTTCTCTTTGCTTTCTTGAGTCTTTTTACTCTATTCATTTTCAGCTCATTTACTTGGGCCGCTGATCCTATTCCCACCGAAGACGATTACTATAAAATCGTTAAGTTTGAGGTTCCTAAAGATGTAGTTTTAGAAGCGGGGGCATTCGAACTTACCTCAGACAATAAGCTTTATGTAAGTTCACGCAGGGGTGAAATTTGGTCTATTGAAAATCCCTTTGCTAAAGATCTTGCTAAAGATGCTAAATGGACTCGATACGCTCACGGTTTGCACGAAGTTTTAGGATTAGCTTCCAAGGATGGTTGGATTTATGCCACCCAACGGGGCGAACTTACCAAGCTTAAAGATACCAATGGAGATGGGAAAGCCGACATTTTCCAAACTGTTTCTGATGGTTGGGAAATTAATGGAGATTACCACGAATACGCTTTTGGTTCCAAATTCGACAAAGATGGCAACATCTGGATTGTGCTTTGTTTAACTGGTTCCTTTAGCAGTAACAGCAAGTACCGAGGTTGGTGCGTACGGGTAAATGCAGATGGCACCTTTACCCCAACTTGCAGCGGCATTCGCTCCCCAGGTGGCATTGGCTTTAATGCGGCAGGTGATTGCTTCTACACCGATAATCAAGGCCCATGGAATGGCACTTGCAGCCTTAAGCATCTTCTTCCAAGTTCGTTCCAAGGCCACCCCGATGGCAACAAATGGTTCGATCAAGCCAATGCAAAACTTGCTGGCCCTAAACCAGAAACTCCTAAGAGTGGATCTCGCATGATGGTTGAAGCAGAGCGTATTCCTCAGCTTATGCCACCCGCTATTTACTTCCCTTATAAGAAAATGGGGCAGTCTGCTTCTGGTATCGATTTCGATAAATCTGAAGGTAAATTTGGACCTTTTCAAAACCAAATGTTTGTTGCAGACCAAACGAATAGCACGATTATGCGCGTTTATCTGGAAAAGGTGCACGGCAGGTACCAAGGGGCCTGCTTCCCTTTTAGAAAAGGTTTCGGCTCTGGTAATGTTCCTATCATGACCACAAAAAGTGGACAAATGTTTGTAGGTGGCACTAATCGCGGTTGGGGTTCGCATGGCAACAAACCTTTTGCGGTTGAACGACTCGATTGGACTGGCAAGATTCCTTTCGAAATCCACGAAATGCACGCCAAAAATGATGGCTTTGAACTCACTTTCACTCACCCTATCGACCCCAAAACTGCTGCTGATATTGCCTCTTATAAACTTTCTACCTACTGTTACATTTATCAATCTGCTTATGGCAGCCCTGAAGTCGATTTTACTTACCCCAAAGTTACTTCGGCTGTAGTTGCTGCTGACAACAAAAGCGTTCGCATTACGGTTGATAAACTTGTTGCTGGGCATATTCACGATTTGACTGCTGCTGGGGTTCGATCTGCTGACGGTTTACCCTTACTGCATAGCGAAGCATATTACTCTATGAATTATATTCCTGAAAAAGCGAAGTAATAACTGGACTTTTGCAAACTTGAGTTTGCTCTTGGCAAAATAGGGCAACTGGGTTCAAATCAGTTGACATAATGCCGTTTGAAGGTGGACTACGGAGGGTCAACCTCTGCTAGGAATCATGGATTTTCCGCAGGTGGTACAGGCATCTCTTCGTGAGTTTGGCGACTTATTTTCCTGTGAGCCGCAAGCGATAGCATTTGGGTGAATACCTGACCGGGCGGATGATAGCCGGGCGTAAAAGCGTGTCTGGCGATCCTTCGGGAAACACTTAAGGATACATTGTCTTGGGTCATCCGGCAGGCGACAGAGTTTTCCAGATCCAGCGAGCAGGCCATACAAAAACTGGGGCTGGCCTGAGAAGGAAAACGAGAAAGAAATAAAAGGGAAAGAAGACGAGGCAGCCTGGATCACAAGCTAAGGGCGTGCTGAGAATATCTCGATATATTATCAAAACCATGCTTGACGCAGCCACATGCGTGGTATTAGGATCGATAAAGTTGTTGATGCTACATGTCACATAACAACAAGTGAAGCGCCTCATGTTCGACTTCAATTTCCATACTGGGCTTCGTAAATGTTTCTCCGGCAAGCGGCGTAAGCGTACTCCGCTCGTGAAGCAGCACAGGCAGCGCTTCACTTCAACCCCCTGTGCGTGGAGACGCTTGAGAGACGCGGCCTCATCGTACGAGCCGATGCCATCGGAGCCGGAAGCGTAAGCGACGGGATTGCGTGGTACCTGACCGACATCCTCGGTTCCGTCCGCCAACTTGTGCAATCGGATGGCACCGTCATCGACGAAATCGCCTATGACAGCTTCGGCCAAATCCTGAGCGAGATGAACTCATCCGCAGGCGACCGCTTCAAGTACACTGCAAGAGAATGGGATGCGCTGACTGCGCAATATTACTATCGGGCACGCTACTTCGGGCCGGATACGGGCCGCTTCACGCAAGAAAACCCGATGCGCTTCGCAGCAGGCGACTCGAATCTGTATCGCTATGTGGGCAATAGCCCGACGAACGGGACCGATCCGACGGGATTGTGGACTGGGGACAATGGGGCGGGATCGTTGGGGCGGGGCTTGTGGGCTTCTTTTGGGAAGGTCCCAAAAACATTGGCATCGGCACTTTCAACATCGGTAGCGAAGTCGTCCTTGGCGGCGTTGATATCGGCAACGGCGTGTTGGCATGGAGTTCGAACGAGCGATTTGGATATAGAGGCTATCTGGGCCAAACTTCAAACGCCCTGGCTCGCGGCGACTTGTCTATGGGGGACTATTACTACAACTTGGGAGTGAACACCGTCACGTTCGGTATCTATGAACAAACATTGACGGGGTTCAAGTTGTATTACGGACAAGTCACGCCGGATGAGGCATCGCAAACGATTGGCGGCATTGGCGTGTGTCAGTTGGCCGGGTCGTTCGGTTTGCGAGCGGGTCGTACTCCAGCTTCAAACAATCAACCAGGCATAATTGGACGACTGGTTGCAGGAACACGAGAAGATGTAAATGGATTGACGGTAGCTGGTCGAGCTCTTGAGAAGCATGGTGGCAGGTCAGGAAGCGTGTTTCCACGGGCAACCGGATACGTGGCGGCCAAGAACATTCAGGGACAACAGATTCTTGAGGGTATCCTTCGCAGTAATAATCAAAGGATCGTCCACCGTTTTGGGGGGCAAGACATCTTCGATAATGACACCGGCCGTGGTGTCCGATTTGGCGTCAATGGCAACATGGTGGGATTCTTAGAACCATAGGAACACACATGCTGAAGAACGTCGGCTTTGAGATTCTGTTAGCAAGTCCCTCCGAATACGATGAGTTGATTGCGGAGATTTATTATGATGGCAAGTTCGTAGCTCTCGTCAATCAAGAGCGTGGTCCTGGGCTTTTTGAAGTAGAAACGCCTGATGGAGCCTACTTAGTGGGATCGAGCGTACTTAGACGAGTGGACCTAAATGGATTTATCACAGCGCTTGAGGCAGCTTGTCATCGGCTGACCCAAAAGGCAGATTGACAGAAGTAGCCGAAAAGAGCAGAAAACAGGTCGGCAATGAATGGCACTGACTTAAGAAGAAGATAGGAACATCGTAGATTCGCCTACAATCTCGGTGACCAACTCGATCGCCGCCGAAGTTGCATACATCCGGGGACGAACTGGAATGTTCCACATTTAAACATTGGCGACTCCGCAAAGGTGCATTTGCAAGTCCCTCAAGGCTATACTCATCCGACTGTTCCCACAGGCTCCGCCACTAGGCCCAGATAATGAGAAGTCCAATGCAACTGTTAGTATTGAATGGCCCCAGTTTTCCTTACCCAGGATCAAACCCCCTGTATCGAGGTACAGATCGAGCGCAGCCAACATTTTGCGACTCACTCCCAGAGGGGCAATTAATCAAGGCAAATGACTTGAGCAACTATGGCTTGGTGGTGGACTACCTTTCCATCCGCCAAATATGCAAAAAGTGCGGCAAATGATGCCAGTTGCTTTATTTGTGTGGCGCAGAAGTTACCAGGAGAATTTCATGAACCCTTTCATTACTTTGAGCGTTTTGGCTTGCTTCGTAATACCAATGGAGACCGCTATGAATGACGAAGAATGGGCCGAAAAAACGATCAAGTCGATGAGAACATGCGCCAACTTTCCCGAGGCATTTGATTTCTTTAAATTTAAAAAACTCAAAGCAATGGCTACAAAGAACGAAAAAATCCAGAAGCTGTTGATCAAGGAATTGGAAACCGCTAGCCCAGCCACTCGCAATTACATAATGTTCGTTGCGCATATGTTGGTCCAAATCGAGGCTCACGATGCGTTGCCGGCGATGTCTCGCATTCTTTTAAACAAGGATTTTAGTGAAGGTGCGCGCTGGCACAGTGGCAGTACCATGGGTATGTTCGGAAAGCCGGCACTACGCTACTTAACAGTCGCTTCGAAGTCGGACGAGACCTTTGTGCGGCACTGTGCCGCACTGTCTTTGGGGAACTTGATAGAAAGTAAAGAACCGGGGGCCATTCCGCTTCTTCTTCAATTGATGCAGGACGAAGACCGCAATGTTCGTGAAACCGCCATTGGCGCGCTTTATGACTCACCGCCTGAATTTGCGGGCCCTGATCTGCTCAAGGCCCTACAGAGCAAAAATCCGATGTTTCGGGCCGGGGCGGCGGATGTATTGATCGACATTAAAGTCAGCCGGCGCAATGCCGAAAAAGCCTTGCTGGAACTTTTGGGGCATGCCGATGTGGAAGTTCGAGTCCAAGCGTTAAGAGGACTTCAGCACAAAGGCGGCCGCTATTCCAAGGCGGCGGTGCTGCCGTTGCGCGTGGCACTGAAAGACAAGGATCAACGCGTTTGCACGGGAGCGGCATACGCGCTCGGCATCCTAGGGCCGAAAGCCGAACCGGCAGTAATTGATCTTATTGAGATATTGAATTAAGACAAAGCCGATGCGGTTCGTAGTGAGGCCGCCAGCGCTCTTGGAGGCATTGGTCCTTTGGCAAAAGCTGCGGTACCTGCGTTGATCGCAGCGATGCAGGCGGGTAATAACGTTTCTGGCGCGGCGAGCAGGGCTTTAGGAGAGATAGGGCCCGCTGCGCACGACGCCATTCCAGCGTTGGAAAAATTACTCAAAGAGCTCGACAACGATCCTTTCGTGGCAAGGACATTGCAGAAAATCCGTGGCAAATAATAAGATTCCTATCCGGTTCCGGGGACACCTTACTTGATTTTTGACATCACAGAATCGTTTGCTAATTTAAGGCCATGGCTAGATGGATATGCGCATGTGGTAAAACGCAGGTTGGCCGGTCACGAGCACAAGCTCCAGCAGAATGGCGCGCCAATCCGAAAGCAGCATGTGTTTCCCGATGGATCTAACATTTCTGCACTTAGCCTCTGGCAGAATATCCATCGCCATAGAGGCCAAATTCAGGGCAACTGGCAAAATCTCCAGATGCGCCAACTCGGGCAGGGTCCTGCGCAGATTGGGCACTCCCAAAAGCTGACTACCATCGGCGAAACTTTGTCGGGCATTCCTTCGGAAAAACACTTAAAGGTACATTGTCTTGGGCCATCTTGTAGGCGACAGAGTTTTCAAGATCCAGCGATCAGGGTATACAAAAACTGGGACTGGTCTGAATTTGCAAAAGTTTAGTTATTAAGCTAATACCTAACACTCTTTTCCACTGTATTTCCATCAACAATGGCGGATTTATTCTTTTGCTCTATTCTATTTATTTATAATTTCGTTACATATCTCTGTTTTAATACAGCGTAATTCTTGACAAGACAATCCTTCCCCATTAGGGTTACATCATATTGGTGATTACCAATAAGTTAGATTCAATTACTTAGATGGAGCAAACGCCTATGTCAACAGATACCTCTAGCCCTAGTAGTAAGAAACAGGAAAGTAAAGAAATCACTGTTTACAGCCATTCGGTACTTTTTTACTGGTGGCCAGTCTGGTTTGTTGGTTTCATCTTGGCGGGGCTAACCCTTTGGGATCATCACCTTATGGTCATTGTTCCTTTTCATGCGGAAGCAAAATCCATCACCTCTATCGATGGGAAGGAGCGAAATGTAATTCTTGTCCCTGATGGCGAAAGTCTTCTAAAAGATGAAAAAGGGTCTTTGATTCAACCCACTCTTTATGTGACTCAAAGTAAAAACTATGGCGTCATTTATTGCCTTACCTTGTTGCTTGTCATTTTTATTACTAGTGTTCCGCTTCGTGGGGTTTGGTCTATCCTTATTATTGTTGTGATTGTGATGGGTGTAACCATTCTTATGCTTGCAGGTTATTGGGAAAAAATCATCAATGCCTTTACTCTTTTAGATATTCGCATAAATCTTGGTGGGTATCTTTTCACTTCGGTGGGTTTATTAATCATTTGGTTGGCAGCATTCTTTTTCTTTGATCGCCAAATTTATGTCACTTTCAGTCCGGGGCAAGTTCGAGTTCGAACCGAGATAGGGGATGGCGAAAAAGTTTACGATTCTTACGGTCTTACTTTTGAAAAGCAAAGGAGTGATTTATTTAGGCATTGGATTCTGGGGCTATCTTTTTTAAACATTGGCACCGGAGATTTGATCATCAAAACCTCAGGGGCTCAAATGCACACCTTCGACCTTCCCAATGTTTTATGCGTAGATAGTAAAATTCGTGCCATTGAACAATTACTACAGACTAAAGATGTCAACCTTACTTAAAAAGATTACAACACAAATAAAAAAGCCCAGTTTATCACCGGGCTTTTTTATTTCACTGTATCGCATAACATCTATTCAAATGGTTCTTTTACGGGCTGTACAAAGTACGGGCCGCCTGTTTTCTTTTCTGCTGTTAATTTTACAGCGTGTTCATCAGCATCTTTCCTCTTTGGGTAATCAAAAACAGCTACCCTTTGATTCGAATTACTGAACACTCCCCATACTATTTTCATTCGAACAACCTTGGCGGTTCGACCTTTTCGAACCTTCTTTTCCTTAACTTCTTTAACGGGCTTTTTTAACTTCTTCTTCTTTTTCTTCTTAGGGCGATCTTCTTCATCGCCATCAAAGTCGTCCTCACCGTCGCTGGGTTCTTCCTCAGCGTCGCCATCAGCGTCATCGTCGTCATCGCCATCAGCGTCATCGTCGCCATCAGCGTCGTCGTCATCATCATCATCGTCGTCATCGTCGTCATCATCTTCATCATCATCGAGGGTTTCTTCCTCTTCTTTAGCTTTGTCTTTTTTGCGTTTTTCAGCAGCGTCATTGGCTGCGCGTAAATCTTTACGGTTGGGAAGGCGCTTCGGCATTAAAAAATCTCCCGTGCAATGAAACAAAAAAAGTTGCAAAAGCCTTATTTAATGCAACTGTAAGATGTCAAACTAGCAATTTGGCGGTATTCATTCAAGTTAGGAAGGAGGAATATTCACAATATTTAGGAAGAGTAAGGAGAAAACTGCGAAAAAGTAGGGTTTGCCGATTTTTAAACTTTAGTAAAAATGCTTCTAATTAACAAAATAATGCAATTTATACTCAGAATGAAGGACAAAAAGGACTATTTCTTATCATCCTTCTTACCACCATCTTCCCCTAAAACTTTTTCAAGCGTGCGAATAGCATCGGCAACGCCTTCCATATTGGGGTGAATTTTAAGGGTATTGCGAAAAGCCTTAAGTGCGGAGCGATGCTTTTTCAATTTCATATAGCTTTGTGCCATTCCGACCTGTGCCCCAAAGTGCCAAGGGTTTAAATCAAGTGCTTTTTGGCAATCAGAAATTGAATCTTCGAATTGTTTAACACGAAAGAGAACGATAGCACGCTGATTATAAGCTTCAGCAAATTCGGGAGCTTTTTCAACGACACTATTAAGGCTTTCGAGTGATTTTTCGCGGTCTCGAATGCGGGTTGCTTTTTGAAGTTCTTTGTTATTTTCAACGCTATCACCTCGAAACCATAAGTTCCAAAGGCTTGCGGTAGCCATATCCGCAACATCGGAATCAGGATCGTGAAGAAGCCTAGCCATAATAGGATTGGCATCCATCGAGCCTAGAAGGCCTAATGCAAAAAGCGAAGCTTTTCTTGAATTAGAAGATTTATTATCAAGGAGGCGAACAAGAGTTCCCTCAGTATATTTTGTCGAGACCCGTTTTTTAAAGCGTTTTGTCGCTTTAAAATGCCTCTGGCGCCACTCGGAGAATTCTTCTCCTTCTCGAGGTGTGGGCAAATCATCGAAATATTGAACCAGTAGGGCCGATGTCATCGGACACCTCGCAATAATTTTGTTATAAAAATCACCTAAGCCATCTAATTTCAAATTACCAGTCCATCACTCTATGTATAGTAAAGTCTACGATTACTTCCACTATTCAGCAAAGAGATTCAACCCCAAAAACTAAAAAAGTAAAAGAACTGTAAAATGATCTTGCATTAAAAAAAAATTATCAATCTAGAATCCTAGAAGCTAATAAGCCTTTGAGGAAGCTACACCCCTTCTAAGTATAATTAGCATCTTAATTTAAAAAAGTAATCGTTACACCTCACAAAAAACTATCATCTCAGGTGCAAAGGTTACAGCTATTTTTTAATGGGCTTTGCTGCTAAATCTTGCAAAATAACTGAAACTGCTTTTTGCAATTGCGTATCGATTCCATTTTTTAATTCATCGGGGGTTGGCTCAACTAGAATATCTGGCGCAACTCCTTGAGTATCCATATCCACACCAAGATTGGTATAAACGCCAATTCTCGGAATTCTAAAGGTTGACCCATCAATAAGCTTGGCACTTCCAGTACCGATAACCATACCGCCGGTGGGTTGGCCTACAAGTTTTCCAAGGCCAAGAGTTTTGAAAGCATTGGGGAAGATTTCAGCATCGCTATAAGAACGATTATTAATAAGCAGAATAACAGGCTTGGTCCACTTACGGTCAAAACTACGAAGAACAGCACCTTTATCGCCCTCCCGATGAAGGAACTTAGTGTGCTCTTTTGCCCCAAGATAATTTAAAACCTGATCGTGAGTAAAACCCCCGCCGTTAAAACGCACATCAAGAACTAAGGCTTCTTTGTTAAAATTATCAGAGTAAAGGGAACGAACAAACCGATCGAGGCCAGGTTCATCCATACTCGGAATATGAATATAACCAATTTTACCCTGACTAAGTTGTGAAACCTTAGCAGCATTTGCATTAACCCAACGATCATAAAGCAGAGGGGTAAGGCGTTCTCGAGAGACAGGTTGAATTTCAACGGAGCGTCGATTTTTATTTTTTGGATCGGTAGAAGATTCTGCTCCAACCGAAAGAGTAACGGCCTCATCCGATTTATTGTTAAGAATTTGACTAACTTCAACGGTAGGATTGAGTTCGATATTATTAATTGAGAAAATAATATCCCCTGGTTTTAAATCAAGCCCTCGTTTATCTGAGGGACCCCGCTTAATGACTTCAGCAATTTTAAGCCCGTTTCCTTTATAAGATTCATCGAAGAAAATACCCAGGTCAGCAGTTTGTTCCTCGGGTAAGGTAGAATTCATCTGCAAACCAAGGTGAGAAGCATTAAGCTCGCCTAGCATAAGAAGAAGGAGGGCTTGAAAATCTTCTTTTAAAGGAGCGTGTTTAACGATAGGCCTAAATTTTTGACGGGTAAAGTTCCAATCTGTGCCGTGAAATTTGGGATCATAAAAATAATCAGCAAGCAACCTCCAAGACTGATCAAATAACTCGGTATTTTCTTCCTCGGCTTTGATAAGCATTTTAATTTTAAAAGGGATAGTTCCAACATCAGCGCCTGGAATAGCAGAAGAAGCTTTAGCAGTTTTGATTACGCCATTCCCATCTCGAAAATAAATAAGATCGTTGGCTTTTTTAGACCAATAGATTCCCTGAGGCTTGGATAAACCAGTAGAAAGCTTGGTGGCCAACCCACCTGCAACCGATGCAACCCAAAGCTCATCGCCCGATTTGAATGCAATTTTAAAACCATTAGGAGAAATTGCGGCTTCGGTGGTATTCATATTGCCAACAGGAATAACCCGAGAATGAATTTCATCAAAATCAATCGCACCTGAAGTTAAGTTACCTTTTCCTGTCGCAGCGGGCTTTTGCAATTCAACCACGAACAAACTAGGGGAATTCCTTCGTTCACTAATAAAAGCAATTCGTTTACCATCCGCACTCCAAGAGGGGGAAAAGTTAGAAGTGGCATAACGAGTAATGTTGACGGGTGGATTTTCTTTGGTAGGCCCAGAAGAAGGAATAATAAATAATTCGCTAGCAAAGGAGCCATCCCGTTGAGAATAAACAATCCATTTGCCATCGGGGGACCAAGAGTATTCTGAAATCAAGGTTTGAGAAACTAATTCTTTTTGTTCGGTGCCATCAAGGTTCATAGTCCACAAGCGACCTGCTCGAAGAAAGGTAATTTTTTTTCCATCAGGAGAAAAAGAAAGGCTAGATTCAGGCTTTTCATCATTGGTAATTTGCTTTACTTTAAATTGAAGTGCTTCAGTAAACTTAGGATGTTCCGCATCGGCAGATTCAATTAAAAATATCTCAATCCGACCTGTTCGATCAGAAAGAAAAGCAGCTTTGGAAGAATCGTGAGCCCAAGCTAAACCAAAATCATCTGAAGGAGTATCGGTTAACCTAACTGGCTTACCCGCACCACTTGCAGAAGTTCGAAAAAGATCGCCGTGAACCCCAAATATTACAAAGGTTTCATCTTTGTTAAAAATAAACTCAGATGCATTTTGAGTAAATATTACTTGTCGATCGATGTTTGTTTTATCGTCGGCAAGTGCAATAATCGAAAGTTTACTTGATTTAAAAGGTGGGGCGGTGTCAACAATGCAAAGGTCGGACCCACACTCATAAACAATGGCTTTACCATTGGCACTAATGCGAGCTTTCCGCACCGAGTCGTCAGAATGATTAGAGATTTTGACAGGCTTAGCGCCCGGCTTATTATCAATTTTGACTATATTTGCAGGGGTGCCGAAAACCTCGCTTACATAATAAATGGTATCACCATTAGGATTAAACATAGGAGAAGAGTCTTGGCCATTAAAATTAGTGATTTTCAGGTTTGCAGAGCCATCAAGGGCACCAAGCCAAATTTCATCATTAGAAGATCCTCTATATCCTTTTCTAGACCAAGATCCCGGGCCACGAGTGTATGCCACTTGTTTTCCATTAGGGTGAAAGGCTCCATCTTTTCCTTCATCAAAAGTAATTCGAACCGGTTGGCCACCTTCAATAGAAACCGAATAAAGGTTAGAGAAAGAAGGGTAACCTAAGCCCCGATTGGATGAAAATAAAACAGATTTAGAATCAGGAGACCAGCCACAAACCATATCGCTTCCAGAATCAAAGGTAAGTCTTTTAGCTTTGCCCCCCTGAGTTGGAATAATAAAACAGTCGTAACTTCCAAATCGATTAGAACTAAAAGCGATGAATTTTCCATCCGGACTAAAAGCGGGCATTATGTCGTGGGCAGTATGAATGGTAAGTTGGCGGGCATTGCCACCATAAGAATCAACCATCCACAGATCCCCCAGATAACTAAAGACAATAGTTTTGGCATCAGGGGAAATATCAGGTGTTCTAGGAAAAAGGATTGGTTCCTGAGAAAAAACGAGAGAAGGAACTAAGAGAAAGCAAAGGGAGAAAAAACGCAGCATAAAATCACCTTCAGGCGGGGAAAACAAAAAAAGATAAACGCCCAGCCTCTAAAGTAAAGTAATAATGCCATAGGTTCAATTTAAACCCTTAAGAAAGAAAGGAAAAGGGGTATGATTATAACGGTCAAAAGGGTAAAGGCGAAAACAAGTATTGCTAGAGATTATGAAACTTGGCTAGGAACCTCAGGGGAATTAGAAGTTTTAAAAGCAAGAATCAGCAGAAGGCAAGCTCCGCCGACAAGCCAACAATCAGCGAGATTAAAAACGGGCCAGTCAAAGAGGTAATTCCAATGGAGAAAATCACGAACTCCAGCAAAAGCAATACGATCATAAAAGTTACCCAAGGTGCCCCCTAAAATGAATCCCAAGGCAATAGAAAGGAATAAATCGCTGGTAGAATTTTTTTGAGTGCTCCAAAAAACAATTGCCATTGCAGCTGCCATACTAATAATGGCAAACAATCCATTAGCAAGGCTCTGATGGTTGCCTAAAAAACCAAAAAGCGCACCTTGATTAACATAAGGTATAGGGTTGCCGCGGGAATCTTTTTTAAGCGAGCGGGTGTCGGGGTCGTATTGAAATTGCGCACGAAGATGAAACCCCCCGCCTTTCTGGGCTTCAAAAAAAGTATAGTGATGATTCGTTGCGGGGTCGCTTAGCTTTTCAAAAACAACATACTTAGAAGTTTGATCGGCAGCAAGACTGCAGAGCGCAAGAAACCAGAACAAGATACGATTGGCCGACTCCGACATAGAGATACTATCCTTCCAAAGAAAAATAAGAGTTACATAAAAGCCTTGTAGATTCTTAAATAAATTAGAATTTCCTTGAGGAAAATAGTGAAGCAATGATTTAGAATAATAGAAGTAACGATTTTTGGCGAGTCCTATTTTTTATAAGTTTCTTTTTTGGAAGTTTTAAATGCCTAACCAAGAAGAGCAATTATTAATTGGAAGAATTAAAGAAGGGAATGGAGATTCGTGGGAACAATTAATAACACGGTATGAAAATCGGCTATATTACTATGCGGCTAAAAGGGTAAACAACCAAGAAACTTGTGAAGATTTAGTCCAAGAAACATTTCTAGCCTTTTTATCCAACATAAAAACTTTCAATCCTGACAAAAAAATCCAAAATTATCTTTTTGGCATTATTAAGAATAAAGTTGTTGATTTCATACGGAGAAAAAAAGCTGTTACTATTAACTCAGCACCTGCCGATAGTTCGGGTAATCCCAATGATTCAGTATTTATAGATTCTGCTCAAGGGGCATCAACTTGGTACCGGGGTGAAGAAAAAAAAACACTAGAAAATGAAGCCCTTTTAAATGGACTTTCTCTCTTAATAAATCATTACATCAGCAAAAATGAATATAATAAACTTATGGCAATAGAGCTAATCTTTGTCCTAGGACTTAGCAACCTTGAAACGGCTGGAAAACTTGGCATAAAAAACACTGAGGTGGCATCAATTTTCCACTGGGCCAAAAATTTTATTCACGATTATCTCCAAAATAGTGGACTCTCATCAGACATCTTTCCACAGTTTTATGAAAAGGATCTTTTATTATGACAATTACTAATGCCTTACTTGACGCTTACATCGATGACCAACTAAACGAACAAGAAATTAATCGTATTGAAAAAGCACTTAGGGACTCTCCCGAATTGCAAAAAAGACTTGAAACAATTATAAAAGATAGAGATCAGGGCGAGCACTCCGTGGGCGCAATTTGGCGCAGAGAGCACCTCAGTTGTCCTAATCGGGAAGAGCTTTCGAGCTATGGTTGCTCCGCGCTTGATAAGAAAAGAATGGATTATATTAAATTTCATTTAGAGATGATAGGCTGCAAAGCGTGCCAAGCAAACTTAGATGATCTGACTTCTCTAAACGCCTCGGGAAAAGAAAAGAAGCTTTCTGATAAACAAAAGCTATTCATCAAAAACAGTAAGATCATTGCTTCCCGCAAAGAGTAATCTGGCAATTTAAAATGCTATTATTTATTGGGTAAATCCCAAGAAGAAAAGATTTAATTTTTATTTTTTATTGAATACAACCTTTCATTTTAATTATGGGAGAGGTTGTGTTAGATTTATTTTATTGGCTTTGGTCTTATCCAGCTTAAAGTGATTCCAGGGGATAGTTATGTTCTTAAGAGTAATTTACTTTATCTTTGCAGCGGCCCTTATCATCTTTTCTGATTGTAGATTTAGTGGCTATTCTCGAGCCTTTGAAGAAAACGAATCGCTTTATGAACTGCGTAAAAATCACGACCCAAACGGTATTGGTAAGTTTTTTAAAGGTCGTGAAATTGCTTTTGTTATGGGCTTCCAAGCTGCTGGTTGGCTCGAACGACCCGAACGCGAAAAAGAGGAAAACACCACCAAACTTATCGAATCACTTAAACTCAAACCTCATATGGTCGTTGCAGATGTAGGCGCAGGCAGCGGCTACCTTTCTTTTCGCATGGCAAACTTACTCCCAAAAGGCAAAGTCGTTGCGGTGGATATTCAAAAACAAATGATCGAGATGATTAAGTCACGGTGTAAATCAAGAAATATCAGCAATGTTGAAACCATTCTTAGCACCGAAAAAGATGCAAAACTTGCAGATAATAGCGTTGATATGATCATTATGGTTGATGTTTATCACGAATTTGCTTTCCCTTTTGAAATGATGCAAAGTATGTGTAAATCATTACGCAAAGGTGGCACAATGATCTTTGTTGAATTTCGTGGCGAAGATCCCGAGGTACCCATTAAGCTGGTTCATAAAATGACCGAAAAGCAAGTGATCTTTGAAATGAAGGGGCAACCACTTTCTCACAAAGAAACCATTGGTGTATTACCTTGGCAGCATATTATTATCTTTGAGAAGAAAGATTCCTAAACAGCTTGCGCATACTCTTTACGGAGAAATTACACTTAATGAGCACGGCACATGCAATTGAAAAAAATGGTTGGAATCGAAAAAGCCTACTCGGGCTCGAAGAACTTAATGCCACAGAATTAGACACTATCTTCAAAGCGTCTGAATTCTTTGTTGAGGCAAGTCGTAATGCAGAGATCAGGCATTCTTTTCTTAAAGGTAAAGTGATTGCCAATTTGTTTTTTGAAGCTTCAACACGAACAAGGGTAAGCTTTGGGCTTGCTGCACGCAGGTTAGGTGCCGAAACTATCGATTTTTCACCCTCGGGGTCTAGTGTTAGCAAAGGCGAAAGTTTCATAGATACCGCCAAGAATATTCAGGCTTTAGGCGTTGATGGTTTTATTGTCAGGCATTCTGTTCCGGGCACACCTCATCTTCTTGCTCAACACCTAAACGCACCTGTCGTCAATGCAGGTGATGGTGCCCATGAACACCCAACGCAGGGTTTGCTAGATGCGTTTACTATTCTTCAAGAAAAGAAAAGGATTAAAGGGCTTACAGTAGCCTTAGTTGGTGATATTGCACACAGCAGGGTAGCAAGGAGTAACATCCACGCTCTGACTAAACTTGGCGCTAGGGTAATTGTCTGTGGTCCCCCCACGCTTATTCCTAGAGATATTGAACAGATGGGAGTTCAGGCCGGTTACGACCTCGACAAAATTTTACCCGAATGTGATGTTGTTAATGTTTTAAGAATCCAATTCGAAAGACAACGCAGCGGGCTCTTCCCATCCATCCAAGAATACTTCCGCCTTTTTGGAATGACGATTGAACGGGTACGCAAATGCAGGCCTGATATGCTGCTGCTTGCACCGGGGCCTATTAACCGCGGTATCGAACTTACCCCCGAAGTTGCAGATGGCCCCAATAGCGCTATTCTAAAGCAAGTTACCAATGGGCTTGCAGTGCGAATGGCGGTTCTTTATCTCCTCCTTAATTCAAAGGCCTAATGAATGCCTGGAATTTCTATTACACAGGCTGAGCCGCCTTTTATTCTAGCCATTGATGTAGGCACCTCTTCCGTAAGGGCCCTTCTTTATGATGTTGCTTGCAGAGTTATTGAACCAGAGAAATACTTCGGAAGGGCCCAAGTTGCCTTAGAAACCGATGCCTTAGGCAAAGCTGTTTTTGCTGCGCACGCTGTTCCTAAAGCAGTTGAAGAAGTTGTAGATTCGCTTTTAGCCAAGCTTGGAAGTACCCCTCATAAAATTCAAGCGGTTGCAATCGACACTTTTGTTTCAAGTTTGATAGGCCTCGATTCAAAATTTAACCCCCTCACTCCACTTTACACCTACGCTGACACCCGTTCAGCCCAAGATGCCAAAGAACTTAGAAAACTTTACTTGGTAGAAGAAGTTCACGAACGAACGGGATGTATGATACATAGCAGTTATCTGCCTGCAAGATTACGCTGGGAAAAGCGTATCAACCCCGATCGTTTTAACTCTGTCAGCCATTGGTGTAGTTTAGGTTCATTGCTAAGCAATCAGTTTTTAGGTTGCAAATATGTAAGCTTATCAACAGCATCGTGGACTGGGCTACTCGATCGAAAAAAATTACAATGGGATCAGGTGTGGATGCAGGAATTAGGCATTAGGATAGATCAACTTCCTGCTATTTCAGATTTTTCTCCGGGGCACACTTCACTAAAAGCAGAATGGAAATCAAGATGGCCCTCGCTTGCCGACTCAACTTGGTTTCTTGCAATTGGAGATGGTGCAGCGGCAAATGTAGGAAGTGGTTGCATCGACGACCGCCATATGGCATTGACCATAGGAACAACCGCAGCGATGCGAATTGTAACAACAGTTGTTCCAGAAAAAGTTCCGCTGGGATTATGGAACTACCGAGTTGATGCCAAGAGGCCGTTGGTGGGCGGGGCATTAACCGAAGGTGGAAATGTACACGAATGGCTAAGTCGGAATTTAAGGTTGCCCGAAGCCGAGGAGTGCGAAAAGTTATTACTCGAAATGCCCGCTTCAGCACATGGGATAACCATGCTGCCGTTTTTCGCAGGCGAAAGAGCAACGGGTTGGCGCGATGATGCATCCGCAGCGCTCAATGGAATTAGGTTAGGAACAAGGCCAATTGATATTTTGCAAGCAGGGCTCGAAGCTGTTGCCTTAAGGCTTGGGCAAATTTACCGCAGACTTGCACCCTTAGCTAATCAAGAACATAAGATACTAGCAAGCGGCGGGTTTTTGCAATCTCCTGCTTGGGCTCAAATCATTGCCAATGTACTTGGCCAACCTATTACAGCCTGCCTAGAGCCAGAAGCTACTAGCAGGGGGGTAGCTTGGCTGGCACTCGAAGCTTTAGGATTCATCAAAAATAATGCAACTGCGTTACCTGAATTAGGTACAACTTTCGAACCCAATCTTAAGGCTCATCAGACTTATCTTGAGGCGCTTTTGGCTCAAGAAGAACTTTACAAAAAATTATTAGAATGATTCGATCTTACCGACAAGCTAGCAAACTCTATACTTGCAATTGACAAGACAAAGACATTGAAAGGTTATTACTATGGGATTTTTCACAGGCAGAGTCTCTTTCACACGCTTTAAAGTCAAAGGCAAAGCGCCTAATGGTTTTGGGCCCGAACATGTCGAACGACTGGAAGAAAAAGCAATAGGCAAAGACCGCGTTGCTAATCGAGATGGGATTGAAGTGGGCTGGAGTGCGGGTGGCCATCTTCTCGATGTTCGATTCGACCTTGCAAAAAATATTGTGGAAGACTCGCTTCATTTTGCGATGCGACTTGATGCAAATAAGCCACCCTCAGATTTATTAAAATCTTATATGCAAATTGAGCTGGATGCGATCGCAGCTGAAAACCCTTCTGGTAAAGTTAGCCAGCGACAAAAACGCGAAGCTAGAATGGCAGCGATGGAGAAACTAGACCGTGAAGCAGCGGATGGCAGATATCTTCGCAGAAAATCTTTTTCTATTCTTTGGGATGGACTTTCGAACGAATTATTGGTTGGAACCACTTCTCTTTCGGTTATTGATCGACTTTGTCATCTTTTCGAACAAACCTTTGCGCAAAAAATCGAACCTATTTCCTCGGGTATTCTTGCTCACAAACTTGCACTACCTCGCGGGCAAGCCAGAGCCATTGATGATGCCCAACCTTCTGCTTTCCTAAAAGGTGGTTCCAAAAATTCTCCCCAATGGGTTGTCGATGAATCTAGTCGAGATTTCCTAGGCAACGAATTTCTCGTTTGGCTTTGGAGTCTTCAAGATGCAGGCCACGATTCTGTAAAACTTGAAGATGGCTCCGAAGTCACATTTATGCTGGCCAGATCCTTGGCTTTAGAATGCCCAAAGGGGCAATCGGGCAAGGAAACTATTTCCAGCGATGCACCTACTCGATTACCAGAAGCCCTGCGAGCCTTACAAAGTGGTAAGCTTCCAAGAAAGACAGGCATCACTTTGGTCCGACACGATCAACCTTATGAATTTGCAATTAGTGCGGAAGTATTTGCAATCAGCGGGGCTAAAATGCCACCTTCGGAAGCTATGGAAGACCGCGCACGACTGGAAGAACGGGTGGGTCAAATTCGACACTTACTTGAAACCTTAGACCTTTTGTTTGATGCCTTTGGCAAAGTGCGCTGCGCAGAATCGTGGAGCAAAGATTTGGGTAAAATCCGCAAATGGCTTCACAACGAAAATGAAGCGTAGGGGGGAAAATTTAAAATTATCTTAAAAAAGATAGTTTATTTACTTTTAGTCTTTTTTTAGCTTATAGTTAATTTAGCAATTTATTCAGTCAACTTGTGTTACTAAATGATAACGCAAAATTGATTCCCACATCTTTTAATCCGAGGAGTTTGCTATGAGAATTAAGTTTCTTGCCGAAAATCTTGCTCGAGAATGCCTTTCTGATTTAACTGCTGGGGATTTGATGACCGAGCCGCCTATTTCACTACGGGCCGATGCTTCCATCCCAGAAGCCCTAATATTTTTCACCACCCGAGGATATCACGCTGCTCCCGTTATTAATGATGCTGGGTACCCGGTTGGGGTTATAAGCGTTGGCGATCTTTTGCGTCATGATCTCGATCGGGGTTCTCACCCTTCTCATGAAAGCGAAAGGCGATCGGGGTATCCAATCCCCAATGGATTTGAAATCGAAGTGGTGGATAAAGCTTGCGTAGAAGATGTGATGACAAATGCAATTTTTACCATTTCAATGGGAACAAAACTCCCTTCCTTAATCAAACAATTACTGCAACTTGATGTGCACCAACTTTATGTAGTAAACGCAAGCGGTTTACTAATAGGCGTTATCAGTACTTCCGATATTATCAAAGTATTATCGCACATGCTTTCTTAAGAGACCTCTTCGACATTAAGATTTAGGTAGTTGGTTTACTTTAAACCCCTAGGCGTGTATAATTCAAAATATATACAAGCAGGAATTGATTATCTATAAACTTGGGAGTCGAGTAAATGATTTGTTTAAACAATGGTAAGCCTGCGAACCAGCGCTTAGGGTTTACTCTTATAGAATTGCTTGTTGTTATCGCAATCATTGGAATTCTAGTGGGGTTGTTATTACCAGCGGTACAAAAAGTTCGAGATGCCGCTGCTCGAACACAGTGCCAAAATAATTTAAAACAAATCGGGTTGGCAAATTTAAACTTCCACGATGCACAACTTCGGTTCCCAACTGGTTATGTAACTGCGGTTGGGCCTAATGGCGATGACCTTGGCCCAGGTTGGGGGTGGAACGCTTATCTACTGCCCTATTTAGAACAGCAAGCCTTGTTTGCAAAAATCGACTTCTCTGTGCCAATAGAAGCGGCTATTTATTCTAGCGTGCGACCCGTTGTGATTAAAAACCTGCTCTGCCCTGTAGAAATGCCACCGCAAATTTTCCCGGTAGGCGCTCGCTCTGCCACGGGGGTATTAACTTCCACAATTGCAAACCTAGCGCCCTCATCTTACACCGGGAACTTTGGGGTTACCGAACCCGGAGTTGATGGCGAAGGTATTTTCTTTCGCAACAGTAATCTTTCCGTAAAAGATATTACCGATGGCACTAGCCAAACTTTATTAGCAGGAGAACGCTCTTGGAAATATTCCGAAACCACTTGGATTGGTTCTATCACGGGAAGTAAATTTGCAACTCCTAGTTCATCTCCCCTTGGATTTGAATTAAACGAGCCTGCTAATTTTATTCTTAGTCATGTGGGCGAAATGATTGCGGGGAATACTCCTACTGAAATAAATAATTTTAGCAGTGCTCACTCAGGTGGGGTTAATTATTTATTTGTCGATGGGCATATTAAAGTTCTTACCTCTTCCGTTAATTACACCACTTTGAAAGCTCTTGCCACTCGAGATGGTGGCGAAGCTATTTCTGGAGATTAAGCATAATGCGCCTACTGAAGATTTTTTTGGTTGTTTTAATTCTTGCGGGGTGCGGCACGGTTGGTGAAGGCCCCAAGGTTCAAATTAAGATGGAAGAGATTCCTGTAGCTGCAATGAAGACAGCACAATTAAAGTTACCCGGAATGGTATTTACAGAGTGTTTTCTAAAAAAAGACGGTACTTATGAAATCCGAGGGAAAACTAAAACAGGCAAGGTTCGCGAAGTCGAAGTTAAAGCAGATGGAACTTTTGTTGATTTAGAATAACTTTAAATCATTGAAATAAAAAAGGGCAAGGCTCTAGGAATGCCTTGCCCAGGGGATTTTAGGCGCTTTTCGCACCTATGACCCTGACGGGATTCGAACCCGTGTCGCAGCCGTGAAAGGGCTGTGTCCTAGACCCCTAGACGACAGGGCCACGCTCGTTATTCACGAACTTTGATATGATAGGACTTTATAACCCCAAGCGTCAAGTTAAGGTTAAGAAACATCTTAGAGTTCTTTGATTTTTAGATAGAAATAAGCCAAAGTGTTTAAGACCGAGAGCACAAGCAATATTTTGGGATAAACAGTAAAACTGCGGTAGAAGTTGGTTATAATGAAGGATTTTAAGGTTCTTGCTCTTCTTGGTGTCTGGGCAAGTCATCAAGGCTTTTTAATCGAAAGAGGTCGAGGAATTTTTTGGTAGTGCTATAAATAATTTCTCGGGCATCGGTTTCTCCCCTTAAGACCGAAATTAGGCCTAAGCGGACTAATTGTCTTATGATTGCGGAAGTATCATTACCCCTTAAACTTTCAATTTCTTGCCTAGAAATTGGCTGCTTGTAGGCAATCAAGGCAAGCGTATCGAGAGATTGAGAAGAAAGCCTAGTTTCTTTAAGAAAGCCATATAACTTATCTGCGATAAACCGAAATTTTGGCATCACAGACATCTCGTAGCCATCTCCCTTAGGTAAAATTCGATAGGGCCGATTTTGTAACTTATACTTTTTATTCAGCGCTGCTATTAGCGTTATAAATTCATCGGGTTCTAAGCCACGAAGAATTTCACAAACCCGAGTTGTGGTAAGGGGGTTACCACCCACAAAAAACATAGCTTCCAAAACTTTTTCAATCACAGGGGGTTGATTTTCAGAATTATCTTGGAGAATGGGATCAGAAAGGTGGATGGGTAAGGCACCTGTCAATTCATTAGCGTTAGGAGTATTGTCACTCATTTTAGCCATTTTATTTTATCTCTAACTGGGTAGGCATAAGATTTAAATCTACCTTATTGGGCAGCCAGAAAATACCCGTGTAAAAAGTACCCATCCAGCAAATTAGAAAAAGAATTGCAACCCGGGTGTGTAAGATTTTCTTTTGTTTTAAACCTGTAAAAAGCATTAGTCCCATAAGGACTGCACTAGGGACAGCAAAGCAAAGATGAATTTTCAATGATTTAGCGAGTTCTGGATTTTGCCAAAGGGATTTGAATAAAGTAGGGTCAATCATTCTGATAAAAACTTCGAAGATTAAAAGCGTGGCAAGGGTAAGGATGAAAAAGAGGAGATTAATTTTCCCGTGGACTTTTACTTTTCCCATTGAAAGAGCTAATAAAGAAAAACACAGAAGAATAGTTACGGCACCCACTGCAATTTTGAGAGAGAGAATAACCAAGGTGGGTGTAAGCAAAATATTGTGTCCTGAGCTTAATTATCGCTGAAATTTACTGATGCATCTGTTTCACGAGATAAAGGATTTCGCTGAAATTTTTCCGTACACTTTGGGCATAAGTCATATTTAATACTATTTGATGCAGGAATATGCGGCGTAGTATCTGAATCATTAATAAGCATTGCAATATGCTCAAGGTTATCTTGGTCGAGATCGTCTTCGGTAAGGGAATCATTTTGATCCATTGCGAAGACTTCGATTTCGACCCGATAATGATTTTTAGTTTCTTCAATGGAACTACCACAGAGGTCGCAAGTAATATGGATCATAATTTTGCCATCCTAGATTAAACTTATGAAGTCCTATTAACTAACAATTATTCATAATTTATAACTCTATTCGTCGCAATATTCCATTACATAGTCAATGTTAAAACAGAAAGAATATGTAAAGTAAAAATTCAGATTTTATTAGTAAGTCAAGTAAAAATTACTATTTGTTTATAACAAATTCTACTAACCATTAAAACCTCAGTTTTGAAGTTATCATTTTAAAAAACAGTTCTTAGAATAATATGATCTAGTAATAAATGCATTATGGCTGAAACCCATTCTTGAGTTAGCTATTTTAAATTTATATGACTATACTATAAAAGCGTGAAAGATGCGAAATGGCTGCATCGAACTTTCCATAAATTAAGGTGATACTATGAGCAAGAAACTTCGATTCGTTTGCTTTATGACAATTTGTGTGGCGCTATGCACTGGAACTCTGCTGTTAGCCCAAAATGAAGGCGGGAAAAAAGAAGTTGCGCCGAAAAAAGCCGACCCCATCAATTGCCCCATCATCGGTGGAAATCTCAGACCCGCTGCAGAAAGAAACACCGCTGCAGGTTCGATGTCGAATAAATACTGGTGGCCCAACCAGTTGAATCTGCAGATTCTTCATCAAAACTCACCCAAGGGGAATCCTATGGGCGAAGAGTTTAACTACGCTAAGGAATTTAAAAAACTTGACCTCGAAGCCTTGACGAAGGATATCAAAACATTGTTGACCACTTCGCAAGACTGGTGGCCCGCTGACTACGGGAACTATGGGCCGCTCTTCATTCGGATGACTTGGCATAGTGCTGGTACCTATCGAGTTTACGACGGCCGAGGTGGCGCAAGTTACGGCACCCAGCGATTTGCTCCTCTCAATAGTTGGCCCGACAATACGAACCTTGATAAAGCACGCCGGCTACTCTGGCCAATTAAGCAAAAATACGGTCGCCAAATATCTTGGGCTGACTTGATGGTCTTGACTGGCAATGTTTCCCTCGAAGCAATGGGATTTAAGACTTTTGGATTCGCTGGCGGGCGCGAAGATGTTTGGGAACCCCAAGAAGATATCTACTGGGGGCCTGAAAGCAAGTGGCTGGGCGACACCCGTTATACCGGTGATCGAAAACTTGAAAATCCTCTCGCCGCAGTTCAGATGGGTTTGATCTATGTGAACCCCGAAGGCCCTAATGGCAAACCTGATCCGCTGGCTGCTGCTCGCGATATTCGAGAAACCTTTGGCCGTATGGCGATGAATGATGAAGAGACCGTTGCACTCATCGCAGGCGGCCATACCTTCGGCAAAGCACATGGCGCAGCTAACCCCGAAGGGAATGTCGGCCCCGAACCCGAATCTGCCAGCATCATTGCCCAAGGGCTTGGCTGGTTGAACAAGTTTGGCAAAGGCAAGGGCGCCGACACAATCACCAGTGGCCTTGAAGGCGCTTGGAATTCAACCCCAACGCAATGGTCAAATGGATACTTCAACAACTTGTTAGGCTATGAATGGGTATTAACAAAGAGCCCTGCAGGGGCGCAACAGTGGACTCCCAAGAATCCCGAAGCAAAGGGGACTGTGCCCGATGCTCACGACCCAAAGAAGTCTCACGCCCCGATTATGTTCACCACCGATATTGCGCTGAAGATGGACCCAGCCTACGGAAAGATTTCGAAGCGCTTCCACGAGAACCCTAAAGAGTTCGCAGATGCCTTCGCCAAAGCTTGGTACAAGTTAACGCATCGTGATATGGGGCCTGTTTCCAGATGCCTCGGGCCGTTGGTTCCTGCGCCGCAACTCTGGCAAGATCCCGTCCCCGCCGTTGATCACAAACTGATTGACGATAAAGATATCATCGCCCTCAAAGCTTCTATCCTCAACTCCGGCCTTACTGTTTCTCAACTCGTTTCGACCGCTTGGGCTTCTGCTTCCACTTTCCGTGGTACCGACAAGCGTGGCGGAGCTAACGGCGCTCGCATTCGCCTAGCCCCACAAAAAGACTGGGAAGTTAACAAACCGGCTGAACTTGCTAAGGTCTTACTGGAACTTGAGAAAGTGCAAAAAGATTTCAATAGTACTCGGATGGACGGCAAGAAAGTATCCCTTGCAGACTTGATCGTATTAGGTGGCGGTGCCGCCCTCGAGAAAGCTGCAAAAAATGGTGGCCAAGAAATTCAAATCCCATTCACACCGGGGCGTACCGATGCCACCCAAGAAATGACAGATGCAAATTCCATCGCAGTGCTCGAACCAACCACCGATGGTTTCCGCAACTACTTCGGCCACCAGCAAGATAGGCCAGCCGAAGAGTTTTTGATCGATCGCTCTCACCTGCTTACACTGACCGCCCCCGAGATGACCGTCTTAGTAGGTGGTATGCGAGTTCTGAACACGAATACGGGGTATGCAAAACTGGGTGTCCTCACGAAACGATCCGAGGCATTGTCCAACGACTTTTTCGTGAACCTGCTAGATATGAACACCAAGTGGGAAAAGTCTGCTATGTGCGATCATTTCTTTGAAGGTCGCGATCCCAAGACGGGTCAGGTTAAATGGATGGCAAGCCGAGTGGATCTCGTCTTTGGCTCGAACTCGCAACTTCGCGCCATCGCAGAAGTTTATGCGAGTGAAGATTCGAAGCACAAGTTTGTTCAAGACTTTGTAGCGGCCTGGACTAAAGTGATGAATCTCGATCGCTTTGATCTTGATTCCTTGGTACGAACCGGGGCGAAACCTACTTTGTCGGGTAAGCGCTAATTATTGGCGATTGCACTTATTAGAGACGGCACTTTTCGACTTCTCGACTCTCTGAGTCGAGAAGTTGTATTTTTTCGAACATAAGTGAACCGGTTAATATCGATTCTCAAAATGAAAATAGATTACTAGAACCTCTGCCATCTATTTGGCGTCTGAACTCACCATGAAGGGCATAAAAATTTCAGTTGTCCTGTTACCCCGTCTGTGTTAAAAAACTTGTTCATCCTTATGTTTTCTAAGGAATAACTTATGCGATTAAAAACCTTTATTGGCTTGCTAGTATTTGTTTGCTCAACATTAGCTGCAGAACCAACCCTCGAAAAATCTGAAGTTTTCCCCGCAGGCCTAGAAAAGGTTAGCCGTTATCGCATCCCGGGTATTGTGGTAACCCCAAAAGGAACCGCACTTGCATATTGTGAAGCAAGGCGTAATAGCAGTTCCGATTGGGGCGAGATCGAAATTCATCTTCGTCGTTCCACTGATAATGGAAAAACTTGGGGTCTTTCTAAAAAGATCGCGCACGAAGGCCCTAGGTTCGAAGGAAATCCTCATAAAAAAACCGGAGGCGCTTCTGAACAAACGGTTAACAACCCCGTTGCAATAGTTGACCATCATACCGGGGCAGTTGAATTCCTTTATTGCACTAATTACTCTCGTTGCTTTTCTATGCGGAGTACCGATGATGGCTTAACTTGGAGTAAGCCCATTGAAATAACAGCTACTTTTGAACCCTTCCGAAAAAAATACAACTGGAAAGTGATTGCTACCGGACCAGGTCACGGAATACAGCTAAAATCTGGCAGGCTTGTTGTCCCAATCTGGCTAGCTTACGGCCAAATTGGCGACCACGGGCCTTCCGCTGCAGCTACTATCTTCAGTGACGATCACGGTAAAACTTGGAAGGCAGGCGATATTGCTGTGCCAAACGAAGGGGAATATGGAAGCCCTAACGAAACCATTCTTGCCGAGCTTTCCGATGGCAAAGTTATGCTTGTTTCTCGCAATTATTCTAAACCTAATCGCAAAATTATTGCAACAAGCTTTAATGGAGCTACACAATGGTCTAAACCAGAATTTCATAACGAACTTTGGGAACCTCGCTGTATGGCAAGTATTTTAACCCTGCCTGGTAAAACAGGTACGCTGCTGTTTTCCTGCCCGAACACTTTACCTCGAAACGATGCAGGGCAAGAAGTTCCTAATGGCAAAGGCAAGCGAATGAAATTAACTCTCAAACTTAGTCATGATGATGGGAAAACCTGACCCATAAGTAAAACATTGGAAGTCGGCCCCAGCGCCTACAGCGATCTCGCAGTACTTTCCGATGGTAGCATTTTATGTCTTTATGAATCAGGGGAAGACATCAAAGTTGCACGGTTCACCCTTCAATGGGTTGAAATGGGGGATAGCAAATAAGTAAATTTAGCAGCTATGATTATAAACACTGTTAAAAAGTAAAGCTTGATTATACTTTTAAGTTTCCTCGCAATCCGAAATTCTACTGCACTATTTTTTATAACTCTAGCGGTGAGGCTACCTCTCTATTTTTATTGAATATAAAAGTTATTAACAAACGCAGAAAATTTAATAAAATTCCCAGCGAATATTGTCGCTGGGATTAAAATTCTCTTTTCTTCGGTTACTCCTTCAACCCTTGGCGGGTAACGATTGGAACATACCCAACCTCGAATCCTTTAGGAGGCATCATTACCAATGCAGGATCGATATCTGCAAGTTTTCCTAAGGCAGGAGGTGGCAAATATTCGCGATCTTTTTTCCACTCGCGGTGAAGTTTCTCTACCCTTAATTGTAAAACTTCACGCTCTTTATCCGACAAATCGGCATTAAGCAACGCTGGCTGATCTACAAAACGATACCAATAATAAGTCACCACGCTACCATCACCGGGGTAGGCTTGGAAAGGCCCTGCAACTGGCCCGGGCTTTTTCCAACAACTGTTCGCATCTTCGGGCGTGATATACGGTTCTGGCTTTGGCTGCTTTGGTTTTGTAAAGCTGGCTTTGGCTAAACCCGTTTCTGCTGGCACATCCTTGGCCTTTACTACCACCCACTCCTGCTTTTTATTTTTATCTTCCACTAGGTGAAAGTATTCAGGCAGCGTTACCAATGGCCCATTCTTAGATTCAGTTTTTGTTACTAAATCTTGATTCCAGCGATATCCGTAAGTGTTAGCATCCAAGGCAACAGGCTTGGCAAAAGAATTCCAAGCCAGAGGAATTTTTTTCTCCCGAGGAACTGGGGGCTTATAAATTCGCCAAGTCGCTCCACCTTTATCTTCAAAGCTGTGCAAGCTAGCCTCTGCTGGGTTGATAGTACCACCAACGGCTGGGCCCCCTTCAAACCAAGTTTTCACGCCATCCCAAAGAGCCTTTTTGTTATAGGCGGTAATCCGATGCAGAACCATCGAATCACCTTGCGCATTGCGTGGAAAAGAAGTGGGTGCAATTCTGGCATAAGTTTCCCCTTTGGAATCGGTAGCCTGAATGCTGGGCACATATTGAGTTTCCATTTGGACAGCCCGATTTGGCTTTGCAGGACGCGTATCTAAAAACATACCACTAAGTTTTGGATCTGCCACAGAGGCACGAGACCAAAAATAAGGCGTGAAAAAAGCAACGGGGCCTTTGAAGTTTCCAGAGTTTAAAAACAGCGTCCACGACTGGTCTCCTGTGGGCACATTCTTCCCAGCGGTGGTAGTTTTGGAATTGGTGAGTGGCAACGGTAAGTAGCCGTAACCAAAAAGTTCCCCAGAAGTCCCTTGCTTAAGGTTGAGGCCATCCGGTGGCCAAAGAACCCAAGGGCTAAGTTGTGCAATTCCGTAAAGCCCAGTAGGGTTATCCCAGTTCCGACCTTTACCAGTACCAGGGCCATTAGCCCATTCACTAAAATTCAAAGCGACGCCACCCATAATAAACTTAGGGGTCTCGGTAGCAAACCGAGTGTCTCTCCACCAACCAAGCCCGCCTTCGATATCGGTATAAAATTTTTCAGGATCAGGGCCATCGAATTGAGGGTGCATCCAAGTCCCGAATAAGCCGGTCTGAAAGCGATTCCCGGGGTAATCCTTAAGGAGTGGCCAAGCAGCAGCATAGATAGAGAATCCACCGTTAAAAGATTCTGCAACTTTCCCGTGTGGAACAAGCAGGTACCCAGCCATTTCACCTTCTTGAACCTGAAAAGCCGATGCAGGCTTTGGCATCAAAAGCACACAAAATAAAGTAAACAATCCAGCTACAATAAATCGTGAAATACTTAGCCTAAACATAGAAATCCCTTTAAAAGTAATTGACATTAAATTGACAACTAAACCAGTAACGAGTTTACCCTAAAAGGCCACCATTGATAAAAAATCTCAACTTAAATTGCGAAAAATAAGCGGAGGCCCATTGAATTAGTTTCTGAAATTCAAAGGAAACCAATACAATTTCACTTATGCAAACACCAACAAATTGTTGTGAAATCAGTAGTAAAATCGCTGCCAAGGTTATTGAGCGAGCAACTTATGTGATTGAATCGTTTGGCCCTAGGCCGCCTGGAAGTGTAGCAGAAAAACAAGCCCTCGATTTTGCCCAAACGCTAATCGAACCACTAGGGAAAGTTCAAAGGGAATCGTTCCAATTTGCACCTATGGCGTTTTTTTGTATGCAACGAGTCAGCGCAACACTTGGAATGATGGCCCTAGTAAGTTATTGGCTGCATCCATTAGCAGGTTTAGGGTTTGGACTTTTATCTTTATTAATAAAGTACCAACAATTATTACGCTATCGATTATTCTTAGACCCTTTCTTCCCCAAGGCGAAAAGTGAAAACCTTTGGGCAATTCTTGAACCAACGGGCGAAGTCAAACAAACCATTATTATCAACGCGCACCCCGATGCAGCATTTGAATGGCGCTGGAACCGAATGTTTCCAAAATTATTTGCACCCCTTGTTGCAATTATGTTAATCAGTCTTTTTCTTGTACCCCTACTTTGCTTGGCAGGCTGGTTTACAACCTCTGTGGAAAATGGGAGACTATTTAGCGGAATAGGCCTTTCCTTACTTTTCCCCAGCTTTGTTCTGGCATTTTTCTTTAACGACCTCAAGGTAGTTGCGCCTGGTGCGAACGATAATCTAAGTGGTATGTTTTTAGGATTAGGTATTTTTGAACATTTTGCTTTAGCTAAACTGAAGCAAACTAAATTGATTTTCTTGCTGACAGGCTCTGAAGAAGCAGGGCTTAGGGGCGCCAAGGGTTGGGCAACAAGGCACCGAGTCGAATTTGCTCACAAATCGACCAGTGTTATCACATTAGACACAATACGAGACCTTGATTATCTTAAAATATACTCCCGAGATTTAAACGGTACAGTACGCCACGATCCAGAAGTCTGCCAATGGCTAAAAGAAACAGGCGCTAAAACCGGGATTATTATTCCAGAAGGGACAGTTTTCTTGGGGGCAACAGATGCAGCAGCCCTAACGCAAGCTGGGTTTCGCTGCGCCACTATTGCAGCGATGGATCCTGCCCCAGCATTTTATTATCATACCCGATGGGATACGCCCCAAAACATGAACCCAAAATGTATTGAAGTAGTTGCAACTCTGTTGATAAACGCCATTAGCAACTTAGATTAGACTCTTAATTGATCAAATTAAACAACCGTAGTGCCAACTTCAGATTTCACAAATAAATTTCGTGTCGGAATCGGACTTGGCGTAATTTCAAGAGGGTTATCAAGAAATGTAAAAGACCCCTTTGGCTTTTTAATTTTAGTTGCGAGTCGAAGTTTTCCCAAAATCGAAATCACCCACCCTGTGGTATCAATTTCCCAGGCCCGTATGCCGTGGTATGCCGACCATGGATGAGCGTGATGGTTGTTATGCCAACCTTCGCCAAAAGTACCAAGTGCAACCCACCAGAGATTTCTGCTACCGTCCTTGGTTTCAAAATTTCGATAGCCCCATAAATGAGTAGCAGAGTTAACAAACCAAGTGAGATGGTAAACAAAAGTAACTCTAAAGCAAAAGGCCCAAAGAAAACAAGAAAGTCCCCCCCAGAATAAAAGGGCAGCAGCTAAAAGCAGATTCCATAAGACATAAGTGTGGTTGAAAAAAAGACACTGCCAATCTTTAAGCAAATCGGGTATGTATTTTTCACAAAGTTTTGAATAGGAATCCGTATCTCGTCGAACGAAAAGCCAATCAAGATGAGACCACCAGAAACCACTTTTAGGGGAATGAGGATCGCCAGGTTCATCAGAAAAAGCGTGATGAATTCGGTGATGAAGGGCCCAATTAAGTGGCTGCCCTTGCATAGTAAGAGCCCCCGCAAGATGCACCAAGAATTTAGGCACGGGGTGTAGATGAAAAGACCGGTGTGCAAGCAAACGATGGTAACCGAGGGTAATTCCCAGACAACCAGTAAAAAGATAAAGAATCAAAAAGGAAGCAAAACCTTCCCACGAAAAATAAAAGAGGGCAAAAACAGCTCCGATATGAGCTGCAGCAATTGCAATGAAATTCTTCCAGTCCATATGTTTCAAACGGATTGGTAAAGGCTGAAAATAGGCTTCCTCTAGGCTCATTGCGCAAGTGGAATTTAGCACCTTAACTTCTTCATTTATCACTAAGTAAAACCTTTCAAATTATAAACCAACAAATTAATGGTTCAAAAATTTATGACCGAAAGATGTTTGAAGTTGATGAAAATTAACTTATAGTATTATGCTCAAACTCCAAGCAAATTGTCAAGCCTGCCGCCCCAATTGCTTAAGGATCACTAATAAAAATAAATTTTCAAGTGTTTTTAATGATGATTAAATCTCCCCCCAATGCTTGAATATCATTTATGAACCTTTTAGATAAAAAAAACACCATTGCTAATCCACAATTTAATCGCTGGTTGGTTCCGCCTGCTGCACTTTGCATTCATCTTTGTATTGGAATGGCTTATGGCTTTTCTGTTTTCTGGCTGCCTTTGACCAAAGCCATTGGAATAAGTCAGGCCCTACCTTTCCCTGCTGAAATCACTTTTTTCGAGAAGCTTTTTACAACTCAATATGACTGGGATAAACCTCTGCTGGGTTGGATGTACACGCTATTTTTTGTGTTCCTTGGTTGTAGTGCTGCAATTTTTGGACGCTGGCTAGAAGAAGCAGGCCCACGAAAAGCAGGCTTCGTTTCGACCTTATGCTGGTGTGGCGGGTTGATGATTTCTTCCCTTGGTGTTTATACGCACCAACTTTGGCTTCTTTGGCTGGGCGCTGGGGTCATTGGCGGAATTGGCCTTGGACTCGGTTACATTTCCCCTGTTTCTACTCTTATCAAGTGGTTCCCCGATAAGCGGGGGATGGCAACAGGAATGGCAATTATGGGCTTTGGAGGTGGGGCAATGATTGGCTCACCCCTTGCTGATATGTTGATGAAATATTTTGCTACACCCACATCCGTTGGCGTTTGGGAAACATTTCTTTCGTTGGCTTTACTTTATTTTATCTTTATGACCATTGGCACTTTTGCCTACAGAGTTCCGCCCGAGAACTGGAAACCTCTGCATTGGAAACCTCCTGAAATTAAAAATAGTATGATTACACAAAATCATATGCAGGTGGATGATGCTTGGAAAACGCCACAGTTTTGGCTTTTATGGTTGATGCTATGTTTAAATGTTTCAGCGGGGATTGGCATAATTGGGATGTCCTCTCCTATGCTGCAAGAAATTTTTGCAGGAAGGCTAATTGGGATTGATGTTGAATTTGGCCAACTGAATCAAGATCAATTAGGAAAGATCGCAGCGATTGCAGCAGGGTTTACAGGATTACTAAGCTTGTTTAATATTGGTGGCCGTTTTTTTTGGGCCTCTCTTTCAGACCTTTTAGGGCGTAAAACCACCTACTATCTATTTTTCATTCTGGGTTTTACATTTTATGCACTTGTTCCACTTGCGGGAAAGACCGGCAACATTCTTCTCTTTAGTTCACTTTTTTGTTTCATCCTTACTATGTATGGCGGGTGCTTCGCAACCATTCCTGCTTACCTTGCAGATATGTTTGGTACAAAAATGGTAGGGGCTATTCACGGCAGATTATTAACCGCTTGGTCGGTTGCAGGTATTCTTGGCCCTGTTCTTGTCAATTACATTAATGCAGCCCAAATCCATTCAGGCATCCCTAAAAATCAGGCTTATAATTCCACCATGTTCATCCTCGCAATACTGCTATTAGGTGGATTAATTTGCAACTTCCTATTAAAACCTATCGACCCCAAACACTTCGTAAAAGGAAATCACAGTAAGCAAAATAGTACGGGTGAACCTACAACTTTAGAATTAACTTCGGCAGACTATTTAAAACCAAAAGTAACAAGTTGGGTACTTTTAATTTCATTCTGGTTGCTGGTAGGCATACCAATAATGTGGGGAACTTGGAAGACTGTGCTACAGTCTTTTGCTTTATTCAATTAAGCTGCTTAAGAATTCAATTTAATTATTCAAGGTAATAAAAGTTTGCAAAACGGTCGCAATTGAAACCCAAATCAAATAGGGTATTTGAGCAATGGCCACCCATTTAGAAAGTGGCCAAATTATAATAATGCACCAAATTATAGTACTTAGAACAATATAAATATCTGCACAAGCAAGCGGCATGTTTCTCATGCCAAATTGAATTGTTGTGAAAAGAATATTGGCAATCAGGTTGATCACAAAAGGAAGTGCCACATACCACGCAACTTTGCGCTTATACGCTTGAAGAAATACATATCCAAAAGAAACAATGATGACTGGGTACAAAATTTGCCAAATCGTTCCTATCACCCTAGGGGCAGGCGTCCAATCTGGTTTAATCAAACTGTTGTACCAAGTCATCCAATCCATTTAAAACCTTTCGCAATTAAAAAAATTCAATCCTACATCCATGCTGCTATTTAATAAAAGTCACACCATGGCTTAATCATGAAATTAAAACTTAAGTGTACCCTATACTATCTGAGTGTATAATTTTAAATGTAAAAATATTCAGGCATGAATCTATTAACTTAAAAATGTGTTGGAAGTCTGTTTATGAACCTACAAACCTATTTTAAAAATTACTTAGAAGCACCAAAGCATTTGGATAACGCATCGTCACGGTTGTATGTAATAGCCTCCGCAAACATTCCATTTGCCATATTGATCCACACACTTTATATCCCCCTATTTTTATGGATGAAATTGCCAGAAATGGCAGCAGTAAATATCTGTAGCATTATTGCGTGGTTATTTGTTCTTTATAGCATCAGAAAAATGATATTTTCTGTTGCTTGGATAATATTCACTGCAGAAATAATGATTCATGCAGCTTTTTGCAACCATTATGCGGGTTGGGGTTTTGGTAACCAGTACTTTTTATTCACGCTGGTAGGAATGAGCTTTCTACTTCCTAAAAAAATCTATTTAAGTATGACTTTAGCAGTTGCAGCCATCTTGGAGTTTGTAATTCTTTCTCGATGGAGCAATGAAATACCGTGGGATGGTAATCCGGATGTGCTATATGCAATAAAGGTTGTAAATATTGTGATAGCTTTAGGCATCTCCGTTTTTGACACCCTTCATTACCAATTGATTATTCACCAAACAGAAGAACAATTAAAGAAAGCCATTAGCAAAAGCGAAAAGCTTCTGGCAAATGTATTTCCATTAGCGATTTTGGATAAACTAAAAGACAAAGAAGCAACAATTGCGGATCGATTTGATAGTGCGAGTGTTTTTTTTGCTGACATCGTAGGTTTCACCCCTTTATCAGAAAAGTTATCACCAGTCGAACTTGTCAACCTGCTAGATAAGCTGTTTTCTTTGTTTGACTCCTTGGTAGAAAAGCACAAGGTTGAAAAGATAAAAACCATTGGTGATGCCTACATGGTGGCATCTGGGGTGCCTACTCCGATTAAAAATCATGCAGAGCTACTTGCGAATTTTGCATTGGATTTTAAACTCTGCTTAGCAGAGTTTAACCTAGCGAACAATCAAACACTTAAAATGAGAATCGGTATGAATTCAGGGCCGATTGTTGCAGGGGTTATTGGCAAATCGCGCTTCATTTACGATCTTTGGGGCGATTGTGTGAATACCGCTGCTCGCCTAGAAAGCCATGGCTTATCAGGGGAAATCCATGTAAGTGAACATACGTACGAACTGTTGTCAGATAAGTTTGAATTTGAAAGCAGAGGCACCATCGAAATCAAAGGCAAAGGCCCGATGAATACTTACTTGCTTCGTAGAATTAAGCCCTTTACAAAATAGCTTTTGGACTGATTATAAAACTAGATTTCCCTCTCTGTTGGCACAACAAAAGGCTTGCGATATTCACGGGTGAGATAAAGATTAGCCTTGGCATTACCCACGAATTCTTCGCTTTTCGGTGATATCTCAAGCTTTACGCCCAAAGTCATTTTGCTCTTTTCCAAATCCACTTTATTATCACTTAGATGCTTCAGGGTGCGATCCAATGTTTCTGCTAAATCCTCATTTACTTTCATTTTTACAACCTGTTCGCGCACCTCTGCAACAGAACTTTCTTGGCCCAATCTCCAAGATATATTGCCTATATGGCACAATGCTGTTGAAAGATGCCCTTCCAAAATCTCTGCATTAAGGCTCTCTCGTTTGCGACTGCGTACCGCATTGATGAAATTGGCAAAGTGATTTTCGCTTTTTCGTTTGGCGGTAAAAGTGCTTACCATTTTGCCTTCTTTATCAAATAAGGAGTTCCCTGCGATAGAACCTTCCGCACCATGAAACAACCAGCCTCCTGTAAACCCGGCCCGATATTGTTCACTCTTCAACCCACGCGTTTCTGCAACAATCGTTTTATTCCCATAATCAAAAATACAAACCTGCGTGTTAGGAGTCTGACCTGCATCAACATAACCAAAACGGCCGCCATAACTCATCGCAGATTTGCAAAGGCCATCAAGGCCCAAACCCCAACGGCAAATATCGATGGAATGAATATTGTTATTCCCTAGTTCGCCATTGCCTGTGTTCCAATCCCAATGCCAATCGTAATGAAGATTTTTTCGGGTAAGGGGTTCAAGAGAGGCAGGCCCCATAAAAAGGTTGTAATCAACATTTTTCGGTGCTTCGTAAACCCCCTTGGGCCCAATGGAACCTCTACCACCATAAATAATACTGCGTGCAAGCTTTACTTCACCAAGTTTCCCCGCCTTCATGTATTCAACAGCTTCGGCAAGTGCCATGTTGGAACGATTCTGGGTGCCTCCCTGACATATTCGATTGGTTTTTCGTGCAACTTGTGCGATACGCCTGCCTTCGCTGATGTTATGGCTGACAGGCTTTTCGACATAGGCATCTTTCCCAGATTGCATGGCCCATATCGCAGCCAAAGCATGCCAATGATTTGGGGTGGCGATAAAAACGGCATCAATGGATTTGTCATCGAATACCTTACGCATATCTTGGGTTGTTTTAGGCACACTGCCCTGTTGTTTTTCAACAATAGCTGCAAGCTCTAATGATAAAGAAGTATCCGGATCACACAAATAAGCTATTTCAACATCAGGAACCTTGGCCAATTCTGCGGCATGTTGCTTGCCCCGAATGCGATTGCCCAGAATAGCAACGCGAACCTTGTTGGAAGGCTTTGCGGTGGATTTTTCCTGAGCATGTAATGCTATGGGGGTCGCAGCAGCAGCAAGTGCAGCAGATGCGAGCATGGTGTCTTCAAGAAAAATCCTGCGGGTAATCGAGTTCATGTTTGCTCCTATTGATTGCAAAAAAAAACTTTATGTTCAACTAAAGCTGGGGTTCATAACAGAGTCATTATTTTTTGCCTGCAGCTTGCGCTTTTGCCTTGGCAAGAACATCCTTGATTGAAACAGGTTTGCCTTCATTGCGCTTGCTTTCATCTGCGGCTTCCATGAAAGCAAAAATCTCAATGGTTTCTTCCGGGCTGATGGGAGCGACACGGGTTTTAAAGAACTTCGCAATCTCTCTGCACATGGGTTCATACCCATCTCCTTTAAGCATTGGCGCGATCCCCTTGGTGCCAAATGCCACGGCACCAAAATCGGCCTTGTTCCTTCGTAAGCCCCTGTAAGTTCCCACCCGGCCATTCTTCCAAACTCCGGTGACAACATCGGCATCGGCAGCCTGAGTCCGCGAAACCGTTTCGCATCCCGTGCCCATGAGTGTGTACAAGGCTTCGACCCCGTGGATACCATAAAAAAACAAATCAGGGGTGCCTTCCTGATAAGAGCAAGGGCCCCAGGTATCTGCCCCTGCGATTTCACCCAACGATTCATTCTTTTTTAATTCCTGCAAACCAGCGCCAAAGCGTACCGAAGAACTTGAAAAGCAAGGGACCTTGTTTTGTTTTGCCAATTCAAAAATCGTAATCACATCTGCAAGAGACCCAGCCGCTGGTTTATCAATGAACAGTGGTTTCCCCGCCTTGATAACAGGAATGGCTTCCTGCAGATGAATACGACCATCCACACTTTCAAGAAATATCACATCAACTTTTTCAAGCAGCTTGGGAATGGTGTCAACAATTTCGATTCCCATTGCGCGAATATCCTCGGTAAATTTGGCAACCCGAGTCTTACTTGGGCCAAAATCCGTACCACCAGGATACGCTGCAACTATTTTGATTCCACCAAGATCACCCACAGCCTTTGGACCGTTAAAAAGTTTTGCAAAAGCTGGAACATGCGAGGTATCAAGCCCGATCATACCTGCTCGAATAGGCGTGGGATTTTGTGCCCTTATTTCATTGAAACAATTAAAAAGAAAACTAAAGGTTGCCATCAAGATTACAGGAATGATTCTCATGATGTGATTCTCCAAAAAATTGAATCAAAGTCGGGATGAACATTATTTAAGATAAAGGCAGTGCCTATAATCAATTTAAAATTAGCATATGCATCAGATGATTGCAAACACTATAGGCCGAATGAAAATGGGGCCCGAAGTTTATTTTCAGACCCCATCTTATAATTATACTTTTAGCACAGCTTTACTTGGCTGCAACTACTTCCCACTTATGAACCTTCGGTTTGACCAATTCATTTACTGCATTTTGCGCAGCAACAATTTGAGCCATGCGTTTTTCTAATTCCATAGGTTTGCGTTCCTTTGCAACATCAGCAAGCCATTCAGGAACATTGGCAAGGATAACCCCTCTAAAGCGACCTTGTACAATTCGGTTCTTGGCTTCAATTGCCTTGTAAACCTTGTCTGCATGATCCCAGATTGGGCCTGAAGTAAGGTTCCCAAGATTAACCCCCTTGGCGAGTTCTTCTCCCGAAAATTTTGCAACTTCGATGCCATCAATCTTTATTGCATAGCTGCCTTCTTTTAAGCCATTTACCTGCAAACCATACCAGTTCAAATCTTTAAGCTCATTGGTATAGGGAAGCATAGGCAGCCAATCTTTCTGCACGGCCCAAGGCAAAGCTTCGTCTTTGCGTTCAAAACTAATCCCACCGCTACCGATTATAGAAACCGTGCAATTCTTGCCAGTAACTTTTTTGCTTTCAGCATCAAACAAAACATCGCTGACCAAAGCGGGTGATTTTAGCCCGGTAAGAATTGCATGGGCCATCAACATTCCACCCGGAGGTGCGGTATGAAAACCATCGGGGTAAGGCTTTGCTTTTTCAGCCTTGGGATCATCGATGAGCATTTTATCTTGTGCAGCGCGAGTAATAGCATATTGATCAACAAAGGGGAATTCAAACTTAGCAGCGATCTCTTTTAAAGGCGCATAAAATTGCTTCTGCGTTTCAACATATTCTACTCCATTAGATTTATTCCTGGGGTCAACTGCGTTAGGAGAAAGCAACGCAACTTTAACACCAGCCTTGGTAGCCATATCAAGCATAAGCGTAGTTTTTTCGACAAACACCTTATTACTTTGAGGATTAAATTTGCCATAACCACCATCATTCATTCCAAAATTTATAGTCACCTTGGTAGGTTTTTCATCAAGCACCTGGCTTTTGAATCGGTTAGCACCACCATTGGCGGTATCGCCACCTATTCCAGCATTAAGAAAGAAAAACCCTGCATCAGGAAAACGCGTAGTAAGGTACAGTTCAATCGCATTGCTGTACTGATATTGCTCGGTGATGCTATCACCCAAAAAGACGATCCTATCCTTAGGTTGGAAGAAAAAGTCCTTGGAAGGTTCTGCAGCAACAAGAAAAGAAAAAGTGGAAAAAGCCAAAAGGCCCGAGAGCAGCATTCTCATTTTAAAACTCCTCAATTAGATTTTCGAAACTCACAAGGTGTAAACTAAATGATAAACAAACCCAAGTCTATTAAAAAGGAACAACAGTGTACAAAGGATAAAAGTTTGGTGTGAACAACCAAGAGATGAATTATTTGGCCTTCCCCAAAGTACTAATTAACTCGGTGACGGGAAGTTTAACTGCTTGGACTTTAAAGCCTTGTTTTTCAAGGATTTCTGCAGCTTTCATACAACGAACTCCAGATTTACAATGCAGATAAATCGTTTTATCTTTACCAAACACGAGTTCAATTTCTTCTTTTGAAGCACCTTTATTAAGCTTACTCAGGGGTAAGAATTTAGCGCCTTCAACATGGCCCTCATCCCATTCATCTTTCTCACGAACATCCACTAGCACAATTTTTCCCATTAAAACCTTAGCTTTAATAGCCTCTGCAGAATCTTTGGTGTACTCTGCTGCTATTACGCAACAGCTAAAAACCACAAGTGCCAACATCATTATTCTTTTCATTGCACGAGTTCCTTTTTAATTTAAACCAAGGATTATTAGCGTTCGTCTTAAACAATTAGCATAGCATCGCCATAACTAAAAAACCGATATTTATTTTTAATAGCCTCTTCATACGCTTGCTTAATTAAATCGTTTCCTGCAAAGGCGCCCACCAATAAAAGTAAGGTCGAGCAGGGCAAGTGAAAATTCGTAATCAACGCATCAATCACTTTAAACTGGTAACGAGGATCGATAGTTAGGTCCGCCCAGCCATTCCAAGGGTTCATCCCGGCTTGAGAAATCGCATTTTCAAGCAACCGTGTAGAGGTGGTACCAACAGCAATAACTCTGCCATTATTCTCCTTGGCTTTAACTAAGGCATCAAGGGTTGGACGGGGGAGGTTTCCGAATTCGGGATCAACTTGATAGTTTTCAGGAAGTTCATCTGGAAGTGGCCGAAAGGTTCCCGGCCCAACATGCAATGTAACAAAAGATTTAGAAACGCCCATCGAATCAAGGGTTGAAAAAAGTTGATCGGTAAAATGTAAGCCCGCAGTAGGAGCAGCAACCGCACCAGGAAACTTAGCGTACACCGTTTGGTATCTATCGGTATCCTCGGCCGTTGCTTTGCCCTTGCGAATGTAAGGAGGTAAAGGAACTTTACCGTGAGTCTCTAGAATTTGAGGGGCATTTCCAGAAATGCTAGGTTTAGCAATCCAGATACCGCCAGCTTTTTTTTCGAGGAGTTGAATCTGAAGCGGCCCGGGTTCCACATCGATGAACTCGCCTGGCAGAGGCCATCCTCGAGTATGGCTCATCATTTCCCATAGGCCGTCGTCCAAAGTTTTGAGATAAAGCCCTTCCCATTTTCCGCCCGTAGCTTTTCGTTTGCCATACAGCCTTGCCTTAACTACCTGCGTATCATTCAACACCAAAAGATCATTCTTTTTTAAAAAGGAAGGAAGGTCAGAAAACAAATGATGAGAAATGGTAGCAGCTTTACGGTCTACCAGCATTAGTTTAGATTGCTCGCGTTGTAAAGGTGGGTGTTGGGCAATTAATTCTGGGGGGAGATCATATTTAAAGAAGATATCTTGCAAGGTCTGAATCCTTAAAAGAGTAGGGCGGCAGAAATAATCTGGCCGCCCTTTTTCAACACCTTTTGTAAAGCTTTATTCTTAACTCTTTTTATGCTTATTTGAAATCAGCTAACCACTTTTCAAATCCTTCACGGTATTTCTCTACCGTTTTAGCGGGCCCAGTCAATTTAATGTGGTAAATATCGTTTGCTTCAACATGAGCCGCCAATAACCGAGAATTTTCCATAAGCACTGTTTTAGAGTTAGGATCAAACGGTGCTGCTTTGTATTTGTAAGCGCCTTTAACATCTAGGTACAAAGCTGGCTTTCCTGCAACTTTAATTTCAGTGATCTTGTAATCTTTTTCGCCTAGTTTGCCACCATCGTTGGTAGAAAACTGTTCTTTCCAACGGTCAATATTCGCTTTGGCACTTCCGCCCAAACCTTTGAAGATCACTATATCTGCATCTTTTTCATCCCCCGCAACCTTAGGCAGAACAAATTGGGCAAAGCGCATTTTGTTACTTGGCGGTTCTTCTTTCCATTGAGCAGGTGTTACAGATTTTAAATTATCGATGGTGATAGTAACACCTTTACCCGCTTCTTGAGCGCCTGCAATTAAGGTAAATGCAAAAGCGAAAACAGAAAGGGCAAGAATTCGTGAAAACAAAGCCTTCATTTTAATCCTCCTAAAAAATTTACGAAGTACCAATACTGACAATAAACTTTAGCAGATTATCAATCAAGAAGAGAAAGGAAATTTTCCATTTCACCAGAAGCGTGCGAATCTCCTACCTTCTTGGCCGCTGCAATTCCCTTTTGATAAACGCTTTTTGCGTCATTTTCCTTGCCCATTCTGGCAAGCAACTGCCCTGCCTGCAAATAACCGGGTGGATAATCCGGGTTCACCTGCATTAGCTCTATGAATATTTTCAAAGCTTCGACTTCTTCACCCAAGCTCTGATGTTCCATTGCTAGGCCATAAAGCAGAAAAGCATCATTTGGCTCATCCTTGAGCATTTCCGAGATTTGTTCCTTCCGCGACTTAGTAACCATTTATTTTCCTTTTTCTTATTATTCAATCAACCTACTTACATTATAGAACCTAACACTCAAATTCTATCAGGCTATTTAATTCCTAAAAGGCGATCAAGGGAATCGGCAGTCTGATAAATCAGCGCTTCTGGATAATGAGCATAGGGATGAAAATATTCAAAGGTTAGGTAACCCTTGTAACCTGTTTGCTCGAACGATTCCATCACCGCAGGCCAGTTGGTAGTACCATCAAGCAATGGCCTGAAAGTTTCTAAAGAATAATCAGTGCCCTTCTTAGTGTACTCCTTGAGGTGCACATTTTGAATGCGTGTGCCCAGCATTTTGATCCAATGCTCGGGGAACTGAAACATCATAATGTTGCCTGTATCGAAATGAACCTTCACATACTCGGATTTATAGGAATCCACAAAGTCGATCATTTCGCCCGGCGTCATCAGGTAGCCATTGAAAAAGATGTTTTCAATATTGAGTTTGACCTTCAATTTTTCAGCGGTGGGTAAAAGCTTGGCAATGGCCTCGCGTGCCCGCTTATCGCAAACATCATTAGCAACTGGTTCGTAATCGGTGCGCCAAGGGATATTCACCGCCCCGGGAACAACCAGCAGATTTTCAACCCCTAGATCATGAGCAGCCTGAGTCATTTTCTGTGCAAGTTCAAATCCTCTAGCCCGCTTGGCATTATCATTTGCAGTAAGTGGGTAGGGCCAAAAAAGAAAGGAACAAAGCCCACTAATCTGGATGCCGATTTTATCTGCCAAGCTACGAATCGCAGCAAATTCCTTGGCTCCAGACTTAGGCGACAAATCATTGTCGAGATCATAGTTAAGTTCAATCGCATCGAACCCCGCACTTTTTGCAAGCCTTAGGCACTGCTCTAGATTCATTTTTTCGGGGTAGGGAAATGCCCATAAGTTGATCGATTTCTTCATCGCATAGCGGCGCTTTAGTAACGCAACACCCTCTTTCACACCTTGGCCAAGTACAGTATTCGCAACCAAGCCACTTGCTGAAAGGGCGGTTGCAGTAAGCATATTACGGCGGTCAATCGGCATATAAGGTCCAGACATAATTAATCTACTTATAAATAGGGGTTAGAAATCTTGTATTAAAACTTTCTGCCTTGCATCAAATAAATCATCAGGCGTATTTCACACTTTCGTCTTTCACACTAGGGCAATCGGACGGACAGGAGACCCGGTTGCACCTAGGAATTTAAGTGGTAGGCAAACAAACAGAAACTGCTTTACTTTATCCTTAGCAAGTTCATCAAGTTTAAGGTTTTCGATGATATAAATTCCCCTTCGCGCAAGAAGTTCAAGATGGCAGGGAAGAGAACCCAATTCAGGATCAGTCGCATTGTTTGGTTCCCACGACATATTATCTGCACCAACAGCGAGGACTTTTTTATCCGCTGCCCAAAGTGCGGCATCACGAGCCATTCCTGCGGAATCCATGTAGCGAGCTTCATCGTGCCAAAATTTATCGGTTCCCACTCGAATTAAAATTACATCTCCCGCTTGTGGTGACAAATCCAAATCTTTCTCCATCCGCTCTAGTTTTTCTCTATGTATAAATTCTTCCCGGCCAAGTTCCCCCACTCCTCGAAAGCCAGGCACATCAAATAACCAACCTTGCCGAACTATCATTGGAATATCTTCGACTGCACCATAGGAAAATCCAAGGTTTGATTCAACCGATGCATCGATTTTCTTCCCTCCACATAAATACATATGATCGGCTTGATGACACCAAGCATCGATATGAGTGCCCGTATGCTCTTTCATAAAAATCGCCCCAGATGCGCTTGACCTTGGCCCCCGTTGTTCGGGCTTGTAATTATCTTCATGACGATTATGAAGCAAGTACTGGTACCCAGGCTTATGCGATGGGTGGATGGGCATACTCGGTACCCGAGGCTGCTCAAGGTCATAAACTTTACGGTTCAAAAAACTTTTATACCAAGGCTCCATTCTATCCACTCCAACAAAGATTTGACAAGAATAGCTAGTTTAAAGATAAGATAGTAATGCTAGAATAGAAATGATAATCCTTATTAAGTTGCCTGCCTAATTGGAACAGTATTTATGATAATCAAATATTACATCCCAGCATTCCTTGCGATCCTAACCTCGCCTCTTACCAACCACGCTGCTGAAGTGGATTTCAAGCGCGATATAGCCCCGCTATTCAAGGCGAAATGTATCGAATGCCACGGGTTAGAAAAACAACGGTCGGGGCTTAGGCTCGACCGTAAAGATCTTGCTTTTCAAGGTGGCGATTCAGGCGATAAAGTAATCGTCCCCGGGAAGCCCGAAGAAAGCTTACTTCTAAAAATCATCACGGTTGGCAAAGAAGGTAAGGTTATGCCTCTTAAAGGCGATAAGCTAACCGAGAAAGAAATCGGCCTGATAAAAAGTTGGATTGCAAGTGGTGCTTCTTGGCCTGACGAAAAAGCAGAGGTTTCAAAGCACGCACATTGGGCCTTTAATAAACCTGTCCGCTCTCATCTTCCTACCGTCAAAAATTCTAAAATTAATAATAATGCTATTGATCGGTTTATCCAAGCGAAACTTGAAAGCAGTGGGCTTGAAATCTCAACTGAAGCAGAAAAAATCACGCTGCTACGAAGGCTTTCTCTTGATTTAATCGGCTTACCTCCCACGCCTGAAGAAGTCGACCGCTTTCTTCTAGATAAAAACCCAGATGCTTATGAGAAGGAATTAAACCGCTTACTTGCTTCTCCTCGTTTCGGGGAAAAATGGGCTAGGCACTGGCTCGACCTAGCACGCTATGCAGATTCCCGTGGCTATGGCTCCGACCCCCTTAGGCTCAATGCTTGGCCCTTCCGTGATTGGGTCATCACCGCATTTAACCGTAACCTAGGCTACGATCAATTCAGCACCGAACAACTTGCTGGTGATCTACTTCCAAACCCAACCGAAGATCAACTTCTTGCCACTGCTTTTCATCGCAACACGATGACCAATACCGAAGGCGGTACCGATGATGAGGAATTTCGAATCGCAGCGGTTAAGGATCGCGCAGATACCACAGGCCAGGTTTGGATGGGGCTTACCATTGGCTGTGCCAAATGCCATAGCCATAAGTATGACCCCATTAGCCAAAGAGAATATTACAGCTTTTTTGGGATATTCAATCAGAGTGCCGATAGCGACAAAGGGGATGAATTCCCTACAAAAATGATCCCAACTTTGTCTCAGCGGGCGGGCACCGAACTTATGCAAGCACGCATAACCGAACTAAAAAAGCTATTAGCCGAGGTTAATCTAACCGATGAAGAAAGCAAATGGCTTAACTCTTTTAATCTAACCGAACGGCCAGCTTATGTTCCTCTAACTCCAACTTCCAGCACCGGCGTTGCTTCCGCAACTCACCCACAAAAATCCAACATTACTGGGTTTAAAATCTCTGGTGCTAAGAACAATACCGTTCCCGTTGGAACCAAGTTTTCGGTAAGTAATGGCGCCGAGCCATTTAAAAACCAAGCACCCAAGGGCAGGTTCATTCGCATCGAATTGCCAGGCGAAAGCAAAATGCTTTCTCTTGCTGAAGTTCAAGTTTTCTCTTCTTCTATTAATATTGCATTAAAGGGCATTGCAACTCAATCAAGCACCGATTTTATAGGCCCTCCACAACTCGCAATCGATGGCAACACCAACGGCGATTTCAACATTGCTAAGTCTACCACCCATACCAAGGTTGAAAACAATCCTTGGTGGGAAGTAAAACTTGCCCAACTTTCTTCAATCGACAAAATTGTTATCTGGAACCGCACCGATGGTGCAGTGGGTGCAAGAATTGCAGGTTATCGAGTTTTAGTTCTCGATGATTCTCGTAATGCTATTTGGAAAAACGATCAACCCGCTGTACCTAACCCAAGCTTCGAATTAAAACCCGCAGGGCAATCAGAGTTACAGATTGTTGAACGGTGGGATTCAAACTCTGAAACAATATTTGCCTTAGATAAACCAGCTTCATCAGGCAACTTCTTTTTTAAACTTGAAGATGCCAAGGGACAAAAGCTTAATCTAGCTGATTATAAAATCGCCTTTCTCTCGGATTTGGTTCTTTCTCGTCGGTTGGCCATTCCTAAAGAATTACGACTTTTTTTAAATAACTCTTTGGCAACACCCGAAGGTAAGAAAAAGCTTGCTGATTACTTCCGCTTAATTACACCTACCCTTGCAAAGCAAAGGGATGAACTTTCAAACCTTGAAAAAGCTCAGCCCAAATTTACCGCTGTTCCTATTATGCAAGAACTCGAAAAAACGAAAAAACGAAAAACCACTATTCTGGTAAAAGGTAACTTTCTAACCCCAGGCACACCCGTAACCTCAGGCGTCCCTGCAGCGTTTCATCCCATTAAAATTCAAACCGAACCCGACCGACTCGACCTTTCAAAATGGCTTTTTGACCCAGAAAACCCACTCACTTCTCGGGTCGAAGTCAACCGACTTTGGGGCCTTCTCTTTGGCAGAGGCCTTGTAGAAACCGAAGAAGACTTTGGCACACAGGGTTCCCTACCTTCACACCCTGAACTACTCGATTGGCTCGCCGTTGAATTCATCCATTCAGGATGGGATATGAAAGCTATGCTTAAACTTATTATGACAAGTGCAACCTATAAGCAAAGTGCTGTAACCACAGAAATTCTTTTGCAAAAAGACCCGCGTAATTTGCTTCTTAGCAGGTCGCCACGACATAGATTAGACGCAGAGATTTTGCGCGATCAAGCTCTTATGCTAGGCGGCCTTCTTAGCCCCAAACTTTATGGCCCTTCTGTTTATCCCCCTCAACCACCGAACCTTTGGCAAGCTGCTTTCAATGGCGAACGAAACTGGGCTACCAGCAATGGCGAAGATAAATTCCGCAGGGGGTTATACACCTTCTGGCGCAGAACTGTTCCTTACCCTTCTATGCAAACTTTCGATGCACCCAGCAGAGAATTTTGCACCGTCCGAAGAATCAACACCAGCACCCCTTTGCAAGCTTTTGTCACTTTGAACGACCCCGTCTTTGTCGAAGCTGCACAAGGCATGGCTCGCAGAATTGTCCTCGAAGGCGGTAACTCTTTCTCCGATAAACTTTCTTTCGCTTGGAAACTTGCTCAAGGAACCATTCCTTCAACCAAACAAATCGAAAGCCTTACCAGACTCTATAACGATTCTCTCGGACGGTTCAAATCCGATATTCAATCTGCGAAACAATTATCGGAAATGCCCCTAGGCACATTACCCGCCAATATGAACCCCTCTGAACTTGCAGCTTGGACTTTGCTTTGCAATGTTCTACTTAATCTTGATGCACTACTTACTCGGAGTTAATTATGGATCCTCGCTTACAACATATTCATACTTCAACACGCAGGCATTTTCTAAAAGCTTGCCCACTCAGCTTGGGCGCACTTGCAATGGCAGAGATGGCAGGGAAAAAAGCTTTTGCAAACCAGCCTAATTCTGCACCCCCGCTGGCTGTCAAAAAACCGATGTACCCTGCTAAAGCCAAGGCGGTCATCTACCTGCATATGTCGGGTTCTCCACCCCAGCAAGATTTATTCGACTTCAAACCCAAACTCCTCGAATATCACCTTAAACCTTGCCCAGAAGAAATCATCAAGGGCGAGCGCTTTGCTTTCATCAAGGGACGGCCCGTTCTACTTGGCTCACCTCATAAGTTCACCCAGAATGGAAAGGCTGGTACCTGGATCAGCGAACTACTTCCCAACTTCCAACACGCTGCTGACCTTATCACCGTGATTCGATCTATGTACACCAAAGAATTTAATCATGCACCCGCAGAGCTTTTTGTTCACACCGGGGAAAACAGACCTGGCTACCCTGCTCTTGGTTCTTGGGTCACCTACGGCTTGGGAAGCCCTAATCAAAATCTTCCTGGCTTTGTCGTTCTTGTTTCAGGGGGCACCGACCCTACTGCTGGAAAAAGCGTCTGGGGCAGCGGCTTCTTACCCTCCGTTTACCAAGGGGTTCAATGCAAGTCTGGCTCCGAACCTATCTTCTTTGTCAACAACCCCAACGGCATGAGCAGGGAACTTAGGCGCAAAAGCCTTGATAGCCTTAAAGAACTTAATCAGATCGAATTGCAAAAACTTGGCGACCCAGAAACCATCACTCGCATCGAACAGTATGAACTCGCTTTTAGAATGCAAACCGCTGTCCCCGATGTTATGGATATCTCGCGGGAACCACTTAAAGTGATTGAAGAATATGGCGCAACCCCAGGCACCAACACTTTTGCAAACAATTGCCTTTTAGCTCGTAGAATGGTCGAGCGAGGCGTTCGCTATGTTCAATTATTCGATTGGGGATGGGACACGCATGGCACAGGCCCAGGCGATGACATCGTTACTGCCCTTCCTCGTAAATGCAAGGAAATCGACAAGCCAATGACTGCGTTGCTTTTAGACCTAGAGCGCAGAGGGATGCTGGATGAAACCTTGGTGGTATGGGGCGGGGAATTTGGCAGAACCTCGATGAACGAGGCAAGGGGTGGCAGTAAATTCCTTGGCCGTGATCATCACCCCCATTGCTTTACTACTTGGATGGCTGGGGCTGGCATCAAGCGTGGTTTCAATTATGGCAGCACCGATGAACTCGGCTGGAACATTGCAGAAAACAAAGTTAGCGTGCACGACCTTCAAGCCACGATTCTTCATTTGATGGGTATGAATCCGGAGACTTTCACTTACCCCTATCAAGGCTTAAATGCTAGGCTTATCGGCCCCGCGGAAAGCCCGAAAATCATCGATAAAATACTAAGCTGATGCGGAAACAAAATTAAGGTTGATCATGATATTTGGGTTTAAACAATAAAGATAATCAACCAGTTTAATTCTGATACTCCATTGCTTTTGCCCGGTCTATTTCAGCTTCTTTCTTTCTACCCGCAGCTTCGTAAACTTGGGCCCTAGCATTGTAATAACTACAAAGACGGCTGTACCAGTATTGATCATCATTCTCAGGAGTGTTTTGCTTAGGATCATTTTCATTATCATTCTTGCCACTAGAACTTTGACTTGCTTTACTAATATTCTTGGAGGGTACAATTTTTCGAGGTTTATTTTTAACCTTGAGAGAAGCAATTTGAATTGCTTTAGTGTAATCACCCAATGCTTCTCTATATTTTCCTAATTCATAATAAGATAATGCACGGCCACTGAAATCATAAGGTTCTTTAGGATCAAGTTGAATCGATTTAGTAAAAGCAGCAATAGACTTATTCCAATCAGCGATAGCTTCCTTTTTTTTATTTATCGTATTATGATCACAAGCACGATTACGGTAAACATCACCCGTCATATAGTTAAGAGGAATTAATGTTGTCCAGTCAGCAATGGCTTCTTTATAACTTTTTATCCAACTATAATCACAAGCACGACAGTAATAGGATCTTTCAATACTATATTTCAACTCAATACATTTAGTCCAATCAGCAATTGCTTCTTTGTATTTTTCAAGCCTTTCGAAGGCCAAAGCACGGCTTTCATAAACACCTTTGTAGACGGGATCAAGCTCAATTACCTTGATAAAATAACCGATAGCATCTTCGTATTTTTGTTTCTCATAAGAGCTAACCCCAAGTTTATAATAATATTCAGCAGTTCCTGCAACCTCTTGAGATTGCACTGAAAAACTTAAAACGCACAAAGTGATGACGGCAGATAAACAATAAGTTCGTTGCATAAAAACCTCGAATTAAGTATGAAAGTCCAACGCCGCTAAATTTAAATGCAAGTCAGAAAAAGCGTCAAGGCCATTCAATTGTAGCAAAAATTTCAATACCTAACTAGCATCATCATTATCTTTTTCACTTAAAAATTCGGTCCCTAAATCTAAATCATCTAATTCCAATTGCCGAGAAACCCATTTCTTTTTAATTTCTGGGTCACTTGCTATAAGTTTTTCGAGGTATTGGCTTTCTTTGTACTGCATAGCTTCCGCAGTCATAGTCCAAGTTACTTCATATCCAAAATTTTCTAATTCTTCACGAATTTTCGAGAGTGGAATTTTAAAAAATTCCTTACGATGATTAACCTTGTTAACCTGATTTAAAATGAAGTGTTTATGGAGTTTATGTTCAAGGGTAGGTGCATCATCCGATTTAATTAAAGCGTGAACATCAAATGTAAAGGGGACACTTGAATCCCCCAATTCATCAATTCGATCTTGCGGATCCAAGCGTCTAGTTAAACCTATTTTAAAAATATCTTCCCCGAATGATCCCACATTTGAAATAATGTAAACAAAACCCATTTTGGTTTGCTGAGCCATTGACATCGCTCTTTGTCTTTTCTCTTCAGCGGCAATAATCCGCTCATTGAGTAAATTGATTTGCTGCTCATATTTTTCGCGTTCTGCTTCCGATGCTTTAGACATATTCTCATAAGCTATTGCTAAAGCATTCTGAACCGCTTCTTCTTCTTTTAAAACTTCCTTTTGTATCCTTTCGGCATCTTTTCTAACGCGCTCCTCTTCTCGCATCCGTTCACGGATCAGTCGTTGCTCTTCCTGTTGGTCTTTTTTAATTTTTTGAAGAATTGACCCCCATTTAAGCTTATCTAAATAAAGGTCTATTAGCAGTTTTGTAATTTCTGTTCCAAATGCTACACCATTAAAATTTACTAGCGTAAAAGAATCAATTAGTTCCTGTTTTAGCTTTCCAAAATTATCATTTTTAACCTTGGATATGATTGTATCTGCCTTACCTAAAAAAGCATCCAAAACAAATTCTAATACTTTTTCCCGTTGTTCCTCGTTTGAAATTTTACTTTTGGCAGCCAACCCTTTTTTAATAGTTTCCTTAATTCTTTTAGTTGTTTCCTTTAACAGTTTGGCAGGTTCACTGTAGGCCAGTTCATTACCTAATTCATCAATTACACTTTCGATTGGCATTAAATATTCATCACCGTAACCATTAATCTTGTTTTTAATTGCCGCAATAATATTTTCTAGGTTTTTAATTTCAAATATTTTAGTTTGAGCATATTTTTTTATTTGTTCTACTTTTCCCAAGGTTACTTCTTTTTCTTGATTAGCTTGGTTAACAAGTTGATTAGCTCTTAAACTGGCTTCTTCTTCTATACGATTTGCTTCAAGTTTAACTTTTTCTAAAATTGCTTCTTTTGTTTGATTAGCTTGATCAACAAGTTGATTAGCTTGGTTAACAAGCTCAGATGCTTTTGACTTAGCTAATTCCTCCAATCGGTAAGCGTCCAGTTTAGCTTTTTCTAAAATTGCTTCTTTTGTTTGATTAGCTTGGCCAACAAGTTGATTAGCTCTTAAACTGGCTTCTTCTTCTATACGATTTGCTTCAAGTTTAACTTTTTCTAAAATTGCTTCTTTTGTTTGATTAGCTTGGCCAACAAGTTGTGAGGTTGTTAACTTGGCTAATTCTTCAAGCCGGTAGGCTTCAAGTTTCGCTTTTTCTAAGACTAACTTAGGGGCATTCTTTATTTTAAGATAAGCTTCCTCAAATTTTTGCGATTCTTCCTGTGCGATCCTTGCGTCTTCTTCAGATTTTTTTGAAATTAAATTAGCACGAAAAAAAAGTACAGCTAAAGCTGTTGCTGCAAAAATAGCTAAAAAAAGTAAAATACTGAGAATGATTGTCATTTTTCACCAAAACAAATTTATTAAATTAAAAATATTAGTAATAGCAATAATCGAAATTTCTAATCACATATGCCATTTTATCTAAAGTTGGGTGACAAAAAAACAAGAAAAAAACCAAAATGAAAATTGATCTTATTTTTATTTTAGTTGAAGCCCTAAGATTAAAAACAATCAAGTAATAATAGTCGGAGTTAATCTTTTGGTTCTTAAAAATAGTTTAACTTGCAATACATTATTTACAAAATTGTTCTTAGAAGTTGCTTATTTTTTCAAAAGGAGGGGTTGGGCGGGTTTGACGGATGCTTGCCGAGGAACCGTTTCAGCGTCCAGCCCTGCGGCAGGGTGGGCTTCGGGGCTGCTCGCTGCGTAATTAAATAAAATGATAAGAAAGACAATCAAGCCCACCGGATGGATCGCCCTTTCAGGGCTTGTTTGATGGGGGTTTATAGTTACCCGGGGTTACGCTTTGCTCCACCCCGGGCTATCTTGAGCCGCGCCGTTGGCGCTCTGGTTTGGCGCCCCAACGGGCGATCACCCAGCCCCGCGTGGCGCGTTCTGGTTTGCCGATGCTTTTCATTGCAACACTTCCCAGCGTCCGCCTTTAGCCGGACCGATTCGACGGATGCAACCGATTTCGCGCATCACCTTTAAATGTTTTTCGATTCCGCTGGTGGAGGCCATGCCGAGTTCGCTTGCCAGCACCACGATGGTGATCTGCGGGTTCCGCTGCATGGCCTGGGCGATACGCAAGCGTGTTGCCGTGGATTTTTCACCCCACTTTTCACCCCACTTTTCACCCCACTTTTCACCCCACTCCGGTAACCGCCCCACACCATCACCGAGGAGTTCTAGGAAGTCCGACGAAAACGGAAACTCGATCCACAAATCACCCGGCGTGTAGTTACACTTCGTCAGGTAGCCTGTGAGTTGCATTTCCTCAATGTTGCTGTTATTTTGAGTCGTCCGATCTCCAAGTAACAGTATTTCAGTTCGTCACGAAAAAAGGGTGATCACCCAGCACTGCGTGGCGCGTTCTGGTTTTCCGATGCTGTTCATGATTGCAACTCTCCAGCAAGAATCTCGCCCTCAATGTAGCGCCGAAACTCCTCGATGCTGGTGAAGAACCGATAGCCGGCTTGGCTGGCGATGGCCAAAGTCTCATTGCACTCGTTGAGCAGAACTGCGACTGGTTGACTGAGTTCCTCCTGAATGCCGTTGGGCCAAGACAGATCAAACACCGCTTTTTGATTGCCGTTGCCAAGCAGTCAGGCTGTGTCGTGTCGGTAAACAGGGAGACAGGGAGACAACACGGTACTGGGTGCGGCGTTCGGAGCGGAGTTGTTCAGGCAAGGGAAACTTCTAGAGAAACGACACCGGTTGGCCGACATTGTTCATGGTGTTACCTCCCAGTAGCCAGCCTTTGTCGGGCCATGGTGCCGGATCTTTCCGGCGACTTTCAGCTTATCCAAGTGATATTTAACTCCGTCAGGCGTGATTCCGATCGCTTGAGCCAGAGCCTTGCGTGTGATTGTCGGGTTCGCCCGAAGCAAAACTACGATTTTTTCTTGGGTAGTTTCTTGGGTAGTTTCTTGGGTAGTTTCCTTTTCAGCCGGAACG